>Ga0316191_10002918_pt1 | contig 12527 bp, 12 predicted proteins | sample Eddworburr2cm_MG_FD_204928 | JGI IMG/M metagenome (GOLD analysis project Ga0316191, IMG submission 204928) | Coastal sediment microbial communities from Maine, United States - Eddy worm burrow 2 cm | ecosystem: Environmental > Aquatic > Marine > Coastal > Sediment | place: USA: Maine...
ATGCGGAGCCCCCTTCCGCACATGGATGTGCGGCTTTAGCAAGCAATCGGAAATCGCATTTTCGATTGCTTTAAAAGGACGAGGGCAGGATGCTCCGAGACCGTATCTAATGAGTTGACATCAATGCCCCCCGTTTTATACTGCGCCGCCCACCGATTCGGGCTTTTTGATTTTTGAGTGATTTTTTTGAATGGAGTTTTAACCATGCGTACTTGGACCGTCCGTCCTGGAGACATTGAACGTAAGTGGTATATCGTTGATGCTGAGGATCTGATTCTCGGCCGTCTTTCAACGGAAGTTGCCAAGATTCTGCGCGGTAAACACCGTCCGCAGTTCACCCCGCATGCTGACTGTGGCGATCACGTGATTGTGATCAATGCTGAGAAGGTAAAAGTAACTGGCCGTAAAGAGGCTCAGAAGACTTACTACCGTCACTCACAGTATCCAGGCGGCCTGAAGAGCATCACACTTGAGAAGCAGCGTGAGCGCTTCCCTGAGCGTATCATCGAGTTGGCAGTTAAAGGCATGATGCCTAAGAACCCACTGGGTCGCGCCATGCTGAAGAAGCTGAAGGTGTATGCAGGTAGCGATCATCCGCACACTGCACAGCAGCCAGAAGCACTGAAGCTGAACTAAGAGTTACAAGGATATTATAGAAATGGCAGCAACAGATACATTTTACCGTGGCACAGGCCGTCGCAAATGCAGCGTGGCTCGCGTCATGCTCAAATCAGGTAAAGGCGAAATCGCCATCAACGGTCGTACCGTTGAAGATTTCTTCCCAATCGAAATCATTCGTCAGGAAGCACTACGCCCACTGACAGAGGTACAGCTTTCCGGCCGTGTTGACCTGCGTGTTAACGTCAACGGTGGTGGTGTTTCCGGTCAGGCTGGCGCCATTCGTCACGGCATCGCCCGCGCACTGCTTGAATATGATGCAGGACTTCGTCCACAGCTGAAGGCTGCTGGCTTCCTGACTCGTGACGCCCGTGTTGTTGAGCGTAAGAAGGCCGGTCTTAAGAAGGCTCGTCGCGCACCTCAGTTCTCAAAGCGTTAATCGAAGCTTTTTTCTACTTCCAAAGGGAGGGCCATGTGCCCTCCCTTTTTATTTGTCATAACAGCAATCCAACGACTACACTGAGCAGATGATGCAAGCAAAGGAAGATGAGCCCATCAAAGACAAGAAACTTGTCAGTCAATCGCTTATGCGATTCCTTCTCTTCTCCATGGTTGTCCTGGCTTTTTTCTCTATCCTTAATTACTCCCAAGACCTTATAACACTCGCACTTGTACAGGCTTCGGTTCTACTAACACTCCCCTTTGCCTACTCCTGGCTAAAAAGAGGTGCTCCGCATGGAATCATCAAGCACCTGATCGGTTTTGATACCATGGCGATCTTTGTTCCGCTTATATTTGTCCCCACCATTGATGGCACCGGCATCTACTGGATGTTCGGCTATCCGATGATTGTCTTCTTCTTTCTGGGTGTGCGGACAGGCTTCCAGTGGGTAGCCATCTATTGCATCACCCTCATGCTTGGCTTTGAACTTGCCTCAGCAGGAATCCTCACCCTCTACCATACGCCAGCACAACTGGCATTAGCACTCGTTGAAGTTATTGTGTTTACCGCGATTGGATATTACTTCGTTACTGATCGGGAACGGGCTGAAAAGCAGCAGTCACTGCATCTCCACTATCTTGAGAGTGTGGACCGGATTGAACGCGCCCTTCACGCCGACCTAGATCTAGAGACATCGATGGAGCATGCGCTTGAGTGTCTGCTTGATATCTTCAAAAGCAGCAGAGTATGGATGGTTTTTCCCGCACACCCGGACACCATCTCTTATCAGGTTCGATTTGAGAAATGCACACAGGAATTTCAGGGAAACCTACCCGCAGGAACAGAAATTCCTTCCAACCACATGAGTCGTGAAATCTTTTTTGACGGACTCAAATCAAACAAGGCGATCTGCTATAGCAAGTCACACCCTCTTCCGGGTGATCCGGAAATTGCAAAGCAACATTCAATTCGCGCCATGATGGCCATTACCATGAACAAGGAATCGGAAGTTCCATGGATGCTGGGTATGCATCAGTGTGATCATGACAGAGAGTGGACGGTAGAAGAGATAAGATTATTTACAGACACCGCCAAGCGTATTGAAGATGCCCTCAATCAGATGCTTCTCTACCGGGAACTCTCCACTTCCGAACAAAACCTTCGTACCGCCATTAAAAAGGCAGAAGCGGCCAACCATGCCAAGAGTGAATTTCTTTCAGTAATGAGCCATGAACTACGCACCCCTCTCCACGGTATTATCGGCCTGCAAAAGCTAATCGCATCGGATAATCAAAACCTTACTGAGGAGCAACGAGAAAACCTGATGTTGGCTCAACAGTCCGCCAAATCACTTCGTGCGCTGGTAAACGATGTGCTTGATCTTGCAAAGATTGAAGCTGGCCACATGGAGTTGATTCAAGACGAGTTCAGCCTTCCTGACTGTATTAGAGATGCATTGATTCCCTTTATTCTTTCTGCCCGCGAAAAGAATATCTCTCTGAAACTTGAAATGGTCAACATACCAAAATCTGTGATTGGAGATGAATCACGCTTGCGTCAGGTTCTCTTAAACCTTGTCGGAAATGCCGTAAAATTCACACATCAAGGCTATGTCTTAGTTAAAGTCACAAATGAAAACAAGCAGCTTAATTTCTTGGTTAAGGACTCAGGCATTGGCATCCCTTCTGAAAGCATTAGTAGCATTTTTGCACCGTTTAAACAGGTTGATTCCCCCCAAGAAAGTCAACAGCGGGGAACTGGGCTTGGAACCAGCATTGTAAAACATTTCATTGAACTGATGGGCGGTGCGATCACCGTTAAAAGCATACTCGGAAAAGGAAGCAGCTTCACTTTTAACATTCCAAGCAAGATCATCAACGATGATAGAATCACCGAATCGATCGATGTAGCGAAAGACAGCCTAAACTCTCTCTTATCTGAGACATCATCCCCTACCAAATCGAAGAGCAGTCATGATCAATCCATTAAAACATTGCTGGCTGAGGATGATCCTATCGGCCAACGCATTGCCATCAAACAGCTAACTCGTGCAGGGCTAAATGTCGAAGCTGCCGATAACGGCTCAATAGCCTGGGGGAAAATCCAGCAAAATAATTACTCATTGCTCCTAACCGATATTCGTATGCCCGGCATAGATGGTATCGAATTAACCCGAAAAATTCGGGCATTAGAAGATAAGACCGGCAAGCCACGCATCATCATTATCGGCTTGAGTGCGCATGCGCTTGAGGATGTTGCCAAAGAGTGCAGGGCAGCAGGAATGGATTCTTTTATGACCAAGCCAGTCGATCCAGAGGAGATTCTATCAACTGTTCTGGCGGCAGTTGCTAAGAAATAAGAGTGCCTACGACTGTAGGCTGACACACGGTCATATTAGAAACTTCCACGCCCTTTCCTTTACCCGTCAAAGATTATCGGTAACATGCCAACACTATGAAAACTTCCGTCGCTATTCTCGGAGCCACCGGCTACACAGGTTCAGAACTGATCCGGCTACTCGAAAACCATCCTCACTTTGAGGTAGCCCATCTCGGTGCTCACAGTCAGGCTGGGAAGAGGGCAGGTGAAGTATTGCCGGGTATCAGTGGCAACACGGCCGCCATGATTCTGGCGGCATCCGATGCAACACTTGCTGATGATATTGAGCTGGTGTTTACAGCACTACCTCACGGAGCTGCAGCGGAAAGCGTGAAAACCGCACTGGATGCAGGTAAAAAAGTGGTCGATCTCTCGGCCGACTTCAGACACAAGAGCCACGATACCTACAAAGCTGCCTATCAGACTGGACACCCCTGCCCTGATCTCTTTGATGAAGCGGTCTACGGACTGACAGAGTTTGCCAGAGATGAGGTTAAAGCAAGTAGGCTGGTGGCCAATCCCGGCTGCTATCCCACCTCGACACTACTACCTCTTATCCCACTTCTGAAAAGCGGACTACTTGATAGTAAAGGCATCATTGTCGACTCAAAATCCGGGGCCTCGGGAGCTGGAAGATCAGCAAAAACAGGACTCCTCTATTGCGAGATCAATGAAGGTCTGTCGGCATATGGGCTGCCGAGACATCGGCATGTATGGGAGATGGAAGAGTGGGCCCAAGCTTTCGGTCAGCAGGAGACGACGGTACGGTTCGTCCCCCATATTTTACCGATGACAAGAGGCATGCTCTCTACCCTGTATTTGACTGGAGAGAGCCCTGAGAAATGGCACGCTATCCTATCCGAAAGCTTTGCAGATGAGATGTTTGTTAATGTATTGCCACAGGGAACGCTTCCATCTACTCAGGGCGTAAAAGGGAGCAACAGGTGCGATATTGGTATCGCTGTCACCGGCAGTCACGAGGCTGTGGTTGTCAGCTGCATTGATAACCTGCTCAAGGGAGCCTCGGGTCAGGCCGTCCAGAATGCCAACCTGATGTTCGGATTTGATGAGGGTTCTGGACTCTCTGCCACAGCGCTCTGGCCTTAACTTTTCAAACATGAATAAGCCAACATTTCGCCAGCATCTGAAAAAGATGTTTATTGAGCCGCGACAGGTCATGCTGCTTGATAGTCATGGTGGAAAACAGACGCGAAATATCAAAATTCGACCTATCTCCATTATTCTCATTTTTCTGGGAACCTTTCTGATTGCCTTTATTCTGGGTCAACGCCTTTCATTCGGTAACAATATAGCGTCACTTGTTCCTCAACATATTCAGCTCCAGCGACACTATGACCAGTTGCGTGGTGAGCTTGCTGAAGCCAATGCCCTTAACGACCTTAAAGATCAACAGCTTGAAAGCATGAAGCAGGAGCTTCTGGGACAGCAAAGCACCACGGGTGAACTTACCCAGCGGCTGCGCATGTTTGAAAGCATATTGGAAGCTCGCAAAGGTAGTGGCCTGCAGATGCTCAGTGCCGATGCGAAGTGGGCAGATAAAGAGAATATTCAGTACAATCTGACCCTGGTGAAAGGCGGCAACTATCCGAGATATATCTCCGGAAAGATTCAAATGACTGCCCAATCACCGGAGTCAGAGACGGTTGAAATCAAACTTGAAAACCAAAAAACCGAGTTGCCATTTCGTATCGAAACCCATACATTCCTGCGAGGGTCAGCTAAGTGGGAACAAGAGTGGCGACCGGAAAAAATTCTACTGACTGTTTTCAATTATCGTGGCAAAGAGTTGCTACAAACTGAAATTTTACTGGAAGGAGCTCCACAGTGATGCGCAAAAAAGTTGACACCCCAAAAGTTATTTCTGAACACCAGCACATTGACACGCTCATTGGTGCCCACTCTTCGTTTACCGGTGAGCTGGCTTTCGAAGGAGCTGTCCGCATTGATGGAAAATTTGATGGCAATATCCGCTCAAGCAAAGATGGCACACTGATCATCAGCCAGGGCGCTGAAGTATCCGGTGAAGTCCATGTTCCCAATCTCATTCTGCATGGTCTGATTAAAGGCAATGTTCATGCAGGCAAGAGCCTCAGAATCGGCGAGACCGGCTGCATCAATGGTGACGTTGAGTACCGTGTCATCACGCTGGCTGAAGGTGCTGCCGTGAATGGCCGTTGCTCAAGAATTAGCGATCAACAAGCAGCATCGGCACCAACTCAAAAAGATCAATCATCAGTGAAAGAGGGCGTTCCCGTCACCGCATGATTTCAGGCTACCGCCACTGGAACCCTGAGGTTGCTAACTCTGCATTCATTGCCGATTCAGCTGAGGTGATCGGACGAGTCACTATTGGTGAAGATTCAAGCATCTGGTACCAGGCTGTTCTTCGTGGCGATGTTCACGACATTATCATCGGCGAACGCAGCAATATTCAGGATCACTCTACCCTTCACACCAGCCGTGCTGTTTCACCCTGCATTGTCGGCAATGATGTCACTGTAGGGCACCGCGTTATTCTTCACGGCTGTGAAATTCAGGATGGTTCTCTGGTAGGCATGGGTTCTATCATTATGGATCAGGCCATATTGGAATCGGGCTGCCTATTGGCAGCAGGCTCGCTGGTGCCGGAACGAAAAGTTCTTCGTGGTGGCTATCTCTATGCTGGCTCACCTGCCCGTGAAGTACGGGAGCTGACCGATGAAGAGAAGGCCTTCCTTCAACGTTCAGCAACACACTACGTTGAACTCTCAAAGACACACCGTTAACCATGCAAAAAACCGAAAGGAACCCAATGGACGCCCATGCATCGATTGATATTGGCTCTAACACGCTCCGACTACTAATCGCAACACCGTCTTCCAATAAAGACTCTGGGCAACCATGGCAGGAGATCGCTTACGCCCACTTCATTGTCAGGCTTGGCGAAGGCTTGCATCACACGGGAAGACTTTCTGATGCGGGAATGACAAGGGCCATCGAGGCATTAAAATCATTTAAAACCACGATTGATGAACACCATATCGCCGATGAGCATATCTTTGCTGTTGCAACAGCAGCCGTTCGCGAAGCAGAGAATGGACTTGAATTTCAACAGCATGTTGCCGACGAAGTTGGTATTCACCTTCAGATCATTGATGGTGACACAGAAGCTGCGACCTCACTTGTTGGGGCAGGCTCTGTTCTCTACCCTGAGACGCGTAAAGATATGCTTCTCTTTGATATCGGAGGCGGCAGCACAGAATTCATTCGCGTTCAAGATGACAGTATTGTTGATGCTATCAGTCGCAAACTCGGTGTTGTTAGGCTGATTGACGCACATCTACACAGTGACCCTCCATCTCCTGAAGATTTTCAGGCAATGAAAGAGAGCGTAAACGAACACCTTGCTGCTGTTGAGACTCACTGGAATCGATCAGAGATGAATATTCCTGACTTCATGGTAGGTACAGCGGGAACTGTCACCACGTTAGCAGCAGTGGAGATGAACCTTATCCCCTACAATGCCGAAAAAGTGAATAACCACCGCATCAGCCTGACATCATTCCAGATGCTGCGGGACAATTTGCTTAAGATGAATCATGAGCAACGCCAGAACATTCCAACGATTGAAACAGGTCGTGCCGATCTAATTATCGGTGGGCTAGCGATTATCGAGGCTATGATGGAGAGATGGAACTACGACGCCTTCATTTCAGTCGATGCCGGCCTTTTGGAAGGTAACTGGCTAGCCAGTTACGAACTAGAATCAAAGTAGCTGTCGGCTCTATGCTGTGTCTCATCCATTAATATCTGAAGCTTTTTCAAATCAACCTGATCATCATCGGAACCCGCATAAAAGGCATCACTGATGACAAAAACACCTTTGGTAAAAGGTTTGGGAATATAAAACCGGTCCCATGAATTGGCCCGCCAGTGACGTTTCGTGGCATAACAGACAGACCTAATCGGCAGACCTGTTTTTTTTGCCAATTGAATGGTGCCGAGCTGCACCTTCTCACGTGGGCCCTTCGGTCCATCCGGTGTAATGCCAAAGTCGCACTGCTCCTCGCGCGACTTGCGAATCATCTGCAGTAGTGCACGAGCTCCATTACGGGTTGAAGAGCCTCGGATCGTTCTAAAGCCCATCAGATGCAATGTGTCAGCGATAAAGCCTCCATCCCGATGCTCTGAAATAAGCGTGTACCCCTGACACCCTTTAAGGCCGATCCCCATCATCAACAACCGAGCATGCCAAAAGGCAAAGATATGCCGGCCATCACTCACTGGATCATAGCGCCATCCAACCGATTGCCATTGGACTGTGAGCGATAAAATACGGACAATGAGTGTAATCAACCTTGGCACCAGCCAGATCATAATCTGCTGTTTCATGAATTCTATGGATTGGCCGTAGCTCTGTCCTGCATTTCAAACTGCATATGATAGAGTTCCGAATAGAGTCCACCCTCCGCAAGTAGATTCTCATGACTGCCAATTTGAGCTACACCGCCGCCATCGAGAACAACGATCTTGTTAGCATGGCGAATGGTCGATAGACGATGGGCAATCACGATAACTGTTCGCCCCTGCATCAGCCGGTCAATGGCCTGTTGAACCAGTCGTTCGGATTCGGTATCGAGACTGCTGGTGGCTTCGTCAAGAATGAGGATCGGTGCATTTTTCAGAAGTGCGCGAGCTAGAGACAAACGTTGGCGTTGCCCACCGGAAAGAATGACACCACGCTCACCTATCAGAGTATTGTAGCCTTGCGGAAGCTTTTCAATGAATTCATGTGCATTGGCAGCTTTAGCGATATCTACGACGGTCTTCTGGTCAACATCCGAATGGCCGTAGGCAATATTGTTTAAGATGGTATCATTAAACAAAATTACATCCTGTGTAACCAACGCAATCTGCTCACGCAGGGATGCTTGGCTAACCTCGCGCACATCCAGCCCATCAATCAAAACCCGCCCCTCACTGACATCCATGAATCGTGGTACCAGATTCGCCAGAGTGCTCTTACCCGCACCACTGCGTCCGACCAAAGCGACAATCTCACCACAGCCGACCTCAAAACTGACATCACTTAACACATTCTTTTCAGCTCCAGGATAACGCAACCCGACATGTTCAAACGCGACCTGTCTATCGAAGGATGGCATGACAATAGCATCCTCGGCATCCATGACCGCTACAGGCTCATCCAACACATCAAAGATACGCTCAGCAGAGGCCAGCCCTTGTTGAATTTCATTGTTGGCACGAGACAAGCGTTTCACCGGCTCATACAGCATAATCAGGGCGGCAAGAAATGACATCAACGTTCCCGGTGTAGTTTCCCCACTCGCCACGCGCATACCGCCATAATACAAGACCCCTGCGATACCGAAGCCTGCGATCAACTCCATGATCGGAAACGACATCGCATGCACCCGAAACATCCGCATTTGGTGACCAAAGAAAGTTTCGGTCAATTTGCTAAATCGCGATTTTTCATACTCTTCCATGCCGAAGGCCTTCACGACCCTGATGCCGCCAACTGTCTCCTCAATCAGACTAGAGAACTCGCCCATCGAAATCTGCCCCGCCATGCTTGCCTTACGCATTTTTCGGCCGAACTGTACGATCGGATAGAGAATCAAAGGCACCACGATCAGAGAAATAATCGCCAACATCCAGTCGCGCGCAAACACCACTGCCAGCAAGAAGATAATCGTCATTGAATCACGCATGAGTGCAGCAACTGAGGAACTCACAGCCGCCTGCACCAACGTAACATCATAGGTGATGCGCGCCATCAGTTCACCGACTTTTCGATGTGAGAAAAATGAGAGCGACTGCCCAACCAAGCGTGTATACAATGCGTTACGCAAATCGAAAATAACGCGCTGACCAATAAACCCCATCAAATAAGCTTGTCCGTAGTAGGCAACTCCTTTGATGACATACAAGACGATAATAACCAATGGAATAATATAAATCATACTAGGATCGGCACCACCCAAAGCTCCATCCAACGCATCTTTCAACATCCAGGCAAGACCTGCAGTACAGGCAGCAAGGACAGCCATACACAACATCGAGATGGCAAGCTTGCCACGGTATGGGGTTAAAAATTGTAAAAGTCGTTTATAAAGTGATGGCACGGTTTAACTATTTGGCAGATGTTGATTCTGCTCTTCCTTTAAAGGATGAGATCCAAGAATGGGAACCATCTCCGAAGCATCTAGACCGGTCAAGAGAATCGAAGTGTATCTATTCACAGAAGCCTTTTCTAACCGCCCCTGTCGTTTCAAGAATTTCATGCTGGAGTTTAACAACGCATTCACGATCTTCTTCTGATGTGAGCGGGATCGGAGTAGACGCTCACGTTTGGGATTAGAGATAAAATCAATCTCTACCAAGACACTTGGCATCTCCAGCGCACCCAGTACTGCAAACCTTGCGCGCTTTGGCTCATTATACTTAACCGGACCCACCCCTTTAAAATCTTTCAGGATGGTTTCAGCCAGAAGATAGGCACTATTCAGGCTGTCCCTTTTGGCCATATCGCCAAGAATCATGTGCACCATAGGATCATCCACTTCACCGGAATCAAATCCACCCACCTGATCCGATGCATTCTCACGTGCTGCCAGAGCTGCGGCCACCTTATCGGATGTCGCTCCACGCTCGGAGAGCGTATAGACACTTGCTCCCTTTACACTCCTGTTCTTCACCGCATCAGCATGGATGCTGATCATCAAATCAGCCCTAGCCTTCCTCGCCAATTTCACACGTTTCCCGAGCGGAACAAAATAGTCGCCATTCCGAATCAGCACCGCTCGCATACCTTTTTTTGCATCAATCGCTTTTGCCAAAGCTTTTGCTAGTGCAAGCGTGACCTGCTTCTCCTGCAGTCCATTCCTACCAATAGCTCCCGGATCCTCACCACCATGACCTGCATCAACAGCAATGATCACCTCTTTTCTGGATCGAAGCTGATCAGCTGTCACAGTCCTGTTCTCCTGGCTACTCTGATCAGAGCGCAGAAGATCTACGACAAGACGGTGGGGCTTACCCTGCATGGGCTTGAGCAGAAATGAGCGCGGTTTAACCCTCTCTTTCACATCCAACACAATGCGTAAAACACCCTTTTCAGGTGACCCATGGCGAATGGTCTGAACAACCGGATCGGGAACCTCCAGACGATTAAGGTCGGCCTTCAAACTGACATCTTTGATATCAATAACGACTCTTTCAGGGTTGTGCAGTGGAAACACCTTATATTCGATGCTTCGATTCAGATCGAACACCAAGCGCGTGTGATCAGGAGCTGTCCAAAGACGGACATCGTTGATCGTGGATGCTTGAGCCAGGCCGACAAACGAAATCGTCCACACAAGAAGCAGACCAAATAGGGAAGATAGAGCACGCAGGTTCATGAAAATGTTATCCTCACCTCACCGGTTGACTTTGCAAGTCCTCATCCGACAACTGTTTAGCCTTATCTTTATCCTGTTGAACAATCAGAGCTGCAAACAAAAGCCCCAGAATAATCATGAATGGCTCCATAATGCGTACAATAATAAAGGTGTTTGCTCCAATAGCATGCACCAGCAATCCACCATAGCCACAGATCGTTCCTAGTGCCGCCCCTTTGAAGGTCTCATCTTCGATCTCAGCATAACACTGCTTCAGCATGATCCAAATTCTACGAAGAAACCAAACAAAGAGAATGAGGCCAATCAAACCACTCTCCAATAAGATTCTGGGATATTGTGCATCCAGAAATCCACCACCGGTCACACCCACACCTAGCATTGGATTGGCTGGAAACTGCTCCGTTAACACCTTCTCCCACGATTTTAAACGTTCTGTGGTAGAGGTATCAATCTTCACGCCACCGACCTTTAACTGGCCAGCTTCATCAGCCTGGTTAAATGTAAACATCACTCGGTCAACGACATTCTGTGGTATAATCACTGGCAATATCACAATACTCACGAGTGCAGCAACAATAAGAAAACGCTTTTTCTCTGAATAAAAGAGGAACAGCACCATAGCAACAACAAACGATAGATAGGAGCTTCGAGATTCCGTAAATGCAAATGGAATGATAATTACGCCCATCATTGTTAGGAGCATCATTCGACGCTTTCCTTTGGGAGTGTAGAGAAAAATGCCTAGAACTAGAGAAAACATCAGCACCAGATAGCCACCAAATGTATTGGGTTCCCCTTCAGCCCCCTCAAAGGGAGCAGAAACACGTGCACCAGATGGGATTTGACTCATGCCGACCAGACTTGCTAACAGGCAAGTCAACAATAGCACGACAAGGTAACGCTTAATTGACTCGTTATCGTGCAGATGATTGATAATCATGTAGAAGAGAAGAAAGTATTCAAGGTACTTTAATACAAAGAAGAAACCAAAAGCTCCTACCTGCCCGAAGTAGAAGCCAATCAATGTAGAAAAGAATGCCACCAGCCAATACCATGCAATCGGCTGATTGAGCGGCGTCTGCCTAAATGATCCAAGCTCCTTATAAATAGCCATACGAAACAGCCAGGTAAGGCAAACCAGAGTCAATAGAATATCATCAAGCCTGAGGGTTACACCACGTGACTCTGTAGTACTGACTCGGCCTCCGACAATATCATTTGAGACGCCAGCACCAAAGTTCAACTCAGGAGAGAGAAGCGTAGCAAAAATAAGTAGATAAAGTGTTAACTCGACGCTTGTAAAAGCGACTACCACAACCATCAATGCAGCAATCAAAAGAACCGGTCCACGCACTAATTCCGGCGCCACAAGAAAGGCCACGTAGAGGAGTATCATTGTTAAAACAAAGGTTAATAAAACGGCTGGGGGAAATGGAACCCGAATCGATGGAATACTCAGTTTTTCGGTCTCACAACATTTTGAGTATCGCTGCTATCCATCGGACGATACTCTTTATTATAGGGCTCCTTATACTGTTCGGAGCAGGACTTCATGCCGACGACAACCAACGCTGCCACTGCAGAAATTGCAAGAACAGCCAGAACGCGGCGTAGTCGCCGCTTGCTTCTACGAAGCTTGTCCAGATCCTTTTGCATTTAAA
>Ga0316191_10002921_pt1 | contig 12524 bp, 10 predicted proteins | sample Eddworburr2cm_MG_FD_204928 | JGI IMG/M metagenome (GOLD analysis project Ga0316191, IMG submission 204928) | Coastal sediment microbial communities from Maine, United States - Eddy worm burrow 2 cm | ecosystem: Environmental > Aquatic > Marine > Coastal > Sediment | place: USA: Maine...
TGAAGGCAGATTACGTGTTACCAGGTCTGGAAATATCACTGAAGAAGACGCCCCAAATGATGTTTCTAACATTATAGGTGATTGGGAATTGGAATATCTCCTGACCGAAGACGGGAAATACAGGGCTAAAATGTACAATAGGTTTAATTACAATAATTTATATAGAAACAATCAGGGCGTTACAACAGCTACCACTGGCTTCAGCCTCACACATACTCAGAACTTCAACGATTTCAGGGAATTATTTAGATCAAAAAAGAAAAAGAAAAAGAAAAGCGAAGAATATACAGAAATTGATGAAGGTATCCTTCCTTCAGGTAAAGACAGTGAAAAAGATGAAGACTCTTCAACTACTATGAAAAAATAGTCATATTTTTTTTTGTTCAGCTTGGCCGATAACTTATAATTAAGTAAAAAAGATAATTAAAAAGATATGAACATTGGTGATCGAGTAAGATTGATACATGGTACTGAAGAAGGTATAATTCGAAGGATTAAAGGCAATAGAATTATAGAAATAGAAATTGAGGATGGCTTCCTGATTCCAGTCCTGAAAAATGAAGTTGTAATCATATCCGCATCAGAAAAAGAAAATTTCGATGATATTGTTGAAGAAATTCATCATCCTCCACATGATGAATATCCAAAGATTATAGAAACAAGTGATATATTGCTGGCTATTGAACAGGTAAATATTAAGTTGACTTTATGGCTTATTAACCATACTAACAACACTATCTTATTTTCTGTTCATGCAGAAATACAAGACGAATTGTTTGGATTGTCTCATGGGGAATTAAAAGCAGGGGCTTATGCTAAAATTGATGAATGGGAACTAACAAGACAAGATGAATGGCCAATTCTCCATATAAAAGTATTGGAACATTTTCGTAAGATAGCAAATCTCCCAGACACAATATCATTACGTTTTAACCTTACACAAAAAATATTACGTAAAACTCCAGCTCCCATTCCTTCTATGGGAAGAAATGGGATATTATTCTCAATTATACATGAATCCCCAAAACCTGATCCTCAATCAATAAAAGAAGCACTATTCACTGGAGAATCAGAAAAGATCGTTAAAGACCAATCAATAAGTCATAGGAAACCAATTAAAATTGACCTGCACATTGAGGAGATAGTAAATGATTATTCGGCTATAGAATCAGACGACATTCTTCCTATTCAGCTAAATCATTTTGAGAAAAAGCTTGAAGAAGCAGTTATTCAGGGCTATGAGCACATTACCTTTATTCATGGCATCGGAAATGGGAGTCTTAGGAATGCTATACATAAAAAGCTAAGTAATTATCCTCATATAAAATACTTTGAAGACGCTCAAAAAGAAAAATTTGGATATGGTGCGACAAAAGTCTATCTGAAATGAAATTTATTGGATAGTTTTATTAAATTTAGCGAGAAATAGTTTAGTACTAAAAATAAAACCTTTTACCAAACCTGTAAATACTTCGGTCTATGAAATTCAACTTTAGCGAACTTATGGAAAGAATTGCCAATGAAATTGGCGGTCAATATTCCGAATATGATAAAACTAAATCAGTTATAATAGTACCTTTATCAGAGAACCGTTATCAAGCAGTAGTTGGCGTTGAAAAATATATAGAAAAATTCGACAAAACAAGGGTAGAATTCTCATCGAAAGTATGTCCATTATCTGATGATATCGATCTTAAATCCTTGCTCGTAGAAAATGCAAAAACCTGTTATGCAAGATTCGTTATTATTGATGATTATGTTAAAGTTGAAGGATCTACATTCCTGGAGAATATTAGCGATGGTGGATTAAAAGAAATATTGGAGGAAGTGGCTGGCAAAGCAGATGAATGGGAAATGAAACTAACTGGTTTAGACGTACATTAGAAAAGTATTCTAAAATTCCTGAATCCTAATTCAAATATCTTCGTACTTTTGATTGAAATGCAGGTTGTCTTATCGCATCCCGCCATAGGTGGGAGGAGGAAAGTCCGGGCAACATAGAGCATCGTACTTCCTAACAGGAAGGTCCCGCCAACGGCGGGAACAGATAGTGCCACAGAAAATATACCGTCACGCCCTAGGCGTGATAAGGGTGAAAAGGTGGGGTAAGAGCCCACCGCTTTGATGGTGACATCAAAGGCAGGGTAAACCTTACGGGTTGAAAGACCAAATAGATTCTGTCTTCTGTTTTCAGAGAAGAGTCGCTCGCTCAACCATTTATGAGGCAGAATGGGTAGGTTGATTGATCCTGTTAGCAATTTCAGGACTAGATAAATGATAAGATCCCCGCATGTAGCGGAGAACAGAACCCGGCTTATAGGCCTGCATTTTATTTTTATATTCATTATTTACTATTATGCCAAAAATATTAATTATTGACGATGAAGCCAGTATACGAAGTACACTAAGGGAAATACTGGAATATGAAAAATATGAAGTACAAGAGGCTCCTGATGGTGAAAAAGGATTAGAAATGCTTGAAAATGATCCTTTTGATATTGTATTGTGTGATATAAAAATGCCAAAATTAGATGGCATGGAAGTGCTTGAAAAGGTAATGGAATTGGGAATTGATGTTCCTTTTATAATGATCTCAGCGCATGGAACTATCGAAACCGCGGTAGAAGCCACGAAAAAAGGTGCTTTTGATTTCATTCAGAAACCTCCAGACTTAAACAGACTTCTTCTTACCTTACGTAATGCACTTGATAAGTCTAACCTGGTAAATGAAACGCGTAAGCTAAAAAGAAAGATATCAAAAACATACGATATTGTTGGGGAATCAGATGCCATCTCTCAGGTAAAAGAAACTATTGAAAAGGTGGCTCCTACTGAGGCAAGAGTTTTAATCACCGGTGAAAATGGCACCGGAAAAGAACTTGTCGCCCGCTGGATACATGAGAAGAGTAACCGACATAAAAATCCTTTAGTAGAAGTTAATTGCGCTGCTATTCCTTCCGAATTAATAGAAAGTGAATTATTCGGACATGAAAAAGGATCATTTACCTCAGCTGTGAAGCAAAGAATAGGAAAGTTTGAGCAAGCTAATGGGGGAACTCTGTTTCTCGATGAGATCGGAGATATGAGCCTTTCCGCCCAGGCAAAGGTGTTACGCGCTCTTCAGGAAAATAGAATTACCCGTGTAGGAGGCGAAAAAGACATTAAAGTTAATACCAGGGTAGTTGCAGCAACCAATAAAGATCTAAAAAAGGAGATTTCAGATAATAATTTTCGAGAAGACTTATATCATCGAATTGGTGTAATTATCATCAATGTTCCACCTCTTCGTGATCGTAAAGATGATATACCATTACTGGTTGATCGTTTTCTCGAAGATATTGCGAATGAATACGGAGATAAGAAAAAAACGATTTCAGCTGAAGCTTTGCAAAAACTTCAGAAAATGGATTGGACCGGTAACATTAGAGAAATAAGAAATGTTACCGAAAGGCTTGTTATTATGTGTAATAATGAAATAACAGCTGACGATGTGGCCAAATATGCTATATTATAGCTATTGACTTACATATCCTCGCTATTCAACTCATTATTTTCTACGGTATCCTTAGTATAAGTTGGACAAGTTTTTTGTGCACATGCTGACATCCCAAAGATGGCTAAGGCTAGAAGTAATGCAGTGATTCTCAATTTACGCATAGTTCAACAAATTTTATTTTCGAACAAATATATGAAATCATAACGCTTTTCAAAATAAAAAATTTGATTAATTCAACAATAAATTGCATCCGCGGAGGTCTGAGTTGTCCAATCTACCCAAAACCTCGAAAGATCCATCAGGATGAATCCTGCCTAAATCATCAGTTGCAATAAAAGCACAGGAATGGACATTAGCCAGGTCTATTATATTTATCACCCCCTGATTCAATTGATTGTTAATTGAAAAAGGATCATAAATCTCCCTGATATACACCCTCATCCATGGAGGAACTTTGAAAATTCCATCTCCTTTAGAATAAGCTTGTGAAAGAAGTTCTGTCATTCCATATTCACTATGTATTTTGGCAACATTGAATCGAGTCCTTAATATGTTATGGATTTCAGGACGAGTAAGTTCCTCCCTCCTGCCTTTCATACCTCCAGTCTCAATTATTATAACATTTTTCAGATCCATATCATATTTTTCAGCAAAATCCAACAATCCGAATGTAACACCCCATAATATAATTTTTCTGTCGGATCGATTAAGAATGTCTTTGATTTTCCGATATAGCAAATCGTAATCATCAAGATAAAAACCTGAATTCTCAGATCCGGATTTATATATAAGATTCTGGATCATATGTACAAGGGAAGAATTGCTTCTTTCGAGATATGAAGGTAGCAAGGCAAGGATTTCGTAATCTTTCGGATTTCCATAAAACTTTTTAAATATCATTTCTGATATATAATTATATAATTCCTCATCTTCAATATAATGTTTACTTTGCGTATCATTGGTGGTGCCGGAACTTTCATATATCTTTGATTCCAACCAATTGCCTGTTTTTACTGTCTGATATTTAAAGGTAGATATTGGTAAAAAAGGAATCATAAAGGTAGAATCTATTTGATCTGTATCAATTTCTATAGAATTGAGGTAGGCTTTATATACCGGGTTGTTTTTCACTTGAAAATGGAATAGCTCCAGAGCATGTTTTTCGAAAGTAAGTTTACTTACCTTTTCAACTCTGGATTTAAAACTTTTCAACATCATAATCGTTATAATTAAAAATTTGTATCTAATTTAATTCTATTTCAAAATAAAGTAGGAAATTTGTGGGCATGGATAAACGAATTGGTAAAATTTTATTAAATATTGGAGTGATTTCATTGCTGGCATTAGCCTTTTGCAATGTTCCTCCGGAATTACCAGTCGTTCCTTTTATTGAGTTTGAAAGTGTAGAATTTAAAGAAGTTGAAGGACCTGATTCCCTTATTATCAAGGTTTTTTTCAGAGACGGTGATGGCGACCTTGGCCTGACTTCATTTGATACAGAATATCCATATCAGCCATTCGACGTAATCTTAGATGAAAATGGGGATACCATATACTATGACAAAGACAATCCCTTGCTACCGGATTATAATCCAATTGATTACCTCATTACAAGAGATAGCGATGGGAATGCAATTGACACAGTACTTATTGAAATTAATCCAAATCATTTCAACTATTTTGTTCGATTCTTTGAAAAAAAGAATGGAGAATATATTGAATTCGATTGGAGAGCTGATCCCTACTATCAGACTTTTGATGGACGATACCCATTATTGAATACGGAGATAGTTGACAATCGATTAGTTATAAGACCCCTCGAGGGTATCTTAAAATATGGCATGACCTCATCAGGTTGGTTGTTCCTCTTCAGGGACACTCTGAAAATATCAGTTATGATAAAAGACAGGGCTTTAAACAATTCCAATGTAGTTGAATCCAATGACTTCACGCTGGAGTCTATACGGGTTGAATAATCCTTCAATCATACTCTTTAGAATTTAAAATCAATCCATTGCTATCTCGCATAGGAAGGGAATAATGTTTGTTTTAAATAATCTCCCTACTTTAACCCGAATTCGGCAATAGAACTTTGTAATGAGGCTTTAAAGTGCAATAAAACAGACACTTATTGAGACGAAGCATAGCACCGCGATGGTGAGTTGAAATAAGTGGGTGCAACGGACTGTTTTGCAGCAGTTTAAAGACGGAATAAATTTTCTAATGCCGATTTCGTGTTAAATTTCAAATCACGCTCTTCTTACCTCCTATTTCTTAATCCTACTTCATTTTGTGGACGGTGAACGGTGAAAGGTGGAAAGTCAAAAAGGAAGAAATTAGGAATCAGGGAATCGGCTAATTTGTATACAGGTAGAAGAGTAGAGCGGTAAGCGGGAGGCCAGCTTCTAGCATCTAGCTAATGGCCTACATCTTACTTCCTCCCTACTGTTTCAAGTTATCTTGAAATGAGTAATCTCTGATGATGTAACGGAATTTCCTATGAGCATAAAAATAGTAGTCAAATAAGTTTTTCTACTTAAATCGAAATTTTTGTTAATTAATTATCAATAACTTCCGGATTCCACTGTGGGATGTGGTAATTCTTATTATAGATTTCAGGAAACCGAATAGGATCTGCTTCATTGAGCATGGCATAAACGTAATCGAAAACATCTTCTTCATTGGCTTTAGAAAAATAATCACCATCCGAACCATACGCAGGTCGATGTTCTTTTGAAGTTAGTGTAATTGGTTTTGAATCGAGATAGTGGTATCCGTTCTGTTCTTCCAGAACTTTTTGCATCATATAAGCCGTAGCACCACCAGGGACGTCTTCATCAGCAAAAATAATTCGATTGGTCTTTTTTAAGGATTCTACAATAGTATGGTTAACATCAAAAGGGATAAGAGTCTGTACATCTATTACTTCCAATGAAATACCAATTTTCTCCAGTACTGCTGCAGCATCCATGGCAATTTTACACATGGCTCCATAGGTAACAAAGGTCACATCCGTTCCTCTTCTAAGTACTTCAGGTACACCTACCGGCACCTTAAAATCCATCAAATTATCAGGTATTCTTTCTTTCAGGCGATAGCCATTTAATACCTCGATGATCAATGCCGGATCATCTGAATGAAGCATGGTATTGTAAAATCCAGCTGCGCGCGTCATGTCCCTGGGAACAAGAATATTAATACCCCTCAGACTATTTAGTAACATGGCCATCGGTGATCCCGAATGCCAAACACCTTCCAATCTATGTCCCCGTGTTCTTATAATTAATGGAGCCTTTTGACCGCCTTTTGTCCGATATAGCAAGGTAGCCAGATCATCAGACATGGTTTGGAGCGTGAATATAACATAATCCAAATATTGTATTTCAGCTATAGGACGTAATCCTCTCATAGCCAATCCTATACCCTTTCCAATGATAGTTGTTTCGCGAATACTGGTATCAGCAACACGTAATTCACCGTATTTCTTCTGTAGACCGGCAAAAGCCTGATTGACATCACCTATTTTGCCTACATCTTCACCAAAAGCCAATACTGTATTATCTCTTTTTAATGCGCTGTCAAAGAAAGACTGCAAAACTTCCCGACCATCCACGATTTTTGAGCTTTCAGAATATTTTGGTTTGATTTCTTCAATCTTTAATGATGAATGATCAGATTGGCTGTATATATGTGAACTATAAAACTCCTGGTTATCTTCGTTTATTTTTGATAACCAGTTTATCAAATGTTGTCGTTGTGGTATTTTTTCCTTTCGCGTAATAATCAATGTTTTCTTAACAGCTTTAAAAAAATCCAGTTTTAGCGGATTATGAATTCGAGTCAGCTCCTTTTTTATGTCAAGTATTTCCTTTTTAAATCTAGATTGTTGGGCTACTGAAGTAATTATCTTCGCTGCATCAATCTGATCATGTTTGATACTTTCAAGATAGGCAGCCCAGGCAGCCTCCTTACCTTCAATTGCTTGATTTTTAGCTCTAACTTCAATTTCTTTTAATCCACTCTCATCTGAAATCTCATTCGAAAGAATCCATTCCCTAAACTTCTTATTACAGTCATATTCAAATTCCCAATCTAATCTTTCCTTGGTTTTATACCGTTCATGCGAACCGGAAGTAGAATGTCCTGAAGGTTGGGTTAGATCAATTGTGTGAATCAAGCTAGGCACATGATCCTTACGAGCAATTTTCGCTGCTTCTTCGAAAGCATTAAAACACTCAATATAATCCCATCCTTTAATCCTGAAAATTTCAATCCCTTTCTGATTCTTTGTCCTCTGAAAACCCTTTAAAGCTTCAGAAATATTTTCTTTAATAGTGTGGTAAGAATTAGGTACAGAAATACCGTATCCATCATCCCAGACAGCCATTACTAAAGGTATCTGAATCGTTCCAGCAGCATTCATTGCTTCAAAAAATAAGCCTTCTGAAGTAGCTGCATTGCCTATTGTTCCAAAAACAACTTCATTCCCATTAATCGAAAAATCTCTTTTCTCTGTTAAGTCCGGATTGTTTCTATAAATCTTGGAGGCAAAGGCCAGCCCCACCGCTCTGGGCATTTGTGCTGAAGTAGGAGAAACGTCAGAACTGCTATTTTTTAAATCAGTAAGTTTTTTCCAATTACCTTTCTCGTCAAGCATCCGAGTAGCAAAATGACTATTCATTAATCTTCCTGCTGAAGAAGGATCCGCATTGATATCAGTATGTGCATACAATTGAGCGAAAAATTGTTGAACAGATAGTTCACCAATAGCCATCATAAAGGTTTGATCACGATAATATCCAGAACGAAAATCTCCCTTGCGAAATGCCTTGGCCATTGCCAGTTGCACAACTTCTTTCCCATCACCAAATATTCCAAATTTGGCTTTCCCCATAAAGACCTCTCTCCTACCAATGATGCTTGTCTCTCTACTTAATACTGCTGTCTCATAATCCTTCAGTATTTCGGCTTTTGATCGTTTCATTCCGGGAAGATTTTTTTTTGTAGCCAAAATATTAAAAATTTACTCGTAAACGATTAATAAAGTGCAATTTTAATGCTTTCATTCAAAACAAACTTAAAGAAAAAAACAATTCATTCAAAGATTAGAACATTGATAAAATTAGATAATTAACAAATTTAACATCAAGTTATACGAAAAATAATACCGAATGGGGCCTTATAAAACAATATATGCAGTACGTTTCTTCTATTTTTTTTAATTTTGCATAATTTTATTTCGTTTAGACATTTTTGTATTTTTAGTTACATTTACATTATTTTTTAAGATTCGGTAAATCACAATTAAATACATACAAAAATGCCCGATTTCCGGATATTGTTTCATGATTTTAAAATGCGAATAAAATGAAAATTGGTATTCCCAAGGAGATTAAAGATAATGAAAACCGTGTAGCCTTAACTCCAGCCGGTGTAAAAGAATTGAAAAAAAGAGGCCATCAGATCTATGTGCAGTCAACAGCCGGTAATGGTAGCGGTTTCCCAGATAGCACTTATGAAAATGCAGGTGCTGAGATCCTGCCAGCGATAAGCGATGTATATAAGGTCGGTGAAATGATCATGAAGGTTAAAGAGCCTATAAAATCAGAATATGATCTTATCCAGGAAAATCAACTTGTTTTTACCTATTTTCATTTTGCTTCTTCCGAAGAACTAACAAAGGCCATGATTGATAGTAAATCAATTTGCCTGGCATATGAAACTGTTGAGTCTAATGACCGCACGCTTCCTTTGCTGGTTCCCATGTCGGAAGTAGCAGGAAGGATGGCTATTCAGCAAGGGGCAAAATATCTTGAAAAACCTCTTAAAGGAAGAGGAGTTCTTCTGGGTGGCGTTCCAGGTGTAAAACCAGCAAATGTTTTAATATTAGGCGGAGGAGTTGTGGGTACTCAAGCGGCAAAAATGGCAGCTGGACTTGGTGCAGATGTTACAATTCTTGACCTTAGCCTTCCCAGACTCAGGTATCTTGCTGATATTATGCCAGCAAATGTGAGTACCCTAATGTCGAATGAATATAATATTAGAGAATTAATCCCTACTGCTGATCTTATTGTTGGTGCTGTATTGATTCATGGTGCTAAAGCTCCTCATTTGATAACCAGAGATATGCTTAAAGACATGAATCCTGGAACTGTATTAGTAGATGTAGCTGTCGACCAGGGTGGTTGTATTGAAACCTGTAAGCCGACTACACACCAGGATCCAACTTATATTATTGATGATGTAATACATTATTGTGTAGCAAATATGCCCGGGGCTGTGCCATATACATCTACACTAGCATTGACCAATGCTACACTACCTTATGCAATACAACTTGCCAATAATGGGTGGGTAAAAGCTTGTAAGAAAAATTCTGAGCTTGCTCTTGGCTTGAATATCATTAAAGGAAAAGTAGTGTATAAGGCTGTTGCAGAGGCTTTTAACCTTGAATATACGGAATTAAACGCATTTGTTTAAAACATCAAATAACCATGAGGTAATACATCGATACCAATAAAAAAATTCCTTTTTTAATATATATATTCCTTTTTTAATAAATTTTATAATGCTATTTTAAGGCGGTTATAAGCATTAAAATTTTAATATTTAAGTGCAATTTTTATATTAGAAACAACTATGTTTTTTAAAATGAATAATAGGCTCGTTTGGATTAATGGTTTGATTATCTCCGTATTGTTTCTATCATCATTTATTTCATCAATTAATCCAGCGTCTTTTTTACCTCTTGTTGGTTTCAGGATAAATGAAGGGAATCAGTATACTAACCAGGCTAAAATTACTGTAGAAATCAAATCTTTAAAACTCAGCGACAGTCTGGTGGCTGACATGAAGGTTGGACTTGATCCTGATCTTAATGATGTCCCATGGGTTAAATATACTACAGATTCTCGTACCCTTGTTCTTCCAGAAGGAGATGGTGAAAAATATGTGTATGCAAGACTAAGAGATATTGCAGGCAATATTTCTCCTGTCGAATCATCGCGGATATTTCTCGATACCCATCCACCTCAAAATGTAACTATTTCTATAAATGAGGATGAAATGTATACTTCTGATAATAAAAGAAGGGTTTTAATAAAAATAAGTTCTGAAGAATCTGATCTGGAAGAGATGATTTTCAGTAATCGAAAGGATTTTTCAGAAGCGAAATGGGAAAATATGTCTGGAAGTAAAAGATGGATACTGGACGGGACAGGAGGCGATGGGATAAAGGTTGTATATGCCAAATTTAAAGACCGAGCAGGAAATATAAGTCAGATTTTCGAAGAAGATATCATATTAGACACTCACCCCCCTGAAAATGGATCTATCATTATTGACAATGATGAAAAATTTACCCGGAAAAATGAGATTGTTTTACGGATACAAGCCAATGATGCACAGACAGTCAGGGTAGTTAGCCCTGGAAAGTCTGAAGTTTTTGAGTTTAAACCTGAAGAAGGTAACAACTATATGGAAGTTAATTGGGAACTTGATTCATCTGAAGGCACCAAGGTTGTACGTGTATACTTTATGGATGCAGCCAAGAACCGAACCACTACTGTGATTCAGGATGAAATACTACTAGACAGAACTGGACCCAGACCTCCGCATATAATAATAAATGGCGACAAGAAATATACAAATCATAAAGAAGGACGGGTAAGCCTTCGATTGAGTACACGTGTTAATCCTGATCTAATCAAGATGATGATCAGTAATTATTTCGATTTTAATGATGCCAGGCCCATGAGTTTTAAAGCTGAAATAACAAATTGGCAGTTGCTGGCTGAAGAAGACGGGATGAAATCTGTTTATGCAAAATATATAGATGAGGCTGGTAATCATTCAGAGGTAGCCATGGTCAAAATAATTCTAGATAGAACTCCGCCTGTAATAAACTCAACCATGGTTAATGATGGTGGGGGCTGGTCTACTTCTACAAAAGCTACAATTAATCTGGATGTAACTGATGCCTCTCACATGCAGATCAGCAATACTGAATCTATCAAGAATATGCTTATTTGGGAATCTTATTTACCTCAAAAAGTTGATTGGACACTTATTCCAGGTGATGGCCCTAAAATCATATATCTTCGTTTCAAGGATGCCGCTGAAAACATGACAGAGATAGTAACAACGAATGTCACTCTGGATACAAAACCTCCCACAGGAGATTTGTCGATTAATGAAGGAAGTCGTTATACTAATGATGCTAATGGAAATGTTACTCTCATGATTACTTCTGAGGACGCTAAAGGAATGCAACTAATTAATAAGCCTGATTTCACCGATATAAAATTGTTACCATTCAATCCTCTGATCGAACGATGGAATTTCGAAGGTGAGGATGGAATGAAAACGGTTTTTCTCAGACTTAGAGATGAAGCCGGAAATTTCTCGAACGTAATTACCGGTTCAGTTATTTTGGACCGGCAAGCTCCTGAACAATTGCTGTTAACAATTAATGAAGGGCAGGAATGGGTTCGGAATCCTGCCAGAAGAGCTTCAATACAATTAGAAGCAAAAGGGGCTTCACATTATAGGATTGGAGAAAACAGAGAATTCACTGAAGAACAATGGGAGCCTGTTAAAAATGTTGTACTCTGGGTATTTTCTGAAGATGAGGGCAAGAAAGAATTATTTGGACAATTTAAAGATCTTGCGGGTAACTTATCGGAAATTATATCAGCGTCTGTAATTCTGGATTATACACCTCCTACTATCGAAAAATTTGAAATAGATGGTGGAGCAGATTTTACCAATCATACACAGACAAAAGTTAACCTTACGATAATCTCCAAGGACGCAGTAAAAATGGCTATATCTAATTCGCCAATTTCAGATCCTTCCGATCCTTCCATTACCTGGGAGGAATATGCAGAAACTAAAGAATGGATTCTGGAAGGAGAAGATGGATTAAAAACTATTTACCTTGTATTAGTGGATGAAGCAGGCAATTATTCAGGACGATACGATGAAAAAATAATACTTGATCGAATAGGTCCTTCCAATGCTATAGTCA
>Ga0316191_10002924_pt1 | contig 12517 bp, 7 predicted proteins | sample Eddworburr2cm_MG_FD_204928 | JGI IMG/M metagenome (GOLD analysis project Ga0316191, IMG submission 204928) | Coastal sediment microbial communities from Maine, United States - Eddy worm burrow 2 cm | ecosystem: Environmental > Aquatic > Marine > Coastal > Sediment | place: USA: Maine | collected...
CCGTAGGCCTGATCCAGTCCCTGGATATTAATGACGCCGGATTTCAGGGCCCGTTTCAGAGCATCCCAGGCAAACGGTTTCTGCAACACCTGATGGGCATCCATGACCAGGTATCCGCCATTGGCACGGTGGAGCGCACCGGCACGGATGAGATGGAAGTCCGTGACCAGGGTCCCCATCCTGGCTACGTGCTCGATCTGGCCGACCAGATACGGGTAGGTTGGGTGGTCCTCGAACACCACCGGAGCAGCCTTCGCGCCAGCATGATCTACGATCAGGTTGACGCCGTAGCGGCGCAGTGCCGGTGAACCATTTCCGTTGTCTGCCGCCAGGCCGTTGTCCAGTATCTGGCCGGGAGCTGTGCCCGGCGCACCGTTCGGTTTTGCAAATAGCTCGACATGCTCGGAGATGTCGCGTTTCATGTCGCGCAAGTACGTCAGGGCTCTTGGGAAGGCCTCATAGCGATGAAGAAGCTCTGTGATGAGACTGCCCACGGCATACAGCGCCACGCCCTCGTCGAGTTCACGCACCCCGGTCATGACGCGCCGGACGCGTCGCGGAATCTGCTCGAGCATGTCGCGAAGCTCGTGGGTAAGTTCTTTGGTGTCCTGCTGCAGCCGGCGTTTTTCGTCCTCCGAGAGTTGCTGATAGTCTTTTGGCGAGATCAGGCTCTCTCCGTCCTTGAGGGGCACAAAGGCGAACCCGGTGGCGGTCTGGATCACACCCAGCCCCCGGCTGCGGGCGTTCTCCCGCACCTCCTCGAACGCCGCCATCTGGGCCTGCTGCGCTTGCTCTTCGATCGCCTGTCGCTGAGCCCGATACTCCTCGCTCTCCAGTGCATCCGATATCGCGGTGTGCGCTTCGGCAATGATCTGTGCGACGTCATCCCTGAACCTTGCGCCAAGGCCGGCAGGTAGTTCGATAGAACGGGGATCGCGCGGTTCGGCGAAGTTGTTGACGTAACACCAGTCCGGCGGTATCGGCTCGTCGGATGCCCGCGCCTCCAGGAAATGTCTGACGAACCCGTGTCTTCCGGTTCCGTTGGGGCCCAGTACAAAAAGATTGTAGCCTTGCATCTGCACGCCGGTGCCCAACTCTACGGCACCGACAGCGCGCTCCTGGCCGACCAGCCCTGGGTAGTCTTCCAGGTCGTCCGATGTCTCAAATCTGGCGCCTTCAAAGGTACACGGGCTGTAAAGCATTCCAACAGGCAGGGGAGTGGGGCCGGGCATCTACAACTCTCCGGGGTGTCTCACAGCCAGAGCAGCGAGCAGACTCCTGGGTCGGGCTTCAGCCTGGGCGACATCCCTGACCTTAGAAAGCCGCTCTCAACTGAAGATTAGCAGGGCGCGGTGCCAGTCGCAGGGTGGCCGGCCATTCTTGCCTGGCCAGGATCTCAGCCTTTCCAGCCCGCCAGACGGAGTCCCTTGAGATACTTCTCTGCGGCATCGTCCTCCAGGAAGATACGCAGCCGATCCTCCGTCAGATTGGGTGTCAGCCGGAGCAGTTGTCCAACGGCCTGCCTGGCTTGATCCAGCTTGTCGGTCAGAGCGTTGGCCGCGGCCAGAATTCGCCAGGCGCCGGGCTGATCTGCCTTCAGATCCAGGCTACGTTGAGCGAATTCGATCGCCTCCTCATACCTGCTGGCAATAAAATGGGCCGATCCGATGGTGAACAGAAACTCGTTCATCAAAGGGTCTTGCGGCGAAAGGCGGATCGCTTTTTCTACCATCGGGATTGCGTCGTCGGGCCGTCCGGCGGTGGCCAGCGTGGCGCCGAGTGACCAAAGCGCAAAGGCGGAGCTCGGATTGGCCTGGACTGCTCGCTCGAGCACCGCGACCGCCCTGTCACGATGGCCCGACAAGGAACAGGCGAACCCCAGCGCGGTCAGCGCCATGGGGTCATCCTTGTCCGCCGCCACCGCCTGTTCCGCGGCTTTCATCGCTTCCTGAATAGGCTCGTCACGGGAATCGGTCCACTGATAGATGACCTCATACATGCGACTGAACGCGATGATGCAATAGGCGGTTGCCGATGTCGGCTGCAGCTCCAGTGCCCGCACGCCCCACGCTCTGGCCTTGGCGACGCCTTCCTTGGTGTAACGATACAGATGCCACATGCCCCGATGGACACAGTCCCATGCATCCAGATTCTGCGGCGTCCGCCGTATGGCATGCAGCATCTCGCTCTGCGCCAGTGCCGGGCCAACAGCCCCTGCGATGGCGGCGGTGATCTCGTCCTGGACATCGAAGAAATCACTGATCTGACGATCGTAGCGACCCGACCAGATCTGGCGGCCATCGTTGGAGTCCACCAATTCCGCGTTGACCCGCAGGCGCTCTCCGGATTTCCGGACGCTGCCGGTAACGATGTAATGTGCCCCTAACTTCTGCCCGGCTTCCCGGGGATCGGCCATCTGGCCCTTGTAGGTGAAACTGGAGTTGCGCGATATCACCGGGTAGATGCGGAGTCCGGCCAGAGAGCTGATAAGGTCTTCCGCCAGGCCGTCGGCAAAGTACTCCTGACTCGGGTCGTTGCTCAGATTGCGGAATGGCAGGACCGCGATCGCGCTCCGGCCACCAAAACCTGGCACATGCGGCTCGACGTCGTAGTCATGATCTTTGCCCGCCGGCGCACTGTCGTCACAAGATTCGGAGCGCACTTCGAAAATGCGCACCGGTTTCTTGACGTTCTTCAGCGTGAACTCACCCTTGTCCAGTGTGTGGATCGGGAGCTTGCCCTCGACCTGATCGAGGACCGCGCGCGACATGGCGACGCCGCCGGGAGGCGCTTCGGCCTCAATACGAGCTGCAATATTGACGCCGTCGCCGACGATACGTTCCCCCACCACGATCAGGTCACCGACATTGACGCCGATGCGAAAATTCATCTTCGACTCGTCCTGCCGTTCCTCGTTCTGGGCGCCGAGTTGTCGCTGAATCTCCAGCGAGCACTGGACTGCGTCGACCGCACTCGGGAACTCCGCGAGCAGGTTATCTCCGACCATATCGACGACCCGGCCGCCATGCTGTTTCACCAGGCCGCCCATGATCGACCGGTAGGCGTCCAGTGTCTCCAGCGTCTTGATCTCGTCCTGGGCCATCATCTTCGTATAGCCAGCGACGTCGGCTGACAGGATGGCGGCTAGGCGGCGCTCCATGGTATTCCCCGGTAATCGACCTGTTCGAGCCGCAAATTCTACACTGCGGCGTGTCTCTGCAAGTCGGCTATCAGATGGCGGACATCAGATCCATCAGCTGCTCCACCACGGAATCGGTGTTCAGTCGGGACCAGCGGCGCAACATCTCCGTGACGTCGATCTTCTGATCCTTCCTCCCATCCGTCGATGGCACAGAGTCCTCCAGACCGAGCAGGGGCACACCTTCCATGGACGGGTAGTAGGGGATCCTGAGTTTGGGTGAGATGTTCGCGAATATGACCACGGTGGGAACGTCGAAAGCATCGGCGATGTGATAGAGGCTGCTGTCTATCGTGACGACCGCTCGTGCCCGTTTGACGACGGCGCAGCGGTATTTGAACCCCTTGCCGGAGATCGGCGACAGATCCACCTGGCGATCGTGGACTTTCGGCATTGGCACCAGGGTGGCGACGTCGCAGTCGGTCATGTTCACGAGTCGTTGGCACAGGTTGCGGAAGACATCCAGGGGCATGTCTCGTCGCAGATCGCCGCTCTTCGGGTTGATGATGATGTAACGGCGCGTGATCCCGTGCAGGCCATCGACGACCTCTGTAATCACCGGCAATGGCAATGTGATGTGATTGCGCTTCTCGGCCCGGTTTACGCCGGTCGGATCGACACCCAGCAGTTCGAGGAAGAAGTCGACCGTGGCACGCTTGTTAACATTTGGCCGATCGATCAGGCCGGACAGGTCCCAGAAGGCATCGCATTCCTGGAAGTGCTTGACCGGCATCGGCAGCACGTTGATACGATCGATGGTGCCTACAAGCTCGCAAGCGTCACGTGCATTTTCCAGTGCCGCCGGGCGTACCCACATCTCGGTCTCGAAGTCCCGGAAGCCGGCGCTGACAAGCCGCTCCCGCGCGCTCCTCCACGCTGTCAGCCCGACGAGCGTGTCGCCTATGCCGACGCCGAAGCCATTGATGATGGCCAGCCTCAGCGTGTCGCGACCACGCAGGGCCGGAAACTGGTTTTCAAGTGCCTTCCACGCCGTACGCGGAGGCAGTTTTCCACTCACGGCAACACGCTTGCGCTCGTACTCGCCGCGATTCGACATGCCCAACTCGAGTGGGGACGTATTCGCGGCGTACCACTCGTCATCAGGAATCTTGTCCAGTCGCCGCGGCCCGATCTCCGGGCCGAGGATATGTCTGATTTCGAAATAGTCGTACATGGAGGTGACGTAATTGGCCATCTCCGTTGTCGTGGGCAGCAGGACCTGCCGCATCCCGTGGCGTTCGAGCTCGATTCGCTGGTTGGCTCGGAAAAAAAACATCGACGCTCCGGCTGTCTGTTCCCTAACGCGAAACGACCGTGATCCTACCCCGTCGAGGCCATTCTGGCACGGACAAAAGAACATCGTGGGCACCATCGGGTGTCCGATCAAGCCTGGATCGCGCTAACGGGAAGTATAACGGTCGGGGCCGCATCAATTTGACATAATGAGTGAGTAAAAATACATAAAAAATAACAAGTTATGCACTTGATCTAGATCAATATCTTATGCTGTATCAGTCGATAGTATTGCCCGCCCCAGAGCGAGAATACTCACTTCAGAGGTGTCCCATGCGGACCAGGAAACTCGATTCCTACGAGCACCTTCAGGACAGAGAGGTGCGCCATCAGCGGCGCTTGCGCAGGCGGCGTCGTCAGTCATCGGCGCGGCGGAGTTGAGCCGGATCCGGTCGTGCGCGGGCGCTGGCTGGCGAGTTCAAGCGGTCGTCGAGTTCTTCACGATCGGCTCGAGTAGTAACGTCTGCACTCCCGCTCGCGCCCGCGGACAACACGCTCGCCGGTCAGCGGGCCGTGCGTCTCTGTGACGACCGTCTGTTGCCCTTCCTCGTGATCCTCGTTGTAGAAGTAGATCACGACCCAGTCGAAGACACGGTCCAGCTCGTGCGCCCGCGCCGTATTGGAGAACAGTGCGGTAAAGTGCCATCCGTCCTGTTCCAGGTGCAGAATCGGTAGCCAAGCTTTGCCGGATGGATTGAATCTCTTCGGCGCAATGGTGGGCAGGGTGCCCGCTTCCGCGCCTGCGAGATAGTGTCGGTCAACGTCCAGCAATAGCTCGATTGGCGGCGCAGCCGCCGGTGCGACGCCGCGGCGACGCCGCGCGCGCCCCAGCATAGTGGCCAGTGAAGCCCTCAGCGCCTGCAGCGTGCGATCACCCACGCCGGGGAGGTTCAGCAACCGCCCGTCATAGGCTGCCGTCTCCAATTGCTCGAGGGTGTCGATGTGCAGCTCGTCGTGGATGCGCCTGGCAAGGGCAGGCCCGATCCCGGGTACTGTCCGCAGCAGAGTCTCCGGCTGCAGACTGCCGCGCAGGCGTTCAAGCTGGCTCCAGCGCCCGGCGTGGACCATCTCCCAGATTGCCGACGCGATGCCCTTGCCGATGGTCGGCAGCGCCACCAGCCCATCGATACCCTCGCTCTGGACGATCTCCTCGATATCCCGATCGAGTTCTCCCACGGCGGTCGCCGCCCGGTGGTAAGCACGAACTCTGAACGGATTCGCGCCCTGAGCTTCAAGCAGCTCCGCCATCTCGTCGAGTTTCTCGGCGATCTGCTGGTTCAGGGTTGAGGACACGTCCGCTGGCCTACTCAATGCCACGTCTAACCTGAGTCTGGCACACAGCTGCCGGGTCCACAGGGGCCTCGGCTCCGCCCACGGGGCACTACTTCCTGCAGACCTGGACGGTACCGGTACGGCGACGCAGATCGTCGCAATGCGTCATCGTCGCCATCTGCCGATGGATCAGGTCGTTATTTCGCAGTTCGTAGGCCATCGGTTCGGTGGACGCGATCATGGTGCTGACGTCACGACTGGAGCGTTGATAAAGCCGCACATGGAGCTGAAAAGAATTGTCGGAGTCGGCGCGAACCGGCAGCCGCATGGAGCAATACAGGCGGAGCTTGCCGTCAGGCGCTGCGATCGGATGCTTCGACCCACGCCCGCAGCCGTCGGTGTAGATGACCGAATGATCGGCCGCTCGTAACTCCGCTACCGCGTAGTAGTCATCGGGATTCAGCGCATAGTCGTCGATGGAGTAGTCTGCATCCATGCGGATACGCACGCCGCGGGCGATCTTCTGCTGCGGAGCGGGAGCGACGGCGATCGCCGAGATGTGGGCAGCGGACAAGGGCTGGCTCGTCTCCGGTGCGCTGCTGCACGCCGCCAGCACAGCCAGCCCGCAGGACAGCGCAAGGCGCCCAAGACGCCTTCCGCGACGCACTGTCTGACAGTTCCATTCCCCCACTGTAAATCAGTCTACCCGGCCGGCAGACACGCCTGATTTCATTTGACATTTTCGTAGACATGCCCGCGACGAGCTTACGCATGCCTGGCGATGTCCGCCTGCCGTCCTGCGGTGGCCGGTGTGCACGCCTGCCATACTTAGCAAGAGGAATCGATGGTGAAAACATCGTTGCGGATTGCGAGGCTGTTGATGTTGGCGGGCGTGCTCGCTGCCGGCCTCTCATTTGCCAGTGACCCGGCGCAACGCCGGGACATGCTCATCCGGGAAGTCACGGAGGACGTGCGCCAGACCGCCGGGTATCTCGGCCGCGAGCGACTGAATCCGTCGGTTGTCGCTGCGCTGGACAGCGTACCGCGTCATGAGCTCGTACCCGACGACCAGCGTCGTTACGCCTACGAGAATCGGCCCTTGCCTATCGGCTACGGCCAGACAATCTCGCAGCCGTATATCGTCGCAATCATGACCGAACTCATCGAGCCAGAGGCCGGTGACATCGTGCTCGAGGTAGGTACCGGTTCAGGCTACCAAGCCGCCGTCCTCGCCGAGATCGTCGAGCGGGTCTGTTCGCTCGAGATCATCCCCCAATTGGCGAAACGTGCCCGAGCTGATCTCGATCGTCTGGGATATTCCAACGTCCGTTCGCGCATGGGCGACGGATATTACGGCTGGCCGGAGTGTGGTCCGTTCGACGGGATCGTCGTTACTGCCGGCGCCAGCCATGTGCCTCCACCCCTGATCGAGCAGCTGAAACCCGGTGGCAAGCTCATCATCCCAGTGGGTAGCCGGTTCATGACCCAGCAACTGCTATTGGTGGAAAAGGATGAAGTGGGCGAACTGCGGACCCGCCAGGTTCTACCGGTCAGGTTCGTTCCCCTGACCGGTGGCCACTGAAACACAGTTGCGGTCAGGTCCTCCGGCACAGTCGGTAGCCGGTCGCCCGCCGCTGTGGTCCCTCGCGATGGCATCTGCCGCGGCCCTCGGTTATCAGATCCTGCTGCTGCGGATGTTCTCCATCATCCAGTGGCATCACTTCGCATATATGGTCATCAGCCTGGCTCTGCTGGGGTATGGCGCCAGCGGCACTGTGCTGACGCTACTCGGGGGTCGGATAAAGACGCGTCTGCCCCAGTTATACGTGGTGGCAATCCTGTTGTTCTCGATCAGTAGTATTCCCGCATTCCTGGCGGCCCAGCAGTTGGCATTCAGCCCTGAAGAGCTGCTCTGGCGGCCGCTGCTGATCGGGCGTCTCATTTCGCTCTATCTGGTTCTCGGAGTGCCTTTCTTCTTCGTGGCGTTCGCTGTCGGGGCGGCATTGATGTGCTGGGGGAGGGAAGCTGGCCGTGTGTACGCGGCCGACCTCGCGGGCGCTGCAGCGGGTGGCGTGGCCGCGGTGAGCAGTTTGTGGCTGGTCGACCCGATGACGGCACTCGACCTGATGGTCGCCGCTGGCCTGATCGCGGCCTTTCTGGCGGCGCACGAGTTGCGTTGGGGCACGCTTGTGACCCTCGTGGCCGGTGTCATCGGGCTGTCGATCCTGAGCTTCGGTCCGGCGCCTCATTTGCGTCTATCGCCCTACAAGGACCTGGCTGCCGCGCGACTGGTTTCCGGCGCGACAGTCGAGGCGGCGCGTTCCAGCCCGTACGGTGCCGTAACCGTTCTGTCCAATCGGGTGGTCCCGTTCCGGGACGCGCCGGGCATCGGGCTGGTCGCCGGGTCGGAACCGCCGGAGCAGAAAGCCGTCTTCATCGATGGCAACCGGGTCTCCACTATCACCCGCGACAACGGAGACCCGGATACGCTCGGCTTTCTCAGGGCCCTGCCGGCCGCGGCTCCCTATGTGTTGGCCACACCGGAACGGGTCCTCGTGCTGGGTGCGGGGGGCGGCATGCTTGCGCTGCAGGCGCGGCTGATGGGGGCCACGGAGATTACTGCGGTGGAGTCGAACCCCGACGTCCTCCGGCTGATGCTGGGCGACTACGCCGACTTCAGCGGCAACCTCTACGATGGCTCAGGGTCACGTGGCGTCCGGGTCGATCCACGCGCTTACGTTGCCGGTGACCCAGGCGGGTGGAACCTGATCCAGCTATCCGTGGCCGGTGGCCTCGGCGGCGGCGCCGCGGGACTCTTCGCGCTCAGCGAAGACTATCTGCGAACCGGCGAGGCCTTCGATCTGCTGCTTCAGCGCCTGGCGCCGGGCGGCTTGCTTGCAGCGCACGCTTGGGCCTCGCTGCCGCCGCGCGGCAGCCTGCGGCTGGCGGCAACCATCGTGGAGGCGCTGCGTGCTCGAGGTCGCGACGACCCGGGCGGCAGCATCCTGGCGCTTCGCAGTTGGCAGATGGTCACCGTTATCGCGAAGAACGGCCGATTTGAGTCCGGCGAGATCGCGGCCTTCAAAGGTTTCGCCCGCCAGTACGGTTTCGATCTCGCCTGGTACCCGGGGATGCAGAGGCAAGAGGCCAACCGGGTGCATCGTATGCCGCGGCCCTGGCTCCATGATGCGATCTGGGCATTCACTGTGGGCCGCGGGGAATTGTTTGCCCGGGACTACAAATTCCGCATCGATCCTGTGTCCGACGATCGACCGTTCTTTCACAACTTTATGCGCTGGTCGACGGTCCCCGAGATCCTGGGGCTGCTTCGGGGTGGGGGCATGCCGCTGCTGGAGGCCGGTTACGTCCTGCTGCTGGCGACGCTCGCGCAGGCCATCGTCCTGAGCTTGCTGCTGGTGGTGTCGCCGCTGCTTGCGTCCAGGGCGAGGGGGCCATTGTTTGCGTCGCCGCCGATGAGTCTCAAGACAATCGTCTACTTCGGTGCCATCGGACTGGCTTTCATGTTGGTGGAACTGGCTGCGATCCACCGCTTCACGCTGTTTCTGGAGGAACCGGTCTTCGCGTCGGCCGTGGTTGTCAGTTCATTTCTCGTCTTCGCAGGACTCGGTAGTCTCTTCGGCACACGTGCGGTCGACAGGCTCGGCGCGGCTCGGGCTGCCCGATTAGCGGCGGTTGCGATCATCGTATTGGGTGTGGGGTGGTTGGTGCTTCTTGGGCGTTTGACGACGCTTGCCGCTCCACTCCCGCTGGTGACCAAGATCGTTGTGGCTGTGTTGCTCATCGCGCCGCTGGCTTTCCTCATGGGCCAACTATTCCCTGCCGCGGTCAGGTCATTGTCGATAATCAGGCCATCTCTGGTGGCGTGGGCGTGGGCGGTTAATGGCTGCGCATCTGTCATTGGCGCCGTTCTGGCCAGCGTGTTGTCGGTGTGGATCGGATTCAGCGGTTGCCTCTCGATTGCCCTGCTGCTGTATGCAATCACCCTGTTGAGCTTTCCGATCTCCAGGCGATCGACTGATCAGATGCGTCCCGGGCCCGCGGGACGTACACTCGAAACCGATTGAACGAAGGTCATTACGAGGAGAGGCAACCATGAGCGAGACGCGTCGCGGTTTTCTCAAAGGAGGGGCCATGGCTGCGCTGGGGGCGGGATTCCTGGGTCGAGTGGAGAGGGTGTCTGCCATACAGAAGCCGGTATCCCTGACGGACAACCTGAAAGCCCAGGCGAGCGGCTCGAGCGAGTCCCTGTTACTCACGCCCAAACCGGGTGAGGAAGGACCGCCAGCGCCCGCGGACTACGATCGGCTGCCGCTGGACTGGAACAAGCGCACAGTGAAACGGTTCAAGGATCTGCTCGCCGAGCGTGATATCCAGGCGTTCCTGGTCCGGAATCCGTTGAACACTATCTATCTCACCGGTTATTGGCACACGACAACGGAACGCCCCGAAGCCACGTTCATGAACGCCGACGACGAAGCGCCGTGGTTCCTCTACCCGGGGCTGGACCGTGACCTCGTAACGAGCTGGTGGTTTGGCAGCGGTGAGATGTATTTCGACTTCCACCATGCGGACGGTGCATTCCCAAATGAGGGAAAGGTGCAGCAGGGGGCCAAAGTCGACCTGTTCGAGTTCATGCTGGAGGGCCTCAGGAAGCATGGGATCCAGGGACAGAGGATAGGTCTCGACGGTGAACTCTATCCATCGGAGCTGAAGAAGGTCGCAAGGATCCTGCCGGGGGTTGAGTTCGTCGACGTGAGCGAGCTCCTCATGGAGATGCGCCAGGTCAAGACGCCCGAGGAACTGGCCCTCTGGCGACGGTCCTACCTCTACCACGATCGGGCTCACGCGTTCGCGCGTGACTACATCCTCACTCACGGCACGGACGTGACCGATTACGAGGTCTCCGCTGCGACAAGCCTGTGGATCAATGATCAGCTCTACTCCGATCTGGATCTGGCTGACGGGGCGGTCCATCACGGTGTGAAGAGCCGGGTCGGCATCTATGTTCGGGCCGGCGCGGTGACCGCCGTGCCCCACCCGAATCAGCCGTACTACAACCGCATCGGCAAGGGCATGGCCCTGCAGGTGGCCGGCATGTCCTCGATCGGCGGCTATGGGCATGAGAACTATCGTGCTTACATCATCGCTGACGAAGACGGGCAGTTCGATCCTCATATGCAGAAGCTCTGGACCGTCAGCCGGAACTGTTGCGACATGCAGAATGAGCTCTCCGTCGAAGGCGTGACTTGCTCGCAGGTGGCTTACAAGATCCACAAGTACCAGGTGGAGGAGGGCGTGCACCCGTACGTCTATCATCGACCGGCTCACGGCGCCGGGGTTGAAGGCCACCAGTCGCCCTATCTGGCGTTGGGGGATTACACGATGATGCAGAAGAATATGTGCTTCTCGGAGGAGCCCGGGCTGTACGATTCCGAGCGCGGCTGCGGGTTCAACTGGAGCGATACGATCGTGGTCGGCGAGCGCTCCGGCTACCGGATGAGTCGTGTGCCCTACTCGGAGGAGTGGTGCTGGATCCGGCTCTGAGCGACTGTCTCTGGCCTTGCCATATTCGGATCGAGCGACCTGCCTGATGAGGCTCGCCGGCCTGCCGAACGGCGCTTGACGCGTTCATAGACGCCTCGGCCAGAGCCATACCGCGTCATGACCAGATGCCACAGATGCAGGTCCTCGACTTCGAAGGCCGCCCTGGATGACATCAGATAGAAGTTCCACATCCGACGGAATCGCTCGTCGAAAGGCCTGGGAGTATCGAGAGCTCGGATCGCTTCCCAGTTGCGGTTGAAGTTGTCGTGCCAGGCCTGCAGGGTCGGCACATAGTAGTGGCCATAATTTTCCCAGTCCTCGATGACGAGCAGGTCCTCCGCCGCGCGTGCCAGCTGGCGCATGGACGGGGCCATGGAGTTGCGGAAGATGTACTTCTCGATCCACGGGTCGACGACCGGGGTGTTGTCCCGATTACCTATCGTGTGCAGCAGGAACAGGCCGTCATTCCTGAGGACGGAGCGGACGACCCGCATCAATCCGCGGTAGTTCTTGTAGCCCACGTGCTCGATCATCCCGCAGATCAGAATCTTGTCGAACGGACCGTGGCGGGAGGTCGGCAGATCCCGGTAGTCCATCTTGTGGATCTCCACCGGCAGGCCCTGAGTGTAGTCACGGGCGTAAGCGATCTGCTCATCGGACAGGCTGATGCCGACGACCCGACAGCCGCGCGTGGATGCCGCATACCTCGCGAACCCGCCCCAGCCACAACCGATGTCCAGCACCCGATCATCGGCGCTGATCTCCAGCTTGTCACAGAGCATCTCGAGCTTGCATGCCTCGGCTCTTTCGAGCTGGTCGGTGCCATCGAAGAAGCAGCAGGTGTATTGATTCCAGGGCCCGAGGAACTGGGCGTACATGCGGTGGTCCAGGTCGTAGTGCTCCTCCGCAACAGCGCGGGCGCGGCTGCGAGTCTGCAGATTCCTGATCCGCGCGTAGACATCCTGAGCGAGCCGGTTGAGGCGGATGAGGGGATGACATCGCAGCCTGGCGCCGAGCGCGTGATGGAAGAATGCGCCCAGTGACTCCGCATCCCAGTCGCCATCCATGTAGGACTCGCCCACTCCGAGTGTCCCGCGCATCGCTCGGGTGAAGAAGCGCTCATTGTTGACTCTGATGTCCCAGGGCCGATCCCCGTTCACCCGGACATCGGCTCGTTCGAGGAGACTA
>Ga0316191_10002925_pt1 | contig 12511 bp, 10 predicted proteins | sample Eddworburr2cm_MG_FD_204928 | JGI IMG/M metagenome (GOLD analysis project Ga0316191, IMG submission 204928) | Coastal sediment microbial communities from Maine, United States - Eddy worm burrow 2 cm | ecosystem: Environmental > Aquatic > Marine > Coastal > Sediment | place: USA: Maine...
TCAGCGACAACGTCCTCAAGCCACTGCTGATGGGCCACGGCTCGTCCGTGCCGATGCTGGTCCTCTTCATGGGGTCCCTGGGCGGCTTCATGGCGGGGGGCATTCTAGGGCTCTTCGTCGGCGCCGTGATTCTGTCGCTTGGTTACACGGTGTTCATGGCGTGGATCGACGACTCGCAGGTCGAAGGAGACGACGCCGGCACGGCAGCCACGGAGGTCCACTAGCCATGCAAGCGCGCTATCCCAAGCACATCGTTGTCTTGGTGGAAGACCTCGTCGGGCCGCTACGTGACGACGCGGCTCTCGACTGGATGCAAGCCCGCGCCAAAGCGCTCCGTGCCGAGGCCGAGGTTGGCGACGCGCTCGCCTACATCAAAGAACGGTCGAGCGGCACGATGTCCAAACCCCGCTTCCTCAGCGTGTTCGAAACCGCAGATCCAGAAGCCGCCCACGGTCATCTCGCGGCGCCCTACGACCATGCTGCGCTTCGGCCACTCGGAATCGGAAGCTTCGAGCTCCTGCCGGGTTTGCCGCGAGCCACACGTGCCGAAGCGAACGGCGGGCTCATGGTGGGATTGACCAACTGCACTAATCCAGCGAACGAAGACGACTTCAACGACTGGTACAACCGTGTCCATGCGGCCGACGTGATCAAGTCGCCGTACTTCTGGAACACCCAACGCTACAGAAAGCTGGAAGGTGACCTTCCGAAGTACGCAGCGCTCTACGAAACGAGCCTTGGCGGCTCCGAAGCTCTCAAGAACTACATGACCTGGCCGGAGCGCGTGTCCGAGATGCACCCGCGAATCACGAACGTGCACGTCTGGTCGTTCGACTTCTTGGCCACGCTCTAGCGTCAGTGCAGAAGGCGAACGCGGATCGTCGCCGGAATGGCCCTGAGCTCGTCTAGCAAGGGCCCGGCGTCGTCGAGCTCGATGTCCATGACGACGTAGCCGACGTCTGCTTGGGTCTCGAGGTACTGGGCCGCTACATTGACCCCGCGCGTCGAGAAAACGCGGTTGATCTGCTCCATCACGCCCGGCTCGTTCTTGTGGATGTGCAGGATGCGCCGACGATTCTCGTGATCGGGAATCGTGACCTGCGGGAAGTTCACGGCCGAGACCGTGGAGCCGTTGTCGTTGTACTTGACCAGCTTCGCGACTACCTCGCGTGCGATGTTGTACTGCGCTTCTTCGGTGGCGCCGCCGATGTGGGGGGTGAGGATGACATTGTCGAACTCGCGAAGGGGCGACTCGAAGGTTTCCTGATTGGATTTCGGCTCGACCGGGAAGACGTCGATGGCGGCGCCGCCGATGTGCCCCGTCTCGAGCGCTAGAGCCAGGGCTTCGATATCGACGACGCTGCCCCGGGCCGCGTTGATCAACAAGGCCCCCGGACGCATCGCCTTCATCGCATCGGCGTCGATGATGTTGCGAGTGACCGGCGTCTCGGGCACGTGCAGGCTCACAACGTCAGCCTCGGCGAAGAGCTCGTCGAGGCTATTGACCGCGGCGGCATTCCCAAGCGGGAGCTTGTGCTCGATGTCGTAGTACAGGACGCGCATCCCGAGCCCCTCGGCGAGGATCCCGAGCTGGCTTCCGATACGGCCGTATCCGACGATGCCTAGGCACTTGCCACGCACTTCGAAGGCGTTGCGCGCCGTCTTCGCCCACTCGCCGCGGTGCGCCCGGGCGGATTTCTCTGGAATGCCGCGCATCAGCAGGATGATGTCGGCGATCGCAAGCTCGGCGACGCTCCGGGTGTTCGAGAAGGGAGCGTTGAAGACGGGGATGCCCATGCGGCGCGCCAGATCCAGGTCGACCTGGTTGGTGCCGATGCAGAAGCAGCCAATGGCTTTGAGCTGCTTGGCTGCATCCAAGGCGTCAGCGTCGAGCTGGGTGCGCGAGCGGATGCCGATCAAGTCCACGTCACCGATGGCGTCCAGGAGATCCGAACCCGCGAGCGAATGCGTGAGGTGTTCCACATTGCCGTACCCCGCCGCTGCAAGGCTCTCGACGGCGACCTCGTGAATGCCTTCGAGAAGGAGGATGCGGGTCTCGTTTCCAGCCACGACCGGAGTCTGGGTCGAACCTAGAGCTGCCGCAAGAACCGAAATCGCGTCTCAGAGGCTAAGTGAGATGGTCCCGAATAGGACGAGCATAAACAGCGTCATCGCGATCTGCCACACCCAGTGGGCGTGCTTCATCTCCATGAAGTCGAAGAAGATCAAAAAGAACTTCACGAGCCCGATCGCGAGCACGAGGTACGCGACGTAGCTGCCCGATGCACCGGAGTTATAGAAGCCGACGACCGTGAGAACGACCAGGGCGAGCCATACGGCTCCCTCTTTGATGATGAAGCTCTTCATGCTGTGCTCAAATCAGGTACAGGATCGGAAAGAGGAGTACCCAGATCAGGTCGCACATGTGCCAGAAAGCGCTCCCCGTCTTGAGGTTGAAGTCCTCGGCGGCGAATGCCTCGCCCTTTCGGATCTTCCTCGCCATGTAGGTGAGCACGAGGATGCCGAGGAGCACGTGAAAGAGATGAAACGCCGTGAGGAGCCAATAGAAATCAAAGAACTGGTTCACGCCGGTTGTCAGGCCGTGCGCGATCTTGTCGCGATACTCGACCGCTTTCACGATCACGAAGACGCCGCCCAGCGCAATGGCCGCGCCGAGCCACCGCGCGGCGTAGCGATTGCGGCCCGAGTCGTAGCTGCCGTTCGCCAAGACCACGAAATAGCCGCTCGTCACGAGCACGAGGGTATTGAGCAAGGCCAGCCCCTGGTTGAGCTCGGCCTGAGACGACTCGAATACGGCCAGGCTCTTGGCGCGCAGCACCGAAAATACGATGAACGCCAGGCCGAACGCGAGGAGCTCCATGAAGATGAAGATCCAGATCATCATCCCGCCCGGCGGTTGGAGCGGTTTGCTGAAATCGGGGTGCGCCGCAGCTCGATTCACGTGGCGTCCCTTAGCACCTGGCACCGATCATTGACACTGGGTTGGTCGGCCGGAGATTATCGCCACTCCGCGAAGGAAGGTCCTCTTGGCAAATCTGGATGACATGACGGGCGTGCTGGTTCGCCCACTGCAGCTCCTGCGCGCGAGACCGCGCAATACGCTCGACCGCCTCGCTGCGTACGAAGGCATTCCTCGCGATGAGCTCTTCCCTGCGCCGGACCGGCTTCCCCGTGTCCGAACGCGGCGCCGATGGTCGCTACCAGGGTTCGAGAACGAGGACTTGTCCTTCGCCTCTCTGCACGAACCCATCGAGCCTCTCTTCAACGCGCACTACCATGCTCGGAGTCGCCGCATCCAGACCGTGTATGCAAGGCGGATACGTCCCAGCGGTACCGCCGGGCGGCCGCGCTTGCTCTACATCCATGGCTACATGCAGCCGGAAACGTTGATCGAAGAGCATGGTCTCCTGGCCGGGCTAGCTCGGACCCTCGATGTGGAGATCGTTCACCTCCAACCGCCCTACCATGGCCGCCGTAAGCCTCGGAGCTCTCCCTACGACGGCGAGCGCTTCTGGACTGCGGACGTCGTGCGAAGCTTGGAAGCAATGCGTCAAACCATCCTCGACACCCGCACCTTGCTCTCGGTCATGCTCGACGAGTCACCCGGCCCCGTAGGACTCTCGGGCCTGTCGCTCGGCGGCTCTTTCGCCGCAATCCTAGCCTGCCTCGAGCCGAGGTTCGCTTTCTCGGTGCCCTTCATCGCGCACATGGACATGGGGGCGCTCCTCCGCGATGCCCCCGTGCTCGGCCCGATGCGAAAGAACCTCGCCCGGTTTGGCTGGACTCCGAGCGACTTCCGCGACTTCTTCACGCGAATCGGCTGGGATGAGCTAGAGCCCGTGATCCCCGCCGAGCGGATTCTTCTCTTCGCCGCCGAGAAGGATCGCTTCTTCGACCCCGATGTTGTGCGGGCGATGTGGACCCGGTGGGACGAACCGGAAATTCATTGGTATCCGACGAGCCACATGGGCTTCCTCCCATATATGCCGACCGCGATCGGGCACCTGCGTCGGTTCATCGACGGGCTCAGTCCGCCTTAGGCTCCTCGGCGGGCGCCTGCTCCGGCGGCGGTTCGGCGGCCGGAACCTCGGTCTCGACCTCCGGACCTGCGGGCTCCTTCCTGAGCTTCAAAACCGTCTCGAAGTCGCCGGTTGTCAACCGATACACGCTGCCGGCGTACTGCAGATATCCGAATCCGTAGAGTAGCGACTGAACGCCGAGCTCTCCGACAAACTCCACGCGGTGGGTGGGGATGTACTTCATCGGATCCTCTGCGACTTGCCGTAGCGAATCGACGACCCGCTGAATCTCCGCTTGATCTTCGACCTTCAAGACCTCGGTTTCGCTCATCCCAGCACCCGACGGCAACGGCATTCGGTGAAACACCGCGATGCTCTTCAGCGCGCCGAGCGGCGCCATCGAGATCGAAGTAGGCGCTTGCACCGCGATGAAGGCGCCACCTCCTTGAATCGACATGGCCGTCTCCGCCGGCGGCGCATCGAGCGCACACTTGAACGCGGTCGCGGCCACGGTCACGGTCGATCCGGTGCCGCTGCCATGCGCCATCGCCGGCTGCGTGTCCTGCTCGTCGGGTCCGCTCCCGTCGCCCTGTGCGATCTCCTCGGGATGCAATAGCAGATGCGTCCCGCCTCTCTCGGCCGCCTTGTTCCGGGCGTCGTTCTCGGCGGACTCTCGAATCACGCTTGGTTTCGAGTAAGCGCCGGTCATTCCACCGCCTCGGCCGATCACCACGCCCAAGTTCTCACAGCCTGCCGGCTCGTCATACAGCAACACGATGCTGGTGGCATTGGTGGTTAGCGGGGCGGCCTTGCAGCCGGCCAGAGGCGAAGCAAACGCCAGCCAAACCAGCGGAACCATCAAGCTCAGACAACGAGAAATTCGAGGCTTCATCGACGAGTCTCCTCCAGAAACAGTGTCTAGCTGAAGCCCGAAGTCAACCCGCATGCGCGGTCTGCGCGGCGATGACGCTCGCTTTGTTGGAAGCGCCGCTGTATTCTGCCTCGCCGGAGAAGTTCATCATGTCGATCACCGTGGAAACGCGTCGCCGTTCACTCGAAGACCCGGAAGGATTCTGGGGCGAAGTGGCCGAAGGAATTGACTGGATCACTCGCTGGGACCGGGTTCTCGACGACTCCAATCCCCCCTACTATCGATGGTTCCCTGGAGCCCAGCTCAACACTTGTTACAACGCCCTCGATCGGCACGTCGAGAAGCGAGGCAACCAAGCTGCGCTCATCTACGACAGCGCTGTCACGCGCCAGAGACGAACGTACACGTATCGGCAGCTTCGCGACGAGGTCGCACTCTTCGCCGGTGCACTCGCGTCGAACGGGGTCACCAAGGGCGATCGCGTCTTACTGTACATGCCGATGATCCCCGAGGCCGTCATCGCCATGCTCGCGTGCGCTCGACTTGGTGCGGTGCACTCGGTCGTGTTTGGCGGTTTTGCTCCGCAGGAGCTCGCAACCCGCATCGATGACGCGGAACCCAAGGCCATCGTTTCGGCCTCGTGCGGCATCGAAGGCATTCGAGTCATCGAATACAAGCCCCTGCTCGACCAGGCAATCGATCTCTCGAAGCACAAGCCCACGTCGTGCATCATCCGCCAGCGCGAAAGCTGTGAGTGCGAGCTGACCGAAGGGCGTGACGTTTCGTGGCAAGACGCGGTTGCCGCGGCCAAACCGCACGACTGCGTGCCGGTGATGGCAACCGACCCGCTTTACATTCTCTACACCTCGGGAACGACCGGCGTGCCCAAAGGCGTCGTGCGCGACAACGGCGGTCACGCCGTCGCGTTGCGGTGGACGATGCAGAACGTGTACGACATTCAACCCGGCGAAGTGTACTGGGCTGCGTCCGACGTGGGCTGGGTCGTCGGCCATTCGTACATCGTCTACGGCCCGCTCTTGAACGGGAACACCACGATCCTCTACGAAGGCAAACCCGTCGGGACGCCCGATGCAGGCGCGTTCTGGAGAGTGATTGCGGACCACGGCGTGAACTGCATGTTCACCGCACCGACCGCATTTCGAGCAATCAAGAAGGAAGACCCAACCGGTGCGCTGATCGCGAACTACGACATGAGCACCCTGAGGTCGTTGTTCTTGGCCGGTGAGCGCTCCGACCCCGATACCCTGGTGTGGGCGGAAGAGAAACTCGGGGTGCCCGTCGTCGATCACTGGTGGCAGACCGAAACCGGTTGGGCGATCTGCGCAAACTGTCTCGGGATCGAGCACCTTCCCATCAAGCATGGGTCCCCGTCGCTCGCGATCCCGGGCTGGGACGTGCAGGTCGTCGATGAAAGCTGCCACCAAGTTCCCGCCGGCACCACGGGAGCCCTGGTCGTCAAGCTCCCGTTACCGCCCGGAAGCCTGCCAACGCTCTGGCACGACGACGAACGCTTCGTGAGCTCTTACCTCACGGAGTTCCCGGGTTATTACAAGACGGCGGACGCCGGTTACATCGACGAGGATGGCTACGTCTACGTCATGTCGCGCACCGACGACATCATCAACGTCGCTGGACACCGCCTATCGACCGGCGGCATGGAAGAGGTCGTCGCCGCTCATTCGGACGTGGCGGAATGCGCGGTCATCGGTGTGGCCGATGAGCTCAAAGGCGAAATCCCGCTCGGCTTCTTGGTGCTCAACGCTGGCGTCGATCGGCCGTATCACGACATCGTTTCGGAAGTCATCCAGATGGTCCGTGCCGAGATTGGCCCCGTGGCGGCGTTCCGGACCGCGATCGTCGTGCAGCGCCTGCCCAAAACTCGCTCTGGCAAGATCCTACGCGGCACGATGAAGAAGATCGCCGACCGGACCGGGTGGAAGATGCCGGCAACAATCGACGACCCCGTCATCCTCGACGAAATCACAGAACGGCTGCAAGCGATCGGATACGGCTAAATGTACAGGGAGCAAGAGCGCGCACTCCTTCTCTTTGCAGTCGCCATCGTGCTCATCGCTACACCGGTCAGGGCCGTATGGCTTCAGACCTGGTGGTCCCCGTTCGCCTTCTGGCTCTCCATGATCGCGGTCGTCGCGCTGCTTCATCGCACCGACCATGCAGCTTAATCACTTCGTACTCTTCTTCCTCGCGGTCGCCCTACTAGGCTTCTACATCTTGGGTTCCGAGCTCGTGGAGCGTTCCCCGCGCTGGGGCTGGCTGGGGCGAAACCGTTTCAGCTTCGCGCTCGCCCTGGGCGTCTACGCAACCACTTGGACGTTGTTCGGCAGCGTCGGGTTTGCGGCGACCGAGGGCTACGACTTCATCGCCATCTACTTCGGCGTTACCTTGTCTTGCATCGCGATCCCCTTCTTATGGGCGCCCGTCGCGGAGTTGGTCGACCGCTACCGACTCGGAAGCATCGCAGACCTGTTCGCCTTCAGGTACCAGAGCCGCACACTGGGCGCGGCCGTGTCGATCTTCATGGTCGCCGGCCTTCTTCCGTACATCGCATTGCAGCTTCGCGCGGTCGCGGACGGCGCGGCGATTCTGGTCGGCGAGGAACCAAGTGAGGCGCTGGGTTCCGTTTACGCAATCTTGCTGAGCTCCTTCGCCGTGGCGCTTGGCGTGCGCTACGCAGACGGTCGCGCCCATCGCCCAGGGCTCATCGCGACACTCGCATTCGAGAGCATCTTCAAGCTCGTTGCGCTGTTGGTGGTCGGCACGGCGGTGCTGATGACCATCTTTGGGGGGATTCGCGGGCTCGACACCTATCTTCAGGAACGACCCGAGCTCGTCGAAAGCATGACCAGCCCGGTGATGGGGGACTCCTGGATTTCACTCGTCTTCGTGACGTTTTGTGCGGCGTTCCTACTTCCTCGTCAGTTCTTCGTCGCGTTCGTCCAGCGACCCGGGCCTCGCAGCCTCGCAACCGCCCGCTGGGCGCTGCCCCTCTACCTGTTTGCGATCAATCTGCCCGTGCCGATCCTGTATTGGGCGGGGCGCGACCTCGCGACCCCTGGCATTCGCCCGGACGTCTACGTTCTGGTTGCGGTGCAAAGCTCGCCGGCACTCCAGACGCTTGCCTTCCTCGGCGCGGTTTCGGCGGCAAGCGCGATGATCCTGGTGTCGTCGATCGCGTTGAGCGGCATGGTAGCGAACTACCTCGTGCCGCGTTTCGGGCCGTCTCCCGAATCACTGCTGACGCGATGGGCTGTCTTTCGCCGGTCCACGATTATCGGCGTCGTCGTCGCCGGGCTACTGATCCACTTCACGCTTCCGCGCAGCCGTTCACTGGTCGACCTCGGACTGGCTTCATTCGTCGCGGTCACGCATCTGCTTCCGGGCTTGCTCGGGACGCTCTTTTGGCGACGTGCAACGCGAGCCGGCGTGCTGGCTGGTCTAGTCGTGGGTGCAACCTCGTGGGCGGTGTTGACCGCGTCGCCCCTGTTCGGAATCGAGATCGACGTCTCCGGCGTCTTTGCGCTGTTTGGTTTCACGGACCCGACCGCACGAGGGCCCGCGATTTGGCTCAGCCTCACGGCGCATGGATTCGTCTTCATGGGCGTCTCCCTCTTGACGGACCGCTCGCCTGAAGAGCGCAACGCCGCAGAAGCCTGTCGCGAGCCGCGCGTGACCCGGCTCTTGCAGGTTCCCGATTCAGCCGAGGCGCTTCAGGAGCGATTGACGTCATACGTCGGGAAGCAAACTGCCGTCCACGAGATCTATGAAGCCGCTTCGGCCGCCGATGCCTATTGGCCACCTCGCGATCGGCCCGAGTTCCTTCGGCTGATCACCGAGCTCGAAGGCCGGCTTAGCGAGCGAATCGGGCCCCTGGCCGCGCGAACGTATGTTCAAGGAGGCCGGCCGGTGCGAGCGACCGCCCTCGCGGACCGATTGCGCGCATTTCGGGAGATCGACTCACTCGAGGCCGACGCATCGCAGCGAACCTCGCCGGCGCACGCCGCTCGTCGCTACCTCTCGCGGCTGATGTCTGAGCTGCCGGTGGGGGTGTGCACGGTCGACGACCACGAGGACGTCGTCGTATGGAATGCGCAACTGGAGCGCATCTCTGGGCTCAACCAAAACGACATTTGCGGAAACCCGGTGCAAGACGTCCCGAGCCCCTGGTGGCCATTGTTCGACGAGCTCGCCCAGCAACCCAGCGGCTCGGTGATCGAACGCGAGTACGACTTGGACGACCAGAAGATCCAGCTGCGCGCACAGACCGCGACGATCCCCGGCGAGGTCGAGGAGGGCCGAGTGTTCGTCGTCGAGGACGTCACAGAGCTGCGACGGCTCGAGCGACACGTCGCGCACAAGGATCGGCTTTCGTCGATCGGCACCTTGGCGTCGGGCGTCGCGCACGAGGTCGGCAATCCGCTCACGGGGATTCTCATGGTCGCCAAGAACCTTGCGAGCGACCCTGGCGCCGACGACGCGGCCGAACGACTCGGGATCATCGTGGACGAAGCGCAACGCATCCACGGGATCGTGCAGAGTCTTCTCACGTTCAGTCGGCGGGACGAGGTACCGGTCGAGGTCCGGACGATCTCGGTGACCGGCGTGGTGCGCACCGCCGCGGAGCTGGCAAAGCTCGAAACCGAGGGGTGCCGCATCGACCTCAACCTCGCGGTGGACGCACCGGCAATGGCAAGCCCAGATGGGTTAACCCAGGTGCTCGTCAATCTGTTGAACAATGCGCGTCAGGCCTGTCCATCCGGCTCGACGGTGTCCGTGCGAACTCGATTGGACAACGGATCGATCCACATCGACGTCGATGACGAGGGCCCCGGCATTCCCCCCGAGCTGTCTGAGCGGGTATTCGAGCCGTTTTTCACTACTAAGCCCGATGGGCAGGGCACCGGCTTGGGCCTCTCGGTATCCAGGCAAATCGTCGAGCGCTTTGGCGGAGCTCTGACCTACGAGCCGCGGGGCTCGGGCGGCAGCCGGTTCACAATTACCCTTCAAGCCCACGAAAACTAAGGCATTGAAGGATGCCACGCTCCTTTGGTATTAATCACCGGTGGTGAAGATCCTTTTGGTGGAGGACGAGCGGGTCATCCGGGCGGAGATCCGGCGCATCCTCACGCGCGATGGACATCAGGTCGTCGACGTCGCAAGCGTTGCTGAAGCCGAACGGGAGCGCCCCGAATCCTTCGACCTCGTGATCACGGACGTGAGGCTCAGCGGGGAGACGGGTGATGTCTTAATCGAACGCGCGGGCCAGGTTCCTGTCATCGTGATGACGGCGTATGGTTCGGTCGGCGCCGCCGTGGACGCGATGAAGCGGGGGGCCGCCGACTATCTGTCGAAACCCTTCGAGCCGGCAGCGTTGAGCGCAGCGGTCAATCGGGTGCTTCGGCATCGAGCGCTGGCCACCGAGGCAAACGGGGGCACAGCCGGAGATCCGTACGAGCTGGTCGCCACGGAAGCTAGCCCCATGCAGGAAGCGCTACGTTGGGCGCGCAAAGTCGCGCCGACGGAAGCAACGGTGTTGATCCTCGGAGAGTCGGGGACCGGAAAGGAGCTCATCGCTCGCGCGGTCCATAACCAGAGCGCTCGAGAGGGTGCGTTCGTTGCGGTCAACTGCGCATCGATCCCGGAGACGTTGCTCGAGTCGGAGCTCTTCGGGCACGAGAAGGGCGCGTTCACCGGCGCGCTCGCGAGACAGGAAGGCTTGGTACACGCCGCGGAAGGCGGGACGCTTTTCCTAGACGAAATCGGTGAGATCCCGCAAGCCGCGCAGGCGCGCTTGCTGCGAATGCTTCAGCAGCGCGAAGTCCGCCGCGTCGGTGCGCGAAAGGCCGAGGCGGTCGACATTCGACTCGTCGCTGCGACCCACCGAAACCTTCCGTTGCTCGTAGAACGCGAGGAATTCCGTGCTGATCTGTACTTTCGTCTCAAGGTGATCGAGATCCAACTACCTCCGCTTTGCGAGCGTGGCGACGATATCTTGGCTCTTGCCGAGGTATTCATCGCGCGGGCCACGGCGAAGCTCGGAAGACCCGCGCTCGATCTCGATGCAGGCGCGGCAGCCGTGATGAAACGCTACAAGTGGCCGGGCAACGTGCGTGAGCTTCAGCACGCGATCGAGCGCGCGGTGATCCTCCATGAGTCGGGGCCGATCACCGAGGAGCTCCTCGGCCTGCCAACCGCATCGAGCCCACCTGACGCCATCACAGCCGGCGCAGTCGGTGAGGACGCGTCACTGGAAGCATACCTCCGGCGGTTCGTGCTCTCGCATCAAGACGAGCTGAGCGAAACCGAGCTTGCCAAGCGCCTCGGCATCAGCCGCAAGACGCTCTGGGAGCGCCGCCAACGCATGGGGATCCCTCGGCGCGAGTCCCGACCGCCTGAGCAGTGAACTTCCGTTTGGAACGCGTTTCGATCCGTAGCGCGGTGCTACGAATCGTAACGCTTGCTGCGGCGCGTTAGAGCGAGATCCGAAGTGGTTCCGCGGCGCACGATCTTGGTACGTGTCTTGCGTATATTTCGGAGCACCAAGGGGTAAGGTGTACCGATGACACTCTCGCAGCCCACTCTTGAAACCAGAAAACACATCACCAAGCTAGAGGAATACCAAAGCCTCTATGACAGAAGCATCGCCGAGACCGAACAGTTCTGGCGCGAGGAGAGCAACGAGCTCCACTGGTTCTATGAACCACACACGGTGTTCGAGGAGCATACGCCAGGCGAGTTCGTTTGGTTCGCGGGCGGCCGCCTCAACGCGTCGGTCAACTGTGTCGACCGGCACGTGGCCAAAAACCCCGACAAAACGGCAATTATCTTCGTCGCAGACGAGCCGGGCGAATACGAGCATATCTCCTTCGCCGAGCTAAAGGCATCGGTCGGCCGTGTCGCCAACGCGTTGAGGTCGTTCGGCGTTCGCAAGGGCGACCGGGTTTGCATTTACCTCCCCATGATCCCCGAGCTCGCGTACACGATGCTCGCCTGCGCTCGAATCGGCGCCGTCCACTCGATCGTGTTCGGCGGCTTCAGCGCCGAGGCGCTTCGCGACCGGATCATCGACGCGGAAGCCAAGATCGTCGTCACCGCAAACGAAGGGCTCCGTGGCGGCAAGCGCATCCCGCTCAAGCAGATCACCGACGACGCCGTCGAGGGTCTTGGCGTCGTCGAGAAGGTGCTGGTCGTCCAACGCACCGACACCGAAGTCAAGATGAAGGATGGCCGGGACGTTTGGATGCACGAGGCGATGGCCGAGCAGCGCATCATGTGCCCCGCCGAATGGATGGCCGGCGAAGACCCGCTCTTCATCCTCTACACCTCCGGCTCGACAGGACAGCCCAAGGGGCTCGTTCACACGACCGGGGGCTACCTCACGTACACGGCATCGACATTCAAGTACGTCTTCGACATCGGCCCCGACGACATTCACTTCTGCGCCGCAGACATCGGTTGGATCACGGGTCACAGCTACATCATTTACGGGCCGCTAGCGAACGGCGTCACCACCGTCATGTTCGAATCGACCCCGACATACCCGAACGCAAGTAGGTACTGG
>Ga0316191_10002926_pt1 | contig 12511 bp, 10 predicted proteins | sample Eddworburr2cm_MG_FD_204928 | JGI IMG/M metagenome (GOLD analysis project Ga0316191, IMG submission 204928) | Coastal sediment microbial communities from Maine, United States - Eddy worm burrow 2 cm | ecosystem: Environmental > Aquatic > Marine > Coastal > Sediment | place: USA: Maine...
GACTGCCTGGGATGCCTGGTTGCTTACTTCCAGGGATTTTATTTCTCCGTAGGAGGACAACCCGAAAAAATCCTCCTCAACACACTGAGTGAAAAGGATTATGACAATATATAATAATATTTTCTTCATCTTATCTGTTTTTTTTCGCACCAAAGAAATATGCCAGACCTAAATTTAAAGACAACAGGTTTATATTGAAATTTACATTATGCGTAACAACCTGTGCTTCTTCCGTATCATTGGTCGTTGTTTTTGTTGAATTCAGTGTATATCCTATCAGGTTGCTTAATTGTATTTCAAAAGCGAAGTTTTCGATCGCAAAAAATGTTATTCCCGGACTAATCCCCGCGGTAAATATAAATTCATCTGAATAAGACTTTTGAATTTCGTCCTGATTCTTTATGTCACGAATGACTGCATTTCCACCTCCCAAACCCAATCCTATTTCATTAAAAAAGCTTAAACGTTTGTTTTTAGTAAGGGGAAATGAAGTCCTCAGGAAAGCAATAGCCGTTCCGGCACTTCGGATATTATTCCGTTGTAGTGTATCGCTATCCTGGATGACCAAGCCGGTAAATTTATCCCTTGAATAAACAAAACTCCCTCCCACTGATAAATAGTCAGCTAAAAAATACCCGCCTCTGAAAGCAAGGTTATAATTCAGGCTGTTGCCATCAAGGACTTTCTCAAACAACCTCGCCTTATTAGTTAGTTGTTGATTCTGAAGCGAGAAGGCAAATCCCAGATACCAGTTGCCTTTATCAAATGGATTGAATTGATCACCATAATATTCTGACATCAACTGATATGGATCTTTTTTCTCTTTAGGCTCGCTCTTTTTCTGAGCGAAAACAAATGAAGGTAAGGAGAACAACAGGAAAAGGAAATAAAGCAGGAATTTTGATTTCATATACTTGAACCTTTAAGGCGATTAAATGCACATGACTAGCAAATATAAAATTAATCTTATTATTGACAAAGGTGCTTAAGGTTCAAAAGGGTTTTATATGGTCCGCTGACGATGAACATGTTAACGATCCACATGGGGATATTGCCGCCGGGTTCACTGAGAAACTGGTGAATGACTTCCACTTTATTTTCCCCGATCTCTTTAAAGATCCAGTTTCCTTCTGAAATATGGATCCTGACGTAATCTTCAGACTCTGGAACAGCATCTGGTACAGATCTTAAAATGGCTTCAAAATATTCATTTGTGTGACTGGAAACAATAAATTCCATTACGACATCGCGATCTTCCAGGGGCCATGGTACTTTTGTGGTCATGTATTCGACCCTGGAAGAATCACTGAGTATCTTGTAAACTGAGGCTGTTTCGCAATTTTCTGTCCAATCCGGATAATTCTCCACATCATGGATAATTTCTGCCAATTTTTCAATCGTTGCATCCACTGTAGTGATTGCCAGGTACTCTAGGATGCCTTCATTTTTATGATCTCGGGTATAAACTTTTATGCCATTTTTATCTTTTCGTAAATTCCAGCCTGCACTATCCTCCATGGATAAGTTCTCTTTCCCCATAACCGCAGAATAAGTAGTTAAAAAAAGAAAGACAATCAACGAGGAAATAATAAAACGTTTCATCTATCTATTTAATCCTGGAAAACTAAAATTTCACCATGTACAGAAGTAACAATCCCTGTTTCAGATAACAGTTCCAGATTGATCGTTTGCCGCCCGGGTTGAACGGCAAGCATTGAGAAAGCAAATGGGGCTTCTGTTTTCATTTCTATTTCTTCAAACCCTAAATATAAGGTAATTGTTTCAATTTGATCTTCATTATCTGCCATGGTCCGGATGGAAACCTCCGTGTCAGCTTTTACTTCAAGAACCTGCCGGCCAGTTTCACCATGTAAAAAGTCTGCCGTAGCTGAAGAATGTTTAAATACTATTTCAGTTCCATCGGCTGATTTCAGGATCATACTTGCATTTTTCAATACCCCGGAATCCTTTTCTTCCGGTATTCTATGCACCAGTAATTTTCTCAATATATCGAATCCTTTTAACCCCTGTCCCAGTTTTATAAGCTCGATATTTAACACCTGCCGTCCCACTGGTAAAATGAGCGACTCAGAAACCGATGACTCCACATCATGAATAAATATAGAAGCCGTATCGTATTCAGTATAGACCTTAAATTCCGATCCCAGGTCTGATTCCTGGCAGGAATAACCCAGCTCAACCTGGTATACTCCTTTTTCCTTTACATCTATTTCAAAGTTTATCCCACTATTATTTGAAGTCCAATTGCTAATCCTGAAGCCAACCTGATTCCCTTCAGCCAGGGAGCCCCACACATCCCGGGCCCCATCCAGATTGATTGGCGAATTGGGTTCCTCCCAGTTGCCAACCTCATATATCGCCTGACCGAACGCACGTCCGTTTTTCAAAACACTATTATACCAGTTTTCAAGTTCAATAATTAACTGTGCCGATATATTGACATCTTTCTCAACAATATTATCGGACTCCATGGGATCTTTATCCAGATCATACAGTTCATAATACACCGAATCTGCCCCCCCATACAGCGCATTATTCCCCCGGATCATTTTATAGTTTTTATAATGTAGGGCAATATGGTGCATCTGTGGCTTTTCTATATTAATATCCTTCCTCTGTCTCAGATAAAAATTAGTATTGTCAAAATACCTTCTTTCTTCCCAATCATCTGGTGTCTTCCCTTTAATTATAGGCCAGATACTCCTTCCATGCACTGGAAGGCTGCTATTCTCATATTCTATTTCACATATATCCAGTATGGTTGGAAAAAGGTCGATTACACCAGATAATTCATCATAATCCACCCCAACCTTAATTTTGTTCTTCCACATCATATAAAAGGGTGTCAGGGATCCTCCCTGCCAGATACTACCTTTCCCTCCACGGTGTTCAACAGCCCAACCCCGTTTTCTTTCGGCCTTTTCTTCATCATTCATCCTGCGCCCACTGTATGTGAGATCAAATCCCGGCGATGGGCCGTCATCATTCAGGAACATAACCACGGTACTTTCTTCCAGCCCCAGATCCTCTACAACATCAAGGATCTTCCCTATATTATCATCCAGCACCTCGATCATTCCGTATAACCTGGCCACATGGTCTGTATATCCGGCTTCCTTATACTTTTGAAAAACATCAGGCGGGCAATTATAAGGTTCATGAATAGATTGAAACGGCACATATGCAAAAAATGGATTATTTTGGTTCTCTTGTATGAACCTGACCACCTGGTCTCCGATCACATCGGTGATTGGACCATCTACATTGATCAATTTGTTATTATAAATCACCTGGGTATCAAAATACTGGTATAGCTTTGAATGGACGCCCACGTCAAATCCCCGGTTCCAGGAAAAATAAGGCCATGTTTTACCGCTATGCCATTTCCCAAATGCACCCGTAACATAACCGTTTTCTTTGAGTACATCGGCAATAGTCGTTTCATCCCTTCGTATAAAATCCCTGCCTTGATGCACGCCCCAAACGCCAGTCTCCAGATGATACCGGCCTGTTAAAAGACTTGCCCGTGTTGGAGCACATGCTGCCCCGCTCTGGTAAAAATTTGTAAACCGAACTCCATTTTCAGCTATCCGGTCAATACTTGGAGTCCGGATCTGAGTATTCCCTTCGAAACTGATGTCCGCATAACCATAATCATCAATAAGAAATAAAATTACATTCGGCTTTTGTTCTGAAATATCAGGTTGGCAAGACAAAATAAATAAAGGAATAAACAAAACAAACAGTATGTATCTGGTTCTGATCATAATAAATAATATTAATTATTTGGACGTTTTGAAGATATGAAAAAATAGACAGGATATTCAATAATAATACTAAACCTTCATGGCCCTAAAGTAAAATTTAGTATAACATCCTAATCTATAAGCCATTCTGGCCTCAATAGCATTTTTTTCTTATATTGATCTCATGGTTGCTTATGTATACAAATTCCCATCTTGCCTGTTTTTAACATTATCCCTGATTTTATTAATTCCGGCTTGTAAAGGACCTAAAAGCCTTATTAACGATACAAAATACGATCTGGATTGTCCGCAGGTGATCAACTTTGGACCATCCAATACAGATCCAATTGAGATTATACAATTTGATCCCATTTTGACAGCAAACTACTCTTTTAATAGTCTGGTTATGGCAAATGCTTATGGATTGATAGATGATTTAACTAGTTTAGAGAAGCTTAAGGCCTTAACACCAACGCTTGAATCTTATGATAGTATTCGAATCGCCATTCTTGAACAGGAAAGGCAAATCGATAAAGTCCTGGATATGGCTTTTCTTGAAATAGAATCCTATGAAGGATTTATAGAATGTAACATATTAAACCTTGTAAGAATCAGAAACCTCCTGACGGATGCCAACAATAAGATTAAAAGCAAGTATACTAATGGCGCCATCATAGTTGGGGTGATATCAGCAGGGATTGTGGGTGGAATTGTATTATCGGAAAATGAAGAATTAAAAGATAGCGATGCAATTGACTGGATCGGAATTGGAGGCGCGGTAGCTGCTGCTTCTTTGGCTGTATACTCCGAAAGAATTGATAAAAGGGTGACTCTTAAGTTAAATAAAAACTTGATTAATCCCATTTGGACAGGTGAGCATTCCCAAAGTGTTTTTTCAGATCGCTATTGGTATCTTTTAAACCATGATCATTTCACAGATTCTACAGAAGTAACTGTGAGGGAATATATTGCCAATACCTGGGAACAATCAAACGAACTTTTAGGTTCGGATAAGAACAAATCCTATTTGCCAATATTCCTGGCTGATGAAGCCATCTATACTGAAGAATTATTGATGTTGCGTATCGACCTGCTCGAAGAATTGAAAATTGGCATCGACCATCTGGCCAGATCACTTTATGTATTGAACTTCGAGATAGATTAATTTGCTAATAGTCGTAAAGGCTGGTGAAAAAGACCTTGCAAATAATAAATAATTAACATCCAAGGTCTCAAGAAGTAGATATTTTTATATAATTTAATACCTGATATTATGATGCAAAAACAAGACAATCAATAATAATCCATTACCATGGCAAAAAAAACAGCTCCCCAACCCACAATTAAAATTGAAGACGACAGAACCGGGCTTGAAATTCCAACATTGAAAAGGGCATTCCTCGACAACCTGTATTACCTCCAGGGCCGGATTCCTGAAGTAGCAACAAAAAATGACTATTACATGGCCCTTGCCTATACGATCCGGGACCGTCTGTTACATAGGTGGTTAAACACGAATAAAATGTATATCGAGAAGAATGCTAAATCGGTATCATACCTTTCGGCAGAATTCCTGATGGGTCCGCACCTGGGCAATAACCTGATCAACATGGGACTATATGAAAAGGTAAAGAAAGCCATGGCTGAATTGGGACTTGACCTGAATGACCTGCTGGACCAGGAAGAAGAACCTGGCCTGGGGAACGGCGGACTTGGCAGGCTGGCAGCTTGTTTCCTGGATTCACTGGCCACTCTTGATATACCTGCTACAGGATATGGAATCCGTTATGAATTCGGGATCTTTGATCAAAAGATCAAGAATGGTTGGCAGGTAGAAGTTACGGATAAATGGCTAAAGAACGGGAATCCCTGGGAAATACCCAGGCTGGAATTATCACAACATGTCAAATTTGGCGGCCAGACTGAGATCATATATGATAAGGATGGAAGTTTCAGGGTATTCTGGTTACCGGATAAAATCGTAAAGGCCGTTCCGTATGATACGCCCGTCCTGGGATATGATACCAATACGGCAGCTATGTTAAGGTTGTGGAAATCTGAAGCTTATGAGGCTTTCGACTTTCAGAGTTTTAATGAAGGCGATTATTATGGCGCTGTTGATGAAAAAGTGGTCTCTGAAAATATATCAAAAGTACTTTATCCTAATGATGAACAGATCAGGGGGAAACAATTACGTCTTGAACAGCAATATTTTTTCACTTCTGCTTCACTAAAGGACATTTTACGTATTCATAAGTTATTAGGGAATCCCCTTGAAAACCTGTATGAGAAAAATGCCATTCAACTCAATGATACCCATCCGGCAATTGCCGTTGCTGAACTCATGCATCTATTGGTAGACATTCACCGTCTGGAATGGGCTAAAGCATGGGATATTACATGTAATACCATTAGTTATACCAACCATACCCTACTGCCGGAAGCACTGGAAAAGTGGTCTATGGGCTTGTTTGCTTATCTCCTTCCCAGACATCTGGAGATCATTCTGGAGATCAATTACCATTTCCTGACAGAGGTTCGTGCCAAGTTCCCTGGTGATGAGAAAAGAGTGACACGGATGTCAATTATCGATGAATCCGGAGAAAAATATATCCGGATGGCCCATCTTGCTGTGGTGGGCAGCCATGCAGTCAATGGCGTAGCGGCACTGCATACAGATTTATTGACCAAGGGCATAATGAAGGATTTTTATGAGCTCTGGCCGGAAAAGTTCAGTAATAAGACCAATGGCGTTACCCCTAGGCGTTGGATTGTGTTGAAAAACCAGGGATTGACTTCATTGATCACTAAAAAAATAGGCAAGAAGTGGATAAAAGATCTTGGTGAGCTTAAAAAACTTGAAGATTTTATTGACGATAAAGCCTTTCAAAAGTCATGGATTAAATGCAAACTTGACATGAAGAAAGAATTGGCAGGTTACATTCAGACAAACCTGAAACTTACAGTCAATCCTGATTCAATGTTTGATATCATTGTCAAACGGATACATGAGTATAAACGCCAGCATTTAAAGGTTCTTCATATCATCACGCTCTATAACAGGATAAAAGAAAATCCAAACATCGACATTGTACCAAGAACTTTTCTATTTGGTGGAAAAGCAGCACCAGGATACTATATGGCCAAACTCATTATCAAACTGATCAATTCAGTTGGAGAGGTTGTAAATAATGATCCTGATGTACGTGACCGTCTGAAGGTAGTTTTCCTTCCTGATTTTAATGTTAAGAACAGCCAGCGGGTATATCCAGCTGCAGATCTGTCTGAACAGATATCCATGGCTGGCAAAGAAGCTTCAGGAACTGGTAATATGAAATTTACAATGAATGGGGCACTGACCATAGGGACCCTGGATGGTGCCAATATCGAGATCCGGGAAGAAGTAGGAGAAGAAAACTTCTTTTTATTCGGCCTCACAGCCGGGGAAGTCAAAGAGTTGAGAAATAAAGGATACAATCCCTACCAATTCTATAACACCAACCCTGCTTTGAAAAAGGTCATTGACATGATATCTGCAGGATACTTTTCAAAGGATAACCGGGAACTATTTCAACCTCTGGTTGATTCTTTGATATTCCATGACGAATATATGCTTCTGGCTGATTACCAATCTTATATAGATTGCCAGGATGAAGCAGACAAAGTTTATCGGGATCAGGATCGGTGGACCAGAATGTCTATTTTGAATGTGGCACGAAGTGGCAAGTTCTCAAGTGATCGAACTATTAAAGAGTATTGCGACGAGATCTGGAAGGTTAAACCCCTAAAGGTTAAACTACCGGAATACCACCCTGCTGATTCAGAAAAGATTAAACTGGAGTTTAAGGACTGGCAAATATTATAAATATTGATCTTGGTAAAAGATTTTTGGAATACAATATTTGTTGAACAAACTCTTAAAAAAAGCTTAAAAATAACCTTTATAAAGGTTTATATAAATTGAATTAAGTTATTGCAGCACAGCTGATATCTATTTCCAAGGGAACCTTTTTAATACTTATACCATTATATTAATACAGAGTTTTATCATTCTTTTGTGAAATGGCATTCGAAAAATACCCTTTACGAATTGTATTCTTTTCCAATCTATTAAGCTTTTTGATCTATGCACTTGGGATTGTGATCATTCAGAGGGTTGGTTGGATTTATGCAGGCTTGTATATTTCCTACATAATTATCCTTGAGATCAGATTGTTGAAATTTCATTGTCCTAATTGCTATTATTATGGAAAAGTATGTGCCTTTGGGAAAGGAATAATTAGCAGTCTGTTTTTTAAGAAAGGAGATCCCGTGCAGTTCTCTTGTAAAACATTCGGATATAAAGATTTGATACCAGATATCCTGGTTTTTATCATTCCAGCCATTTCTGCTATTGTATTACTCATATTGAAATTCGATTGGTTCATTTTATTATCCTTTGTCATTCTGGTTTTTCTAAACTTTTCTGGCAACGCATATATCCGCGGACAGCTAGCCTGTAAGAATTGTAAACAAAAGGAATTGGGTTGCCCGGCCATAGACTTTTTTGAAAGTTCAAAATAGAGATCTGCGGCCTACGGCCTGATTGAATCCAAACATGATCGCCTTCAACTGTCTCTTGTTCCGGGATGAAGATCTGGAAGGGTTTTTCAATCTTATGTACTTTGATTAGCCTGGCAATTTAACATATTTTTAATATACATCCATAAATAATTTTTAAACGGTTTAAAGCAAAATCTGGGAAATAATTAATTACATTGGCAAACTAAAAAAGTGAATTTCGATGGATCAATTAAAAAGGGAAAGTCTCCAATTTTACTACTTATAATTCTCCCGAAAGGGATTATATTTGACTACTCTTTTTTAAACTAATTTTTTATTATATGAAGAATATACCTGTATTATGTGTTGCAGAGTCTTCACTTGCTAAAGCCTATGAAGCCGCCCTTATCAAATTGTACAACGAAGGCACCCGGTTTAAGACCCAATATGACAAACCAGGAGATCCTTTAAGTATTGATTGCACAATGAACATCACCATCGAAGATCCAGAAAGTGATCCGCTGATCCACCATGCCTTTCCGGGTGGCATAGAAGATCTGAAAGAATATGTTCTTGAATTAAAAGGCTTTAAAGATCACTGGGTTAAAAATATGAACGATCCAAAAGATACCCGTTGGGAATATACTTATCATGGCCGGCTCGCTGCATATGGCAGCTGGCAGGAACTGTCTGATGGGCAAGGAAGTAAAAGTGTAGATGTTGGATTTAAAATTGACCAAATTGAGAATGTGATACAGAAACTTGTTGATCAACCTTTTACAAGGCAGGCTCAGATGATAACATGGATGCCGAATATGGACATCAAGGTATATGATCCGCCATGTCTGCAATCCCTTTGGTACCGGATACTCGAAGATGATAACGGCGTACATTGGCTCAACTGCAATATCCGATTCAGAAGTAACGACGCATGGGGCGCAAGCTTTATGAACATGTTTGGTTTCATACAGTTTAATAAAGAGATTATTGCCCAGGAAGTTGAAAAGAGAAGTGGAAAAACAGTCAGGTTAGGAAGGCTAAACTGGCAGGCTGATTCCTATCATATATATGGAAAAGACATCAAACAGGCAAAGGAAATGCTTTTTGACCGCGTTGAAGATATGGATTTTGAGAACCGGGTATTCAATTTTAATGATCCATTCATCAGAGAGATGTATGATAGTGCTGAATTTATGGTCATCAAGAAGATCGAGGAGTTCGATAAATCCCACTAAGGGCAATACACAACTATTTCATAAATTATAAAATATTTATCTTCCAGTAAATCCTATAGATCCGGGGACAAGTTTTTAGAAGTACTTGCAAAGTCTTCTCAGCACATTCAATTCGGATATTCGAAGCCCAATTAATAGCCTATTTAATTGACATATTCTTATTTTTTTTGTATTTTATACAGAGGTGCAATTTTTTTAAAATACAAAATAATTAGGCATTTTGATAGCATCGTATATGATCAAATTAAAGAATTTACGTTAAACAAAGATCGGGATAACAGAGATGAAAATCCGGATTATACATATGAACATGATATTATGGTAAAACCAAAACAAGAAAAAGAAACAAAAAGACTTAGTGCAATATTTGATGACATCAAAATATATGTTTCAGAAGGTGCGAAAGCCCTTGGTGAAATGTCCGCTGAGTTGTTCGAAGAAGTAAAAGAAAAAGCTGAGGAACTTTATGAAGCAGGTTATGAAAAATTTGAACAAGCTTCAGGAGTTGTCCAGGATTATATTGATAAATATCAAAGTAATAAAGAAATCAAAGCCCTTACGGAAGAAAAAATGACACTTTACATCAGTCTTGGAGATAAGCTATTTCACGAATTTAAAAAGAATGACAGGATCTCAAAGCGTTTCCTCAGCACAAACAAAATGAGCACATTATTTTCGAAAATTGAATCCGTAGACAAGAAAATACTTCAGATAGGCAAAGAATTAGATAAGAATAAAAAAGCATAGATTATGATTAAGTTTTTAAAAGTAATACAAGCTTCACTGGTTGTAATCTACATCCTGGGGAATATATATTTAATGATACTAAACTGGGGTGTATATACAGAATCAATGGAATTGAATTATGGTTTTGGTTCCTTTAGCGCGCCATTGTTTTTAGTAGTAGAATCTGTTGGATTGATCTTAATATTTTTATTGTGGCTGACGATCTACTCAAAAGACTTGAGATACGAAATAAGTAAACTAAAGAGAGAAAGAAATAAGAATAAGGTGCCGTCAGAGAACGCTTCCGATAATTCGGAAGGGTTGGAAATGAACATAAATCAACAGATTTCACAATTGCAAAAACAGATGGAAGACTTAACAAGACTTTTAAAGAGCTCCCAAAATCGCAAATCCGATATTTCTAAAGAGCATTCTCTGTAAAGAATTCAAAAAGTAGAATGAAGTCTTCGTTTCTGGTATTCTAAAGAAAGAAAAATCCATATCCTATCAGAAGAATTCAAATCTGTAGAGTTATCAGCATCTATGATACTAGAAGTTGACTTTATTTAAATGAAGAAAATAAATATTTTTGGTAAAAAAGATCAATAAGAAAACCCTTTAATTTGGAAAATAATAAAAAAGGTCATAAAATAAAATTTAAATCAAAGGATAAATTATAGAAGTTATTAAATGATCCGATACAATTTATTCAAAGGAAAGGCATCCTTACTTTTTAAATTATTTACATGAGAAACCGTGGACAAAAAATTAGATTGGGTGTCTTCCTGTTAATAAGCAGTAGCATCTTACTTTTTACTATTATCTTTTTCACAGCACGAAAACTTTTTGAGAAAGAAGATATTTATTTCGTGGCTTATGAAAACATCTCGGTAAGCGGGCTTGAAGTAGGAAGCAAGGTTAAATATTTGGGAATTAGTGTTGGGACAATAAGGGATATCATCATCGATCCGGATAATGTTGCCAGTGTCATTGTAGAACTCTCATTGAAGCATGCCACTCCAATCAAGGAAGATGCACAAGGTGATATCACCTCGCTAGGCATTACTGGATTAAAAACTATAGAAATACGAGGTGGAAGTAATGAGGCAGCTTTTTTAGAACCCGGATCATACATTCAACCTGGTTCCTCAATAACAGAAGAAATTACCGGGAAAGCTGAGATCATTGCAGAAAAAGCAGAGAAAGTGTTGAATAATTTGCAAACCTTTACCGAACCTGAAAATCTTAATAAGATTACTGAACTTGCTGAAACAATTACAATCCTGGCACAACAGGCAAACGCTACTATAGTAAAAATTGATACAGTAATTTCTGAAAATCGTTACGACATACGACATACAGTTTCCAGCTTTAAAGACATCACCGATCGATTGGATCAATCCAGCATAATGTTGCTTGCTACAATTGACAGGATACAACAAACGGTAGAAAGTGATACACTCGATCAAATACTTGGTAATGTCAGAGATGTATCGGTTGCATTGAAAGAGGCTGATGTGAACGCACTGATTGAAAATGTCACTACCGTAGCCAGCCAGACACAGGAATTATTAAAAAAGGTTGATAGTGATCTTGACCAGAGCAGCCAGGATTTTTCTGAAAGCATAAGACTTCTTAAAATGACATTGGAAAATCTGCTCGAGACTTCCAGGAAAATCAATGATAATCCTTCCATTTTAATTAGAGGGTTAAACCAAAAAGACATACCGGATGAAGATCTTAAAGATTAGATTATGAATAAAATAGGCATATTTATTTTTCCACTATTAGTTTTTTTATGGGCTTGTGGAAGCCAAAAAGTTGTCGCTACCAAATATTATATTATTGAAATACCGATGGATAGCATCCTGGCTAAAAACAGGGGCCTCACACCATTATCCGGGAAAAATTGTGAGATTGCCGCTGTAGATGTTAATCCTGCCTACGCAACAACGCAGATCGCCAATAGAAGCAGCTCGAGAGCCCTGACCTATTATTCACATCATCATTGGGCTATACGACCTTCGACATCCTTTTCCAGGCTGATATTGGATTATTTTATTCATGTGCCAATCTTTAATAATGTGTCTGATCGGTTCTGGAGGATTCAACCCGAATTAATACTGGAAACTACAGTTTATCATATGGAGGTAGTCCAGGATAAAGATATCTTTACGGCACATCTGAATCTTGAATTCCGTCTGAAAGACACAAAAAATGATCGTAATATAATTAGCCATA
>Ga0316191_10002927_pt1 | contig 12509 bp, 10 predicted proteins | sample Eddworburr2cm_MG_FD_204928 | JGI IMG/M metagenome (GOLD analysis project Ga0316191, IMG submission 204928) | Coastal sediment microbial communities from Maine, United States - Eddy worm burrow 2 cm | ecosystem: Environmental > Aquatic > Marine > Coastal > Sediment | place: USA: Maine...
CTCTTCGCGGTCGTCACCGACCCCGAGCGCGGCACCGACCCGGAGACGACCGATGTCGTCCTTGCAGGCGTTAGGGTACTTGCGAACCTTTTCGATGTCCTTGATTGTGATCAACCCCTTGAGAACAAAGCTGTCGTCGACCACCAGGAGCTTCTCGATCCGATGCTCATGAAGATGTTTCTTTGCTTCTTCGAGCGTCGTTCCCGGAGGCACGGTAACCAGCTTGTCCTTGGTCATGACATTTGCAATCGGCTGGTTCAGCTGTGTTTCAAAACGCAGGTCACGGTTAGTCAGGATGCCGACCAATAAGCCGTTCTTGGTGATCGGGACTCCCGAGATCCGGTATTTCTCCATCAACTCCAGCGCCTCATAAATTTTCTGGTCAGGGTCCATGGTGATCGGGTCTACGATCATGCCGCTTTCCGATTTTTTGACCTGGTCAACCTGAAGGGCCTGTTCAGCCGGCGTCATGTTCTTGTGGACAATGCCGATCCCCCCTTCCCTAGCCATGCAGATCGCGGTACGCGCTTCGGTTACCGTGTCCATCGCTGCAGACAAAAGTGGAATATTCAGTTTTATTCGGGTCGTCAGGTAAGTGGTCAGATCAACATCGCGCGGGAGGACTTTGGAATGAGCGGGGAGTAGCAAAACATCATCGAAGGTCAAGCCTTCGCGGATCTCGGAATCGAGCATCGCCGATACCTCCATGAGGGAGCAAGGGGTGAAATATTTAATCGCTGAATTTATTCTAGCGCAGAAGGCTAGTCAAGGATAATCGGTGGGAATCGGAGTCTGGGGCTTGGGATTGGTTGCGGGCAGAAATTATTCCGCAAAACCATGGGTTCATGTTCCCGGCCCCAGCTTCAATACCAGACCTCCTGAAGGCATAAGCCGTGGGCCGGGGCTGTTTGACCGCAGACCATTTCATCGGTTCCCGCAACCAGGGTTGCCACGTCCCCTGCAGGACGCCGGCCCAGACCAACATCGACGAGGGTCCCGACAATCATCCTCACCATATTTTTCAAAAAACCTGAGCCCCTGACGTCGATATAGATAAATTGATTGTCAGAAGAAATATCAATACTGAAGATTTCCCGTACTGTCGTTTTGGCCAGACAGCTCGAGGAGCGGAAAGCCCTGAAATCATGCTCACCGACCAGCTTTTTTGCTGCCTTACGCATCAGGCCTAGGTCGAGACAGCCGCGCAGATAACAGGCTGAACGCGCCGCAAGGGGCGAGCGTACTTCGCTCTGGTAAATCGTATAGCGATACCATTTCCCCTTGGCGGCAAACCGGGCATGGAAATCTGCCGGCACTTCACGCACCTCTCTGATCGCAACATCTTGTGGAAGGAAGGAGTTGACACCTTCACGGAAAGCCTTCAGGGGTCGATTGGTACCTGTCTGGAAATGTGCCATCATGCCTCGTGCATGAACTCCCGCGTCGGTTCTTCCTGACGCATGAACATGCACCTTGTGACCAAGAATCTCTGCCAGGGCTTTTTCAACGACTTCCTGGACAGCAAGGCCGTTGGGTTGGATCTGCCAGCCGACGTAGGCAGTCCCATCATATTCGATGGTCAGAAGTATCGTACGCATTGGTCATCCTGCAAGCCAGTGACAGGCTATGATCAGCATCATGGTGATGACAATATATCGATCAGGCAGGGACAGGGGCCAGATCGACGATAGTGCATAAGAAATTCGGTAAGAGTTGTCGTTCGCCGCAATCTCATGTGCCATCGTGTCGCCCCTGATCAGCATTCGCTCCGTAAAAGCCTGCATTTTCGTGCAGAATGCAGACCAACGCCCCTTCCAGCCATGGTCTCGCGCTGAAGAGCAATCTGCTTCACTTCGTATGGAAAGATCCATTTCTTCACGAACAACCGGAATAAAACCGAGTGCAAGCAGAACAATCTTCTGCCAATCGTCTGTTCGACAGCCCAGCCGGGACAGTGGCTGCACAAACCAGCCAAACGCTGCCGAGAGGTCCTCAATTCTGGTTGTAATCGCCAGGGTTGTTGTCGTCATGGTCGCCAACGCTATTTGCACACAGACAAAAAAGCCCAGGCGCAGTCCATCAAGTGACAACCAGCTGAGGCCCCACAGGGTACGACCTGGTGATAAAAGCAGATGCATCAACAGGGTAAAGAGTAGCAGCCAGCGCAACATCAAGCAGACCCGCAGGACGAGCCAGACATAAGGAGATATCACCAGCAGAGCGCCTGCCGCCACAACAAGGAGAATGGCAAGCTGCATCCAGTCACTTGCTGCAAAGGTCAGCACGACGAGGGTCAGGGAAGATAGTACCTTGATCCGCGGATCAAGTCTGTGGATCAGGCTTTGCCCGGGCTGATACAAACTGTTTTCAGTCGTTGCGGTCAAATCTCAGCCTAAAAAAGTAAAGGGGGCCATACGGCCCCCCGAAAATACTACCATCAATATTGCCTGGGGCACGTGTCGTCGACTGTAGAACGACTTATACCAGTTCCATGAGGATACGCAGCATACGCCGCAGCGGCTCCGCAGCTCCCCAGAGCAACTGGTCACCACAGGTGAACGCTGAAATGTACTGTGACCCCATCTTCATTTTGCGTACCCGCCCCACCGGGATGGCAAGAGTGCCGGACACAGCTGTCGGGGTCAACCCTGCCAGCGAATCGCTTTTGTTATTCGGGATCAGCTTCACCCACTCGTTGTCGTTGTCAATCAGGGCCTCGATCTCTGCGATCGGCAGGTCCTTATTAAGGCGGATCGTCAAAGCCTGGCTGTGGCAACGCATGGCGCCAACCCGAACGCAAATGCCATCAATCGGGACAGGTTGCTTATTTCCCAGAATCTTGTTGGTTTCGGCATAACCTTTCCACTCTTCGCGGCTCTGGCCGTCTTCAACTTCACGGTCAATCCAGGGCAACAGGCTGCCCGCAAGAGGATAACCGAATTCACCGGTCGGCAGGTGATGACCACGCAGCACCTCGGTGACTTTCTGATCAATGTCAAGAATCGCCGAGCCCGGATCACTCAAAAGGCCTGCAACAGAGCCCTCCAGAACTCCCATCTGGCTGAGCAACTCACGCATATTGGGTGCTCCGGCACCTGAGGCAGCCTGGTAAGTCATTGAGGAAACCCACTCAACCAGGCCGGCACGGAACAGTCCGCCGATCGCCATCAACATGAGGCTGACAGTACAGTTCCCGCCGATGAAATCCTTGACGCCACGGGCCAGGGCGTCATCGATCACGTTGCGATTCACAGGGTCAAGGATAATGACCGCATCATCTTCCATACGCAGGGAACTGGCCGCGTCGATCCAGTAACCGGCCCAACCGCTGTCGCGCAGTTGCGGATGCACGGCCTTGGTGTAGTCGCCGCCCTGGCAGGTGATGATCACATCGAGCTTGCTGAGTTCAGCAATATCATCTGCACTCTGGAGAGTGCCTTTGCCCATGGGGGCGTTCTGCCCGGCCTGGGAGGTTGAGAAAAACACCGGTTCCAGACCGGCCAGGTCATTCTCCCCCTGCATGCGCTGCATGAGGACCGAACCGACCATTCCCCGCCAACCGACGATACCGACTTTCATTGTTCTGTTCCTTTTCTATCTTCTGTTATGTGACAACCCTTTGAAGGGGTGATCGGGTCTCTACAAATTTGCAATAATTGCGTCGCCCATTGCGACAGTATTGACTTTCTTCTCGCCGTCCCTGCCCTGGAAGATGTCACCGGTTCGATAGCCCTGGTTAAGGGTCTTCTCCACAGCTGAGTCGATGGCATCGGCGGCTTCGATCATGCCGAAAGAGTAGCGCAGCATCATCGATGCAGACAAAATCTGGGCAATCGGATTGGCGATCCCCTGCCCTGCGATGTCCGGAGCGCTGCCTCCGGAGGGTTCATACATGCCGAATGAACCTTCGGCCAGGGAAGCTGATGGCAGCATACCCAGGGAGCCAGTCAACATGGCCGCTTCATCCGAGATGATATCACCAAACATGTTACCACAAAGCATCACATCAAATTGTTTTGGCCAACGGACCAGTTGCATGGCCGCATTATCAACGTACATATGGGAGAGCTCAACATCGGGATACTCCCTGGCAACACGTTCGACAACTTCACGCCAGAGTACCGATGTGGAAAGTACGTTGGCCTTGTCTATGGAACAGACCTTGTTGTCACGCTTGCGGGCAGCCTGGAAAGCGACATGGCTGATTCGCTCCACTTCCGCGTCGGAGTACCTCATGGTATCAAAACCTGTTCGATCAGCACCCTCACCTTCTATGCCCTTCGGTTGGGCAAAATATATCCCGCCGGTCAGTTCACGTACGACAAGAAGATTGAAGCCCCCCTCTATAACTTCTTCCTTAAGGCTTGAAGCACCGGTCAAGGCTGGGAAAATAATGGCCGGGCGCAGATTGCAGAACAAACCAAAGATCTTGCGCAGTGGCAGAAGCGCGCCACGTTCCGGCTGCTCGTCCGGAGGCAGGCTCTCCCATTTAGGGCCACCCACCGAGCCGAACAGAATCGCATCCGAAGCCTTGCAGGTTTCGACGGTTTTTTCCGGTAAAGCCTTGCCATCTTTATCGATCGCAATACCACCGACATTGGCAAAGTTGCGCTTGAAAGTTACGTTGTACTTATCCTGGACCGCATCTAGAACTTTCAGGGCCTCCGCCATAACCTCCGGACCGATACCATCACCGGACAGCACCGCCACCGTGTATGATTTGCTCATCTTTCGCTCTCCTTTATCGCCTCTAAATCAGTGTGTTCAATAAAATAGGGATAAAACCGGATGCCACTATAAGAAGGGCGCAACTCTTTGTCAAATCCTTTAAAACCCAGATCAAAAGCTCATTTACAACTTACTTCCACACATGAGTGATGCAACTATTCGCGCCACGAGAAATATAGAACTTCGTGTTACATGACCACTGTTTTCTGAATCTTAGACGACAGGTCATTGGAAAATTATGATTATATAAACATATAATTTATATTAATTATACATTATTATTTATATTTATACTCAATATAATTTATCTATATTTTCTTATAAATAATAGTATTTATTTAATTTGTTTTTATATATTTTGATATATGTATAGCTCTTCTTTCTGCTGGTTCAGAGGGACTCATTAAGGGTTTCGTAAACTTCCGGCTGAACTCCTTGATGCACAAAACCAGTAACTCACCATGAAAAAAAACGGGAAGGGGTATTCTCTACCCTCTCCCGCCCCATATCGGAATAAACGATTTTGGGTTCTTCTCTATAATCCGAGATAGGCTGTCTTTACCTGCTCATTGTCCAGAAGTTTCTCAGCAGTATCTGTAATTGTAATTCGACCATTCTCCATGACATAACCACGATGAGCGAGTTTCAGGGCCTGGTTGGCGTTCTGTTCAACCAGGAAAATGGTCGTGTTGTTATCGTGGTTGATCTTGCGGATAATATCGAAGATCTGCTGGATGATAATCGGTGCCAGACCGAGAGAAGGTTCGTCAAGCAGCAGCAAGCGGGGACGGGCCATCAAGGCGCGGGAAATTGCCAGCATCTGTTGCTCACCACCGGAGAGAGTCCCTCCCATCTGGCCACGGCGTTGGGCAAGGATTGGAAAAAGGTCCATAACCATATTGATATCCTGCTTAACCAGCACCTTATTGGTGCGCAGGTAAGCTCCCATTTCCAGGTTTTCCATGACCGACATATTCGGGAAAATCCTGCGACCTTCCGGCACCTGGATAATCCCCATCTGAACGATCTTGTCACCGGACAGGCCATGGACTGGTTTCCCCTGGAACAAAATCTCACCTGATCTCGGAGGGACAATCCCGCAAAGAGACATCAATGTCGTCGTTTTACCGGCGCCGTTTGCGCCGATCAAGGTAACGATCTCACCTTCTTCAACTTCGAGAGAAACCCCTTTTAGTGCCTGGATATTGCCGTAATAGGTATTGATGTTATCAACTTTAAGCATCGTCGCCCCCCTCGCCGAGGTAGGCCTCAATCACCTTGGGATTACTGCGAATTTCCAGCGGGGAGCCATGTGCGATCTTCTTGCCGTACTCCATAACGTAGATACGTTCCGAGATATTCATCACCAGTTTCATGTCGTGCTCTATCAGCAAAATGGAAATATTTTCCGTATCCTTGATACGCACGATCAACTCATCAAGGTCCTTGGTCTCCTGCGGGTTCATCCCTGCAGCAGGTTCATCAAGAAGCAACAGGAAGGGGTCCGTTGCCATCGCTCGAGCGATTTCAAGGCGACGTTGTGCTCCATAAGGAAGATTCTTGGCAAATTCATCTGCAAATTCAACCAACCCGACTTTTTCAAGGAGCTCATAGCTCCTCTCAATTGTCTCTCGTTCCTGGCGATTGGTTTTCTTGCCGCGCAATATGGCACCCAGGATACTAGTTGTCGTGCGACAGTGCCGCCCGATCATGACATTCTCCAGAACGGTCATGTTTTGGAACAGGCGGATATTCTGAAAAGTCCTGGCCAACCCCATGGCTGTCACACGATTTGGCTTGAAACCATTGATCTTATGGGTTTTTTGTTCAGGTGGATGAACCAGAATTTCACCCCGAGTAGGCTTGTAAATCCCGGTCACACAGTTGAAGAAAGTTGTCTTCCCTGCCCCATTCGGGCCAATCAGGGCCACAATTTCCCCGGCACACACCTCAAGCGTGATACTGTCGACAGCCCGCAAGCCGCCGAAATCCATGGTCAGCTCCCTGACTTCCAGCAGTTTTTGCGTATTCTCAGCCATTCGCTTCCTCCGCATGGACCTTCTTACTGTGTGTATAGGTCTTTCTTACGTTTGAAACCAGTCCCTGCGGACGGAACAACATCATGAGCACCATGACTGCACCGAAGACCAGCATCCGATAATCTTCAAAAGCACGCAGATACTCGGGCAACAGGTTCAGGACCAGGGCCGCTATAACAACCCCGACAATTGAACCCATGCCACCGAGAACAACCATCGACAAGACAATGGCCGAGAGCATAAAGTCAAAACTGGCCGGGTTAATGTAAGTCGTTTGAGAGGCAAAAATGACCCCAACCAGACCGGCCCAGAAAGCACCTAAAGCATAAGCCCCCAATTTGGTTCTTGCCATATCAACACCCATGGCAACACAAGCAATCTCATCCTCACGCAAGGCCATCCAGGCTCTTCCTATACGTGAATCCTTGAGTCGATTTGTTACAAAAATTGTAAAGACCACCATTACCAACATCAGATAATAGGTAAATGTGGTCGCAGCACTTATATCCATCTCCATACCAAAGAAACCAGGGCGGGCGATTTTTTCAATTCCACGGGCGCCATTGAAAACTCCCTCCCAGTTTTCGTACACAATTTTGGCAATAGAGCCAAAGCCCAGCGTCACGATAGCCAGGTAGTCGCCACGCAGGCGCAGAATCGGAAAGCCGAGCAGAACCCCGACCAGGGCACCTGTCAGGCCACCGATAGGCAAGCATATCCAGAAATCGAGACCGAAACGGGTATTGAGAATCGCGTATGTGTATGCACCGACACCGAAGAAGGCGACGTAACCGAGATCAAGCAGACCAGCCAAGCCAACAGTGATATTTAAACCCAAACCGAGAACAACGTAAATCAAGGCAAATACCCAGATCGTTACCTGGTACATCTCCGACACCCACGGCATCAGCAATGCTAAAGCCACTACAAGACCAAGTACCGGACGATAGAGTTTCGGGTCAACCATTAGACGGTGACCAATGCTTGGCTTTTTGTCAGCGTCAGTGTCATCCTGTTCTTTCTGGCTAGTGCCTCTTGCTCTGCGTTCCATGGCCCAGCGCCAGACCGCCGACAGAATGAACGCACCAATGGCAACCCAAAGCATATTCATCCAGCGCCATTCAACAGTGCTTTTGAGGGTGTTGACCTTGACAACCATCAAAGGGAAGGTCAGGAATACGAACCAGACGGCAGCAATCAAGGAACTTTTCAGATATGAGATCATCGCCATCAAACCTTCTGCTTAACAGCCTTGCCGAGCAACCCGGAAGGACGAAGAATAAGAATCAGGACCAGCACACCAAAAGCGAAGACATCTTCATAAGCACTTGAAATGTAACCGGCCGCCATTGCTTCAGCCAAACCGAGCACCAGACCGCCAAGCGCAGCACCGGGGATATTGCCGATGCCACCAAGGACTGCCGCGGTGAAGGCCTTGACACCCGCCATGAAGCCAATGAAGTAGTTGATCTGACCGATATAAGAGCCAACCAGAACCCCGGCGATTGCCGCCAGTACCGAGCCGATGATAAATGTCACGGATATAACACGGTCGACATTGATCCCGGTGAGACGTGCCATGACCATATCCTGCTGGGTGGCACGCATGGCTTTACCGATACGCGTATATTTGATGAGCAGGGTCAACCCGATCATGGTGATTGCACTGGTAATCAGGATGACCAACTCAGCAGAACCCATGATATGGGCGATCGGCTCCATGAATGCAAATTCGGGGACCAGTTCCGGGAAAGGCATGTAGTCGGCAGTTTGTGCCAAAAGCACATAGTTTTGCAGGAACAGGGACATACCGATTGCACTGATCAGCGCTGACAATCGCGGCGCGTTGCGCAAAGGGCGGTAGGCTATCTTTTCCAGAGTGTAACCATAAGCAGCTGAATAAATAATCGCAATCAGCGCTGCCAGGATCAGGATCGAGACACCCGAGAAGCCATAGATCGTCAAGACTCCGGAAACAACCAGTGCCACGAAAGCACCGATCATGTAAATTTCACCATGAGCGAAATTTATCAGTTGAATGATGCCGTACACCATCGTGTAACCAAGAGCGATCAGAGCATAGATGCTACCCCTGGTCAGTCCGCTCAGGAATAGTTCAAGAAAATAATCCATTGGTGTAGTCCAAAACTCTCCAGATTAATTTAAACCGGGAAACCGGTCCGCAACATTGTGGATGTTGCTTCTCTCACAAAGTCAAAAGGGCTTCACGAGAGCTTGCATCTTACCTTGTACAAAAAATGCGGGGGACAGGCAAGCCTGTCCCCCGTTTTTGATTTTTCGTGCCCAGCCGGTTACTTCAGCTCGACGAATTTACCACCTTGTACCTGGAAGACAGAGAAGCCAACACCTTCGGCGTCACCTTTTGCATCAAACTTGATCTTGCCGACCGCCGTGTCAACATAGGAGCTGCGCAAAGCTTTTTCCAGACCGGCAGAATCAGTACCACCTGACACTTTAATAGCATTCAGAATTGTCTGCATCGCGGCATAACCCTGGTCAAAGAAAGTGCCGGGCTCTTTACCGAACTTGGCAACATAGTCGTCCTTGGCTTTCTTGTTTCCAGCAAGAGCGGACACGTCCATCGGGCCGGTTGCATAGACGCCTTCAGCGTTATTGCCCGCGATCTCGAGGAAACCGTCGCCTTTAACACCGTCAGGACCGATGAAAGGAACCTTGACGCGCTTCTTCTTCATCTGACCAACGAGTTTGGAAGCTTCCGGGTGATAGCCACCGAAGATAACGGCATCAGCGCCTTCCTTACGGATTTTCTGAACGACGGCAGAGTAGTCCATGGCACCCGGGGTGACACCCTCAAAGAGCACGATTTCAGCTTTCCCACCAGCCTCAATGGAAGCCTTGGAGAAGTCAGCAAAGCCTTTGCCGTAGTCTCCCTTGTCATGCAGGATAGCGATCTTCTTCGCGCCAAGCTTGTCAGTCGCGAAGCCGGCAGCAAGCTTGCCCTGGTCATCATCAGGAGCGATGGTGCGGTAGAAGTTAGGGTAATCACCACTCTGGGTCAGAGGAGGATTGGTCGCGGAAGGAGAAATTGCAATGATATTGGATTCCTTGTAGATACCGAGAGCAGCCTTGGTCGCACCAGAACAAACGTGACCAATAACAATATCAACACCTTCGGAGACCAGTTTGGTCGCAGCACTGGTTGCAATTTCCGGCTTGCACTGATCGTCCATCGGTACAATTTCGATCTGTTTGCCAAGGACACCGCCTGTAGCATTAACCTGCTCAGCAAGCATCAACGCAGCATCTTTAGTCGGCAGACCATAAGGTGCAAGGTCACCGGTGTGAGGGCCAGCGACACCAATTTTGATTGTATCTGCAGAAAAACCGACTGCCGGAACAATCATGCTCACCAGAGCAATAACAATAAAACTCTTCATAACTGACTTGCGCATACTGCCTCCTTTTTTGTGAGATCAAAATCTTGCTTTAGGGCTGAGATAGACTCTCGTTATAAAAGAAATGCTCTTGTTACGTCAAGGTATAAACGATTTTCAACAGTTAAGAAAGAAAAGACAGTTCACCGGTTAGCCGGATGTTCTGCCCTAGAGTGATTATCAGAACAGGAAAGTGATGCCGGTGCTGGCAGGTCAAAAATAATCCTGGCGGTTATAGATGCGCAAGTCACGCTCGCTGAGCAGTTCGGAATGCAGACAGCCAAGTCTTTGACAAATTCCGATACATTGCGAGAAGTGGGCTTTCTTTGACGTAAACAGGGCGACCAAATGGGCTCCGCAGGGGCAGACATTGTAAACAGGGAACGCTTCCGAGCAGGTCGGACAACAGATATCAACGACCTCTCCCAGTTTCTTCTCGAAGTCGATAAAGGTACGTTCCCTGTCGCCGATGAGCGGGCTGATCACCAGGAGCCCTTCACTGGTTTTGCTTTTCAGCTTGAGTGTGAGCCCAGGGTGTCCCTGAAATATAGCTTTATCAGTCAGAATCGAATGCCCATTGGGACAGTAGCACTCCGTAACCATTTCCTGTTTGTTCAGGTCCTGCTCGGAAATGACCTCCCGTTTTTGCGTCTGGTGCCCGCCTAACAATAACCAGTTTATCGGCATACCCTGTCCCCTGAATTGAAAAATACTGTTGAATATAACATTTTTTGAGTTGAAGCGCACACCAAATTGAACGTTAATCTGCGGTCCATGACACACCCTAGTTCATCATCCTCTTTATTCGAGGACGACGAGCAAGTCTCCCTGGCCGACCGGGTCACCTTCTGCAAAACGTATCTCGGCAATGACGCCGTCAACCTTCGCCTTGACGTTGGTTTCCATCTTCATCGCTTCTGTTGTAAGCAAGGTGTCACCGGCAGAGACCCTTTCTCCGACGCTTACAAACAGCTTGAAAACTTTGCCCGGCATCGGTGCACCGACATGCTTGATATTTGCAGGATCGGCCTTTTCATGGCTGGCGTCATCAGCCTCCACCGACAAATCCTTGACTGTGACCAGGCGCGGTTCACCGTTCAACTCGAAGTAAATATTGCGGGTCCCATCATCATGCACGCGCCCCACCGCATTCAGCTTGATAATCAGGGTCTTGCCCGCTTCGATATCTATACTGACTTCATCGCCAACATCAAGCCCGTAGAAGAAAACCGGGGTCGGCAGGAAGGATGTGTCGCTGTATTCCTGTCGAAAACGGTCGTACTCCTCGAATACGCCAGGGTAAAGCACGGCTGAAAGGACGTCACGTTCACTCACGTTATGCCCAAGCTTGACCTGCAGCTCTTCTTTCTTGGCATCAAAATCGACCGGTTCCAAAAGCTCACCAGGTCGACAGGTCAGCGGCTGCTCGCCCTTGAGGATAATTTTTTGCAGTTCAGGCGGGAAGCCGCCGACCGGCTGGCCGATCATGCCTTTGAAAAAATCGACCACGCCCTGCGGAAAGGCGAGATCTTCGCCTCGCTCGAAGACATCTTCCGGCTCAAGGTTGTTCTGTACCATGAACATGGCCATGTCACCGACGATTTTCGATGACGGTGTCACCTTGATCACATCACCGAACATGTCGTTGACCTTGCGATACATCTCCTTGCACTCCTCCCAGCGATGCCCAAGCCCCAGACCTTCAACTTGCGGCTTGTAGTTGGAATATTGGCCACCCGGGATTTCGTGATAGTAGACCTGGGCTGTCCCGCTGCGGAGCTCAGATTCGAAGGGTGCGTAGTAGGTTCTCACCGTTTCCCAGTAGTTGGCCAACTTCTGCATGCCGTCCTGATCAAGCTGCGGGTCCCAGATAGATCCTTCGAGAGTTGCAAGGAGCGCGTTCATATTCGGCTGGGCGGTCAACCCGGAAACCGAAGATAGCGCGACATCGACGATATCGACTCCGGCACGGGCGGCCATCATCAACATGGATCCGCCGTTGCTCGATGTGTCGTGGGTGTGCAGGTGAATCGGAATACCGATCTCGTCCTTGAGTGCCTTGATCAGTTTCTCGGCAGCAAACGGCTTGAGCAGACCTGCCATATCCTTGATCGCCAGGATATGGGCGCCCATATTTTCGAGCTCCTTGGCCAGGTCGACATAGTACTGCAGGGGATACTTGTCGCGCTTCGGGTCGAGGATGTCACCGGTGTAGCACATTGCCGCTTCGCAAACCGAGTTGGTTCGCTCGTTGACTGCTTCCATGGCCACCTGCATCCCCTTGGTCCAGTTCAGCGAATCGAAGATCCGGAAGACGTCGATGCCC
>Ga0316191_10002930_pt1 | contig 12507 bp, 11 predicted proteins | sample Eddworburr2cm_MG_FD_204928 | JGI IMG/M metagenome (GOLD analysis project Ga0316191, IMG submission 204928) | Coastal sediment microbial communities from Maine, United States - Eddy worm burrow 2 cm | ecosystem: Environmental > Aquatic > Marine > Coastal > Sediment | place: USA: Maine...
CCGGGATATTCGGCAGCGTGACACGCAGCACGGGCGCGTCCAGCAGGTCGAAGCCCTGCTCCATCACCCGGGCAGATACGGTCGCCGCGAAGCCGCCGGATTCCCAGTCTTCGTCGACGACGACCAGTCGATTGGTCTTTTCCAGCGAGGTCAGAACGGTCTCGAGATCAAAAGGCACGAACGAGCGTGGATCGATGACTTCCACCGACAGCTCGCCGTCGAGTTTCTCGGCGACACCGAGCGCGTGCTTCAACTGCAGGCTGTTCGCCAGCACGGTCACATCCGAACCCACCCGCTTCACATCGGCTTTGCCGAGCGGAACCACGTAGTCGTCTTCCGGGACCTCACCACGCTCCATCATGATGCCCATGTGCCAGGGGATCACCACCGGGTTATCGTCCCGGATGGCAGCCTTGAAGAGGCCCTTGGCGTCGTAGGGCGTGCTCGGCATCGCCACTTTCAGGCCGGGATGGTGGGCGAAGGTGCCATGTATGCTCATGGCGTGATCGTTGGCCAGACGCTGGCCGGTGCCGACACCGGCGGTCATCACCAGCGGCAGCGGCCGTTGCGAGCCGTGCAGAAAATAGTACTGGCCAGTGCTCACCGTCGCTTCGGAAAACGTCACATAGGAGAAGCCGCCGAACATGAAATCGACGATAGGCCGAAGGCCTTCCTGAGCGGCACCCATGGCGACGCCATACATGCCGGATTCGGCGATGGGTGTGTCCAGAATTCGATCGGGCCCGAACTCTTCCACCAGGCCCTTTGTGTGCGGAAAGATGCCGCCACGAACATCCTGTCCGACCAGAAACACGTCTTCGTCTCGGCGCATCTCGTCCTGAAACGCTTCCTTGATGGCTTCGATCAGCGTGATCGTGCGGCTCATGAGCTGCTGCCCCCGGCGAATACGGCGGCTTCCAGCTCAGCCACGGGCGGCCGGGCAATGGGGCTTTCATCGGCGAAGGCTTCCACATCCGCGACTTCCGCCAGCGCTTCTTCATTCAGCGCATCGATCTGATCCTGGGTCATCAGCCCTTCTGCCAGCACACGCTCTGTGGCCACCCTGACCGGCTCGCGCTCGCGCATGTGGGCCAGGGCTTCGTCGGAACGGTCTTCCCATCCCTCCAGATCCGGCGTGCCGATGTCGTGCTCGCGGAAACGCAGGCACTTTGCCTCGACGAACGTGGGCCCGCCGCCGGTGCGGGCCCGCTCGATGGCTTCGAGCGCCGCTTCCGCCACCGCGAACACGTCCTGCCCATCCACCACCACCGCCGGCATGTCGAAGCCACTGGCCAGGCTGGACACGTTTTCAGTCGGATGCATCTCAGAGGCGCTGGCGAAGATGGACATGCCGTTGTTCTCGCAGAGAAACACCATGGGCAGCTTCCAGTTCGCCGCCATCAGCATGGCTTCGTGCGCCCGGCCCTGGCCGTAAGAACCGTCACCGGAACAGTTCATCACCACCTGGCCCTGACCGCGGCGCTTCGCGGCCCAGGCCCAGCCGACGGACGGCGCGAAGTTGTGTCCGATGAAACCGGACATCTGATAGACCTTGTCGTCCGGGAAGGAGAAATGAAAGGCCGAACGACCTTCGCAGCAGCCCGTCGCCTTGCCTGTGTGCTCGGCCAGGTAAGTGTGCATGGGAATGTTTTTCGACAGCATGTGCGGCATGCCGTGGCCCCGGTGATGGGGGTTCATGTTGTCGTCCCGATTGAGGAATGAGCACGCGCCGACACCGGGAGCAAGGTGCCCTTCGGCCGGATGATAGAAACCGATCAGGCGGCCCTGCATCATGCGCCGGACCATCATCTCGTCGAAGTGCCTGGCGCGGATGAGATTCCGCATCAGCACGTTCACCTGATTGTCGGAGAGATTCACGCTTACTCTCCGGCAAGGGCCGCGAACACCGGCAGGCCGATACCCGCCGTGGCGCCGCCATCCACCCGCAGCTCCTGACCGGTGATGAACGAAGCCTCGTCGCCGGCCAGGAATCGATAGGCCCCGACCACTTCGGCGATCCGACCCATGCGACCGAACGCGGTAAGCGAGCCCATGAACTGTGCCTCCGGGCCGCCATCGTCCTCAACCATCATGCCGGTGCCGGCGATCACCGCCGGGCACACGCAGTTCACCCGGATGCTTCTCGGCGCGAGCTCCACAGCCGCCGTTCTCGCCAGGTAGGCGACGCCGGCTTTGCTGGCAGCGTACGCACCCGCACCCGCATGGGTGATGCCGGAACCGGCGATGGATCCGGTGCAGAGAATGACGCCGCCGTCGTTCATGACCGCCGGCGCGTGCTTCAGCATCAGGAAAGTGCCGAACAGATTGGTCTCAAACGTGCGCCGCGCCACCTCCGTCGGGACCTCTTCGAGGCTGCCTTCGTCGGCTGCCATACCGGCATTGATCACGACGATGTCCAATGGTGAATCGCTCGCCACGGCAGCCAGCGCGCTTTCCACTTCTGCCTCCGCCGCCGCATCGCAGGCCAGGAACCTGGCGCCGATGTCCTTCGCGATCGCAGCACCTTCCGGACGGCGTCCGGTGATGGTCACAGCAGCACCCGCCGCCACGAATTCCCGGGCAACGGCCAGGCCGATGCCCGACGTGCCGCCCGTGATCAGACTGTTCTTTCCTGAGAGATCACTCATGGGTTTCCTCTGTGATCACCGGGCATTACTGCCGGGTGTGTAGATATATTTTTCCGCACTGCTTGCTCACCTGAAGCTCGAAGGCTTCGTCGGCTCGGGACATCGGGAACTCGTGGGTCACCATCACGTCGATCTGGCGCTGCACGTCCGGGTGGAGCAAGGCGCGCACCAGACGCTCGCGGTCCATGACGCGCACATCGTGCTGACCGGAGACGTTGATGGCCGGGTCGATGATCTGATCCAGGGGAGTGAGTTTCAGGTGCTCGCCGGGGATATGGCCGGAGAAGTTGACGTTGCCATAGATCCGGGTGGCTGCCATCAGCTTCTCCTGATAGTAAGCCGCCCCCGACCCATCCACTGCGTGATCGACCCCCTGGCCGTCGTAGGTCAATGCGCGGACCTGCTCCTGCCAGTCCGGATCGTCCGGATTCACAAAGTCGGTCACACCCATCTCCCGCAGCAGGCCTTCCCGGTAGGGATTCCGCATCAGGGCGATGACCCGGGCATTGCGATAGAGGGCGCTGATCACATGCCCCATGGTGATGAAGCCGACGCCGCCGACCAGCACCGTATCACCGGCCTTCACGTCCATCCGTTCCTGATTGGAGAAGCCAACGCCGAATGAGCAGTTACTCGCCGCCGCGTGCTTGAAAGAAACTTCGTCCGGGATTTTGTAGAGATTCGCGAGCGGGGCGATCCGGTGGGTGGCCATGGCGAAGCCGCCCGAGGCCGACTCGTTCCGCTCCTCGATGCCTTTCAGCGCCCGCCCGCCTCGTTCCGGCACATTGGCGTCGCAGTAGGTGGGAGACAGTGCCTGCCGACAGGCATGACACTGGCCGCAATGATCGCCCTGGAAGACGATGACCCGATCGCCCACTTTGAACGTGCTGCCGGGATGCACTTCGACGATGGTTCCCACGCCCTCGTGGCCGAGATGTTCCGGGTCATCGTGAAATTCGAACTCGTGATGGTCCCAGATGCGGGAGCCTTCCAGGCAGATGGGCGCGATCTCGGTTTCGATGATCGCGTAGCCAGGCACTATCCGCGGGTACGCCCGCTCGACGATCTCTGTGCGGCCCGGCTCCGGAATTGTCAGCACATGATTGACAGGCATTGCACCTCTCCCAAGTTCCTGATGAGCAGTCTAAGTTGCCAAGATGCCGGGCTTAATGATATTTCTGACCCTTCGCTGTACAGATCTGCGCGAACGTAAATGAGCAACGACAATCCAGCAGCCGCCGCCGACGGGCTGGCGTCCAGAGCACAGGAAGAAAGTCGCATTGCCGTCAGCTGGCTCAAGCGCCTGGAGTCCGTTCTGGCCGAGCGGGATCCGGCGCTGTTCATTGACGCTTTGAATGCCGGAGGCCTGAGCCCGACGGCGCTCACCGGCGCCGGCCTGGTCCGCCTCGAGCAGCTCGATGCTGCGCAACTGCGCGCCCGGGAGGGATACCCGGATATCACGCTGAGGATGTACCAGGCCGCGGACCTTCTGGACATGGGCTTGATCGGCTACGCCATGGCCTCGAGCGGCACCATCCGCCGCGCGTTCGAGATCGCCATCCGCTATCACGACGTGACCTCGGATCGCTATCAGCTGGAGCTGTTCCTGGATGGCCCGGAGGCCGTCGTCCGCCAGGTGCCCTTTCTCGAGCACATCGACCAGTACCAGGACATGGGCGAGGAGCTCGCCGGCGTGGTGAAGATCCTGCAGACCCTTCTCGGACCGCAGGCGGACCCGGCAAGCATTCGTGTGGACTTCGCCTACCCGGCGCCGGACCACGCAAACGTCTACGCCGATGTGTTTCCCGGTCCGACCCGCTTCGAAGCAGAGCATTCGGAGGTGCGCTTTCCCAGCGCCTGGCTGGATCTTGCGGTCACCACCGCCAACCAAAGCACCTCAGAGGTTTGCGCGGCAATGTGCGAGCGGGTGCTCGGCGCCAGTAGCGCGGAAGCCAGCGCCCGGGATGTGGTGAAGCGGCTACTGGTCAGCCGTGCGGGTCGGGAAATTCCGTCGCTGGAGGACGCGGCGGACACTCTGCGCATGTCTGTCAGCCAGCTGCGCAAGCGACTCTACCGGGAAGACACCTCCTACAAGGAAATCGTTCTCGAAGTGCGGATGACTTTGGCACAGCATTATCTGGAAGCCACCACCCTGTCTGTTCAGGAGATCGCCTACCTGCTGGATTACTCGCAGGCCGCCCCGTTCAGCCGCGCGTTCAAGGCCTATTTCGGTTACCCACCGCAGGCGGCAAGAGCGGCATAGGTCTTAGCGGGATCGCTCTGACTTTCGCTACGAGCTTCGTCGATCCGCTGTCAGCGATCGCAAAAAGAGCGCTGGATGTCAGAGAGCAACGACGCTAGTGTCCGCCGTTTGGTGAGATGAGCAAAACTGTGCGCAATGTTCGAGGGATCATTCTTGTCGCTTGCGGTCTGGCGTTCGGCTGCGCGGGCAACGATCCCGTCGCCTATAGTGATTTCGATCCGGAGGCGGATTTTTCCACCTACCGTACCTTCGCCTTCATCTCTGCCCATCCACTGGTAATGACGACGATCGATCAGGGAAATCCTGCCCTGGAAGGCTATCTCATGGAGGAAGTGAAGGCCTATCTGACCGGCAGGGGATTTCAGTACGTTTCCCGTAAGGCAGATGCGGATTTTGTCATCGGATTCGCATCCGGTAGTCAGGACACCCTGAACACAGCCGTGTATTCCGGTACCTACGACCACCATATCTACTGGGGCCGCATTCGCGGGACTCAGGTCGCTCTGCAGGGCGGGACTGAAGCCGGGCTGGTCATCGACATATTCGACCAAGCCAGCGCTCGAAAGAAATGGATGGGCTGGGCAAGCGGGGAGATGACGATGGCAGACGAGATCGAGCTGCAGGAAACCGTCCGGGACATAGTCCCTGTCATCCTCGCATCCTTTCCGCCCGATTGATTACCGAGAGCCAGACCCTGCGCCTCGATACTGTCGCCGGAAGTTACACAGATAAGGACATCCGCCTTTGTTTTCAGTCCTCAACCCACGGACCTACGCGTCGTTCTTCTGCCTCGTTGTCCTGGTATTGCTGTCGGCCTGTGCCGGCCAGTCGCGCAATCCTCCACCAGATGACGTGTACCAGGACCTGACACTGTTCGGAGACCCGAGTCTGCGTACCTGGGGAGACAAACCCCTGGCGCTGGCGCGAGTGCTGAAGAATCTGGAGGACGGCGAGGACACATCGGCAGCCAGCGCACCAGCAGCGCTGCTCGGCATCTCCGGCGGCGGCAGCCGCGGTGCGTATGCCGCCGGCGTGCTCAACGGCTGGTCTGAAGCGGCGACGCGCCCGGAGTTCGACCTGGTTACCGGCATCTCGACTGGCGCCTTGATCGCACCCTTCGCCTTTCTCGGCGACGAGTACGACCAGACCCTGAAGATGTTTTACACCACCAACAGCACGAAGGATCTGGTGAGAATCCGCTTCCCCCTGATCTCTGCTTTGAGCGGTGATGCGCTAGCCGACCTGTCGCCGCTGCAGCTGATCATCGAGGAACACATATCGGATGCGTTCGTTGCCCGCCTGGCAGAAGAGTCGCGCCGCGGTCGTGCATTGATCATTGGCACCACCAACCTGGATGCCGGCCGCCCGGTGCTCTGGAACATCACCCGCATAGCGGAGACGGGGCACCCGGAAGCGACGGCGCTCATTCAGTCGGTGATTCTCGCTTCCGCTTCCGTGCCCGGCGCATTGTCGCCCATCTATATCGAGGTTGAGCATGCGGACGGCAGTCGCTACGACGAGATGCACGTGGACGGCGGCATCACCGGCCAGATCTTCCTGCTTCCCTCACCGACGCCGGGTGAGGAGATGCGTGGCCTTTCAGAAACCACGGCCTACCTGATACGCAACTCGCAGCTGGTCCCGCCCTATGCCCCGCTGAAACCCAAGGCGCTGCCCATCACCACGGCCATGGTCAGCGCCATGCTCAGAAATCAGGGTCACGGCGATCTCTATCGGGTCGGCCGCATGGCCGATGATCAGGGCATCGCGGTCAAGGTCACCTGGCTGCCGGACTCGGTCTCGGACCTGGAAAACAAGGAGCTGTTCGACACCTCATTCATGTCTGCGCTTTACGAGCTCGGCTATGCGCGCGCGCTCAACGGGGAAGCCTGGACGGATTTCAATGAGTTGCTGGCCGGGGACAGCGTTCGATGATTCGTGCTCTTCGCATTTCGCCTGCTCGCTGGAACTGGAAGACGTCACTTACAACAAGACGGACTACTCTCCGTTCGTCGACCGACACGTTCCTGACAGGGTCCTCTGGGGCGACACCCACCTGCACAGTTCCTATTCGTTTGACGCCGGATTCTTCGGCAACACGCTGCCGCCGGAAGAAGCTTATCGATTCGCCCGTGGCGAAGAGGTGACCTCGAGCACCGGTGAACGCGTCAAGCTGATCCGCCCGCTGGATTTCCTCGTGCTCGCCGACCATGCCGAGTACTTCGGCATGGCCGATCTCATGACCAAAGGAGACCGCGTGATCATGGAGGATCCTGTATCAGCACGCTGGTACAAGATGCGCCAGGGCACCCCGGAAGAGAGCATGCAGGCCTTTTACGAAGGGGTGGAGTCCATCACTTCGGCGAAGAATCTCGTTGAGAATCCGGCCATGCAGCGCACGGCCTGGGAAAGGACTCTCGAGTATGCAGAGCAGTTCAACGATCCGGGCAAATTCAGCACGATGATCGGATACGAGTGGAGCTCCACGCCAAACGGCAACAACCTGCATCGTGTGGTCATGTTTCGAGATGACGCCGACCGGGCCAAGCAGATCGTGCCGTTCAGCGCCTTCGATTCCCAGGACCCGGAAGATCTGTGGTGACACAGATCAAGGGTGACAGTGAGGCCCATCCCTTCCTGTCTCCCAACGACGAGTTCGCCGATTACGGCACCTGGGACAAGGGTGACGTTGGCGGGCGCAATGCCATCACGGAGGACATGCTGCCTGGACAGTATGCCCGTCCAGCCCTGCTCCGCGGCTTGCAGCAGGAAGCCAGGCTGGGTGTGAATCCGTTCAAGTTCGGCCTGATCGGCTCCAGCGATGCCCACACATCCCTGGCGACGACCCGCGAAGACAACTACTTCGGCAAGAACCCACCGGGCGAGCCCGCTGCCGACCGTTGGGAACATGTATTCATGGAAGGGGAACAGGAAGGCACCACCTACTACAACTGGGAAACCCTGGCCTCCGGTCTCGCGGCCGTCTGGGCGCGCGAGAATACCCGCAAGGCCGTCTGGGATGCATTCAAACGTAAAGAGGTCTACGCCACCACTGGGTCACGGATCACGGTCAGGGTGTTTGCCGGCTGGGACTTCACCGCTGACGAGGTGGAGCGTCAGGACTTTGCGGATCGCGGCTACGCCGGCGGCGTGCCTATGGGCGGAGACTTGAGGACGGCGCCGGACGGAAAGGCCCCCACGTTCATGATCCGGGCGCTGCGCGATCCGGACAACGCCAACCTGGATCGCATCCAGGTTATCAAGGGTTGGCTGAAGCGCAACGGCGAGACCGAAGAGCGGATCTACGATGTCGTCTGCTCGGATGAGCGTGGCATCAGCAACCGGCGCTGCGCAACGGAAGTTGGCAACACCGTCGACGTAGCCGAAGCCAGCTATACCAACACCATCGGCGATCCCCTGCTGACCGCCTTCTGGGAAGATCCGGACTTCGACCCGGATCAACGCGCGTTTTACTACGTGCGGGTGCTGGAAATCCCCAAGCCTACCTGGCAGGCCTACGATGCCAAACGGTTTGGCGTGCAGATGACAGACGAAGTTCCCATGACGATACAGGATCGAGCCTACACGTCGCCGATCTGGTACACACCCTGAGGTGAGAGACGGGCCTGGAGGATCAGCCGGGAGCCACCGTTGAACCGGTGACCAGCTCCAGCAGTCGGGATGTAGGGCCGCAATCCCAGCCGCCGTCCACTTTAATGGACTGACCGGTTAGGTAGCGGCTCGCATCGGCGGCGAGGAAGAGATAGACGCCGACAAGATCCTGCACGTTCGCCATCCTGCCGAGCGCAGTGAAGGCCTCGCAGATCTGTCGGCCTTCGTCTCCGCTGCCCATGGCGGTGTCCGTGTAGCCGGGGCATATGTCGTTAACGCGAATGCCGCGGTCGCCGAGTTCCATGGCCGCGGTTTCAACCAGGCTGGTGACCGCTCTCTTCGTTGCCGCGTAAACGCCATTGCCCGGCACCGTGATGTGCGCCGCCATGGAGGCGGTTGCAACAATAGAACCGCCGTCGTTCATCAGCGCAGGTGCGTGCTTCAGGCCATAGAGCACGCCAAGCTGATTGATCCGGGTCACCTTCTCTATCAGCGCCTGCTCGGATTCCTCCAGGGTCGGGCCCACATCGCCGACACCCGCATTCAACACGACCAGATCCAGCGTGCCGCCCAGCGCCTGCACGGCTTCGGTGAAGCCGTTGCGAACGCTTGCCTCACTGCTCACATCCATCTCGATGGGCACCGCGCCGACCTCCGCGGCCTGGATCGAGCAATCGGAGATATCCGCGATCGCGACCGCGACCTCGCAGGCGCACAGCGCCTCGGCCACGGCAAAGCCAATGCCGGCTGCGCCGCCGGTGACGAGCGCCCGGCGGCCGCTTAGGTCAAACAGAGGATGGCTCATGATGAACGCTCCTGATTGGAGAGATTGTCGCTCTGGGGGTGAATACCAGGCAGTCGTTCCAGCCGCTCCTCATCGTCCGGCGGCTCGCACAGCTCGATGAGGTTGCCGAAGGGATCCCGGGCATACACGGCCAGCCTGCCGGCCGAGTTGGCGATGGGCTCGCCGAGTCGCTGGCCGCCGAGTGCGAGCAGCCGGTCGTATTCCGTTCGTACATCGTCAACGAAAAACGCCAGGTGACGGATGCCGGGCTCATGGGCACGGAGATCGCCCGGGCGCTCGATTGAGGCGGCAGGCGAGTGATACTCGAACAGCTCGAGAAAACAGTTCTGCCCTGCAAGCATCACGCTGCGGGCGGCCGAGCCGTCGAGACCGATGGCCCGATCAACGGCAGGGGCGTCCTGCCAGGCCATCTCCGAGAGCCGGCGGAAGCCGAACATCTCGCAATAAAAAGTCTCCGCCGCCGCCAGATCAGGGACCACCAGACCGGGATGGGCGAATCCGATAATCATGAGCTCAGGCAGCCGGCCGGTAGGGCTCGCGCAGCAGAATCACATTGTCGCCACAGGGTTCCTGCAGGTAGCCGGTGAGCGCGCCGGTCACCGGGTCGGTTTCCGGCGCCCTGAGGGGCTTCATGCCCGCCCAGCTCGCATCTTCGAAAGCACGCTGCACGTTCGCCGCCTGGTAAACGATGGCGCTGATGTACGGGCCATGCTCGGCCTTGTGCGCCACCTCGAAGTCTTCGCGCGCGTTCTGCAGCACGAAAACGGTGTTTCGCTCCACCGGGTCGTAGTCTTTGTCCGTCATGTAGACGACACGGCCATTGCCGCTGCCAAACTCTTCGAGCACCCGCATGCCCATCACGTCCTGATACCAGCCGACGCTGGCATCCAGGTCTTCGCAGACCTCTGCGTTGCCGATGATCTCAAGGCCGCACTCGCCGGCCGGTGCATGGGTGAATTCCTGGACCCGGAAGTACTCGTCCGTGTATTCCATGATCTCAATCCAGCGCCCTTCCGGGTCGTGCACCACGAAGCCGTCGTAGGTGGGGAACTCTTCAAACGGCATCACTTCGGTGGCGCCATTGGCGAGCAGTTGCTCCATCGACGCCCGGGCGTCGGAAGTCACCCAGCAGATATGGTTGTAGCCGCGGCCATGATCGGCCCACCAACGGCGCTCGTACTCGAACTGGAACGGTGGGGCTTCTATCTGCAGCTGATAGGCGCGCCCGCCGCAGCCCATGAAGGTGTAGTCGGAGTGCCCTTCGCCGGTGACGTGAAACACCTCGCCGGTGAAGAAGTTGGTGATCCCGTGATGCCAGCGCAGGTAGGGCCACATGTTTTCCCTGGGTTTGTCATCGTAGATACACAGATGATGCAGGGCGTAGTCCAGCTCCTTGGCCGTTTTCATCAGGGGATCTCCTGGCTTTCGATTACTGTCCGAGGTTGTACGTGAAGCTGAGGCCGTAGGTGCGCGGCGCGCCTGCGAGCCCGGCTACCGCACCGATCAGATCGGCGAAGAACGCCTCCTGAAAGTACTCCTCGTCCGTGGCGTTGTACACATAGGCAGACACATCCCAGCGACCGTCGTTGGGCAGGAACGACAACCGCGCGTTCAGCAGCGTGTAGTCGTCCGTACGGGTCAGCGGGTTGTTGGTCGCTTCCCTGAACATCTTGTCCGTGTATTTCGCATCACCCTGGATGGCCAGCATGAAGTTGTCCGACACCGGGAACTCGTAACGGGCGCCCAGCGTCCACTGCAGCTCGCCGGCGTTCGGCAGCTCATTGCCGTCGAGCTCCGGGATCGCGCTCGACGTCTTGGTGTCGAGCAGGCCGAGGCCGGCACGAAGATCCAGACCGGCAATCGGTCGGGCGATGATTTCCGCATCCAGGCCGTAGATGTCGGCGCCTTCGATATTGTCCAGCTTGAAGCCGAAGCTCGCCGGCACGAAGGTCTGGATGTCCTGATAGTCGTACCAGAAACCGGCCAGATTGAACTGGGCCCGACCCTGGGCAAACGTGGATTTCCAGCCGAGTTCCAGCGCATCGACGGTCTCGGAATCGAACGGCTCGAGCTCGCCGTTATCCAGGGTGAAGTCGCCGTAGAAGCCACCACTCTTGAAGCCCGTCGACCAGGAACCGTAGAGCAGGTTGTCGTCGGTGGGCCGATACTCGAGCGCCACCCGATAGGTCAGCTTGTCGTCCTCGAACTTGTCATCGAGGAACGTGAACTCAATCTCATCGCCCGCGACGATGCCGGGGATGCCGAGGGCGTCATCGAACAACGCGATACCCGAGGTGCCGCCCGCAAACTTGGTCTTCTCGTCCGTGTAACGCAGACCGAGCGTCAGGGTGAACTGGTCACTCATGTACCAGTCGATGTTACCGAACGCCGCCCAGGCATCGGTTTCCTGATCGATGGTCCAGATCAGCGGATTCGACTCGAGCAGCAATGCGCCGAGATCGAGGGACTGCACGTCGTTCACCCCGTCGAACTCGTCGTGAGTGAAGAACAGACCGCCCATCCAGGCCAGCGTATCGTTGCCGCCGGTCAGCCGGAATTCCTGCGAGATCTGCTCGATCTCCTCATCGTGCACCACAGCGAAGAGCTCGTTCGGTGTGGACCAGAAGTTTTCTCCGTACACCCGGTCCTGAGTCAGGTAGCCGGTGATGGAGGTAAGCGTGGCCTCGCCGATATCCAGATCGAAATTGAAATTCAGGCCGGAGATTTCGGAGTCGATCTTCAGATCTCCCACTTTGTCGTTCTCGAAGACGTGGGTGAAGTCATCGCTGTCCGTGGTGTCGCTGAAACCTGCCACATCGCCGCAGATCGATGGGTTGAGCGGCTCGGCACAGGGAACGAACGTGTACGGCCCGGAAGCGATGTCATAAACACCGCCGACGAAGGTGAACGGCTGGTTGCCGAGATCCTGGTTCAGGTGAGAAACGCCCAGATTCCAGGAGAACGCCTCGCCATCATTGCCGAGCTGGCCGCGAAGGCCCCAGGTTTTCGAGTCGTTGAAGTTCCGCTTGCTGCCGTCGTCCTCATCGAAGTAATCATGGTAGGACTCGCCCTGATCGTCATACAGGAACGACACCCGGCCGGCCATGCTGTCACCCAGGCCGCCGCCCGCGCCGCCTTCCAATCTCAGCGTCTCGTAATTACCCGCCTGGGCGCTGATG
>Ga0316191_10002933_pt1 | contig 12501 bp, 11 predicted proteins | sample Eddworburr2cm_MG_FD_204928 | JGI IMG/M metagenome (GOLD analysis project Ga0316191, IMG submission 204928) | Coastal sediment microbial communities from Maine, United States - Eddy worm burrow 2 cm | ecosystem: Environmental > Aquatic > Marine > Coastal > Sediment | place: USA: Maine...
GAACCTGCGCATGACGGGATCAAAACCCGCTGCCTTACCACTTGGCTACACCCCAAAAACTGTCGATCCGGAGCGTGCGCCTCGGGCCTGGCTAACCCATCTGCAGGAGCGGAGACCTGTTGAGTCCCCGCACCACGAACCCCCGCCACTGAGCGGGTAGCTTTCCCAGCGCTCGCCCCGCCTCGTCACCTGTCTCGAATTCCGAGAATACGCAGGCGCCGGTTCCGGTCAGCCTGGCATCGCCGAACTGGCCTAGCCAGTCCAGTGCGAGGCCGACTTCAGCGTATTTCCCGCGAACCACCGATACGCAGTCGTTCCGGTCCCCGTGGGACAGGAAACTCGCTATTTTGATGGGGGGAGAATTTCGTGTCAATTCGGGGGCCGAGAAGATCTCTGCGGTAGGGACCGCAATCCCGGGATGGATGACCAGGTACCAGCAGCGAGGGAACTCGATCGGTGTCAGCCGGTCACCGATCCCTTCGGCCCAGGCCGACTCACCGGCAACGAAAACGGGTACATCTGCGCCGAGCCGTCCGCCAAGCCTGGCAAGCTCAGCCTGGGTCAGCGCGGTGCCCCAGAGCTTGTTGAGGGCCGTCAGTACGGTGGCGGCATCGGAACTGCCACCCCCCAAGCCGCCACCGGCAGGTATGCGCTTGTCCACCATCAGGTCTGCGCCCAGCCCGCTGCCGGTCTCCTCCTGCAGTAGCCTGGCCGCCCGCACCACCAGGTCCTGGTCCTCCGGGAGACCCTTGAGGCCCCTGGGCCGGCAGATCCGCCCGTCAGGCCGCACCCGGATGCTGATTTCGTCGCACAGGTCGATCAACTGGAACGCGGTCTGGAGTTCGTGATAACCATCTGATCTGCGGCCGATGATGCGCAGAAAGAGGTTGAGCTTTGCGGGAGCGGGCCAAACGGACAGCCCGCCCGTATCCGGCCCCGGCGGGTTCACGTGAGGTCAGGGTCAGGCAGCGCTATCCGCCAGCGGTCAGCGACCACCCGTATGCGGACGTCACCGCTCTCCATCACGATTTTCTTCGGCAGGAGCAGGCCATCTTCTACACGGTAACCGTCGAAACTGACATCCCAACCGTTCTGAGAGAGTTCCAGCAGCATCCCGTCGTCGTCCACCGTTTCGTCGGCGGTCATGCCCGGATCGGAAACACCGACGATCCAGAACCTCATGCTGTAGACCGGCAGGCTCCAGCCGAATCGGTCACGCATCTCCGCCTCGGGATCTGTCAACAACAGTTCTTCACCGGAAGTTGTCTTGATCCGCAGCCGGTCAAGGTCACCGTGGATACGGAAACCGCCGAATCCGAACGGCCCGCGGAAGCGGAAATCCAGGAGGTCGTCCATCTGCTCCCAGCTGAGCGTGCCGTTGTAGCCGTCGCTGCCGGTCCGCAAGGCGATGCGTCCTTCCATGCGCCAGTCGTCCAGTTGCCGGAGCAGATCCCGCCGCTCGAGCCATTCGACTTCTAACGCCTCTCCAATTCTTTCTCGCGGACTCACGCACCCCCCGATCATCAGCACGACAGCGAGGCCGATTATAAGGCCTTTCACTGCATCAGCCGCTCGATGACCTGCTGTAGCACCCGGCTCTCGGGATTCTCGGACAGAGACTCGAACCAGATGTCCTCGGCTCCCTGGCGATCCCCGGACGTCCACAAGACTTCGCCGAGGTGTGCGGCGATCTCCGGGTCGCGATTCAGCGACCAGGCACGCTGCAAGTACTCGACCGCCTTCTCGTTGTCGCCCATTCGAAAGTGGATCCATCCCATGCTGTCGACGATGGCGGCATTGTTTGGCGCCTTCTCATAGGCCCGCGAGATATAGTCCAGCGCCTCCTCGTAACGATCCGTGCGGTCGGCGAGCGTGTAACCGAGGGCATTCAGCGCGATCGGGTCATCAGGGTTTCGCTCCAGCATCGCTTCGAGCTCTGCCAGCGCGTCGTCGACCCGACCCATGCGCTCGTAGAGGAAGGAGCGCGCATACAGTAGTCCCTCGTCGTCTGGAAATCGCTGCAGTTCCTGGTCGTACAATTCCAGCGCCTCATCGAAGCGCTCCAGGCGCATCAGTAGCTCGCCTCGGGCGGCAGCCAGTTCCGCGCCGGCGGCCGGGTCCCTGACCGCAACCTGCTCCAGGCTGTGTAACGCCTCGTCTGTCTTGCCCAGCCGGTAAAGTATCAGGCTGAGCCTGACCCGGGCCGGTATCAAGCTGTCGCCGCTGGTGACCTGCGAGTAGAAGCTGGCAGCACTGTCAAGATCACCGTCCAGCTCCGCAATGCTGCCGAGATAGAACAGTCCGTCGGAGATGTACAGCCCGGTCCCCAGCAAATCGATAAAGTAGCGCTCGGCCAGGTCGTAGTTACCCTGCTGGAACTCGAGAAACCCGAGGGTTCGCAGTGCCCCGGGGAGGCGCGGATACTCGCCCAGCAAGAGCTCCAGCTCCAGCCGTGCCTCCTCGGGCCGATCGGCAGCCAACAGCAGGATGGCGTACTCGAGGCGCAGCCGCGCGTCTTCACGGAACTCGGGCCTCTCGTCCAGCAGTGTCAGCGCCTCGTCTGTCCTGCCATCCGCGAGCAGCGCCCGGGCATGGAGGACAGTGGCCTCTGCCCAGTCCGGCCGTGCCGTCATCGCGCGCCCTGAAGCATCCAGTGCCAGATCGACCTGGCCTGACCTCAGCGCCAGGTACGCGACTGAGTACTGAGCGGTGGGATCGTCCGGATGATCGTCGGCCAGTCGACTCATCGCCTGGAAGGCGGCCTGCGAGTCCCGCGACTCTGTGAGGATGGGCAACAGCGCCGCATAACCCTGGTCTGATTCTGCCGCGACGACTCCGTGAAGATGTTCGAGATGGGCGATCGACTTGCCCACTTGCCCTTTCTGCAAGTGCAACAATATGAGGTAGCGCCGGGGCTCGACGGCGTCCGGATCGAGCTCCATCCAGTGGCGCGCGGCGTCCAGTGCCTGCTCGTAGGTGCCGTGCTCGTAGATGACGCGACCAGCGCGTGCGGCAAGCTCGATGTCCTCGCTGGACGCCAGCGCCTTGTGGTACTCGCTGGCGGCGACCGGGAACTCGTGGCGCTGCAGCGCGATTTCCGCCATCAGAATGTGGTAGTCGGAATCGCCGGGCTGAGCCGCCACTGGCGACTGATCCGGACCATCCGAAGAAACGCATGCGGTACCGGCGAATATCGCCAGAAAGACAGAAAAAGCTAGATATTTCATAGAGGTGCAAGTGACATAGAGAGGTGGACTATACCCTAAAGGTGGAACTGCCGATATGGCCCTGTTCTTGTACAGACGCCGTGTATGTTCGACAATTGACCACTGTTTGGACAGCAATATCCCTCGAATGGCGATCAAGATCCTTGGAGTGAACCACCGAACGGCTCCCGTAGAACTCCGGGAGAAGGTTGCGTTCGATCCCGGACAGCTGTCCGGGGCCCTGCGCGAAGTGGTCGGACTGCCACGGGTCGACGAGGTCGTCATTGTGTCTACCTGCAACCGCACCGAACTCTATGGCGAGTATCTCGATGGCGGGGTGAACCAGGTGCGCGACTGGCTCATGGACTACCACCGCCTGCCCGGCGCGGTGGACCAGTGTCTCTACACTTTCGAGCGGGATCGGGCGGTGACGCACACGTTCTCCGTGGCCTGCGGCCTTGATTCAGCCATCCTCGGCGAGCCGCAGATTCTCGGCCAGATGAAGGATGCCTACCGTTTCGCCAAGGAGGCAGGGTCGACAGGGCCCATCCTGCATAGCTTGTTCCAGCAGGCTTTCTCGGTCGCAAAACAGGTTCGTACGGATACCGATATCGGAGCCAGCGCAGTCTCCGTAGCATTTGCGGCCGTCAGCCTGGCGCGCCAGATCTTTGCGGACTTCGGTAAGCACACGGCCCTGCTTATCGGCGCCGGCGAGACCATCGAGCTGACGGCCCGTCACCTCCATGCACGCGGCCTCAACCGCATGATCATCGCCAACCGCAGCATCGCCCGGGCCCGCGCCCTGGCCCACCAATTCCAGGGTTTCGCCATCGAACTCGACGAAATCTCGGCGCACCTGAGCGATGCGGACATCATCATCAGCGCGACGGCCAGCCCTGAACCGCTGCTGAGCAAGACGGAGATGGAAGTCGCGATGATCGAGCGCCGTCATCGCCCGGTGTTCATCGCCGATATCGCTGTACCCCGCGACGTCGACCCCGAGGTCGCGGACCTGCGCGACATCTACCTGTACACCGTCGACGATCTCCAGGGAGTGATTCGGGAGAATCTGAAATCACGCCGCGAAGCAGCACGCCAGGCCCAACAGATTATCGAGGCGGAGGTCGCAAGGTACTCCCTGGCGCAGCGAATCCGCGACGCGGCGCCGACCATCCGGGCGATGCGCGGTAAGGCGGAGATCATCAGGGACGACGTCGCGTCCAACGCGCGACGCCTGCTCGCGGGCGGCAAGGATCCGGATGAGGTCCTGGAGTTCCTTGCCCGCACACTGACGAACAAGCTGATGCATCAGCCGAGCAGCGGATTGCGCAAGGCCAGCCAGCGGGGCGATGCCGAGATTTTCCGGGCAGCCCGCGACCTGTTCGGTATCGAAGACGAATAGTCCTGTTGCCCCGGCGACCTGCCAGCATTCGGCTAGAATCCACCTCTTCTGGAAAACGCTAATTCTTCGGAACATGCTGCCGTGAAATCATCACTGCAAGAAAAACTCGGCGCGCTCGTCGAACGGTTCGAGGAGGTCTCGGCCTTGCTGTCGCAACCGGACACCATCGCGGACCAGAGTAAATACCGTGACCTGTCGCGCGAGTACGCGAGGCTGGAGCCGGTCGTGAACGACTTCCGCGACTGGCAGCAGACCGCAAATGACCTCGAAGCTACCCGCGAGATGCTGGCGGACGCGGACGCATCGGTCCGGCAGATGGCCGAGGAAGAGGCCGAATCGCTTGGCGAGCGCAAACAGACGCTTGAAGCAGAACTGCAGACGCACCTGATCCCGACAGATCCCAGGGACGACAGCAACATCTATCTCGAGATCCGCGCTGGCACCGGAGGCGACGAGGCGGCGATCTTTGCCGGGGATCTGTTCCGGATGTACGGCCGCTATGCGGAGAGTCGCGGCTGGAATGTGGAGATCATGTCCGCCAGCGAAGGGGAACATGGCGGCTACAAAGAGATCATAAGCCGGGTAGTCGGCCGCGGCGCTTATTCGCGGCTCAAATTCGAGTCGGGCGTCCATCGGGTACAGCGGGTGCCGGAGACCGAATCTCAGGGACGGATACACACCTCCGCCTGCACCGTCGCCGTACTGCCGGAGATGCAGGCAGTGGAGGAGATCGAGATCAACAACAGCGACCTTCGCATCGACACCTATCGGGCGTCCGGAGCCGGCGGCCAGCACGTCAACAAGACAGATTCGGCCGTACGGATAACCCACCTGCCCACCGGCATCGTGGTCGAATGTCAGGATGAGCGCTCACAGCACAAGAACAGGGCCCGGGCTATGTCGCTGCTTTCGGCGCGCCTGCTCGATGACGAGCAACAGAAACAGGCTAATGAGAGGGCCCAGACTCGCAGGGTTCTGGTGGGATCCGGCGACCGCTCGGAGCGGATCCGGACCTACAATTTCCCGCAGGGACGGGTCACCGATCATCGCGTCAATCTGACTCTCTACAAGCTCGACGAGATTCTCGCCGGGAACCTCGATGTGATCGTCGACCCGCTGGTGCAGGAGCACCAGGCGGATGAACTGGCTGCCATCACCGGATAGGAACGATCATGGATGTTTTCGACAGCACGCTTGGCACCATCGGCCGTACGCCGCTGATCAGGCTCCGCGAGGCCTCCCGGGCCACCGGCTGTGAGATCCTCGGCAAGGCCGAGTTCCTCAACCCGGGAGGATCAGTCAAGGACCGGACCGCGCTGGGCATGGTCCGGGACGCGGAACGAACCGGCCTGCTGCAACCAGGATCGACTGTCGTCGAGGGCACAGCCGGCAACACTGGCATCGGGCTGGCGCTGGTCGGGAACGCACTGGGCTATCGAACCATCATCGTGATGCCCAATACACAGAGCCGGGAGAAAGTCGACACATTGCGCGCCTATGGCGCCGAGGTGAGGCAGATCCCGGCTGTGCCCTACAAGAATCCGGAGCATTTCGTGCATACCTCGCAACGACTCGCCGAGCAGATGAACGAATCGCGTCCGGGCTCGGCTTTCTGGGCGAACCAGTTCGACAATACTGCAAACTATCTGTTTCACAAGAATACGACCGGACCCGAGATCTGGGCCCAGACAGATGGTCACGTAGACGGCTTTGTCTGCGCCGTTGGCACTGGCGGTACGCTCGCAGGCGTTGGAACCGCGCTGAAGTCGCTCAATCCGGCCGTGCGGATCGGGCTCGCCGACCCGGGTGGCTCGGGATTGTTCGCCTATTACGACCGCGGCGAGATCGCCATGGAAGGCAGCTCGATCACCGAAGGGATCGGCAACAGCCGGATCACCGCGAACCTGGAGCATGCGCCGGTGGACAAGGCCTACAAGATTCCGGACGAAGAAGCGATTCCGCTGGTCTACGACATGATCCGGAATGAGGGCCTGTGCCTCGGCGGGTCCAGCGGGATCAATGTGGCGGCGGCGATGCGCATGGCCCGCGAACTCGGTCCCGGCCATACCGTCGTAACGATCCTGTGCGACTCGGGACTGCGTTACAAGGGGCGACTCTTCAACCCCGAATTCCTGCGCTCCAAGGACATCGAGTTCCCGAACTTCGTCGCGCTGATGGGCGAGGACTAGGCCAGGCCCGCCAACGCCTGCTCAAGATCGCCGATAAGATCGTCCAGATCTTCGATACCCACTGACAGCCGGATCAGATTGTCACTGATACCCAACGCGGCCCGCTGTTCGGCGGCTACGGAAGCATGCGTCATGATCGCCGGATGGTCGATCAGGCTCTCGACCCCGCCGAGGCTCTCCGCCAGCGCGAATACCTGACAACGCTCCAGCACCTGGCGAGCGGCGTCCAGCCCGCCGCGAACGAAGAACGTGACGATTCCTCCACCATTTCCCATCTGGCGCATGGCCAGAGGGTGCTGCGGGTGAGAGTCGAGTCCGGGATAGATGACCCGTTCCACCTGCGGACGCCGCGCCAGCCAGCAAGCGATCGCGTCGGCATTCTCGATGTGGCGCTCCATCCGCAAGGCCAGGGTCTTCAGTCCCCGCAACGCGAGGAAGCTGTCGAAGGGGCCGAGGATGGCGCCTGCCGAGTTCTGCAGAAAAGAAAGCTGCTCCGCCAGCGCGTCATCCCGGACCACGACCACACCGCCGACCATGTCCGAGTGACCGTTCAGGAACTTCGTGGCGGAGTGCAGGACAATGTCGGCATTGTGTTCCAATGGCCTCTGTGCCCATGGCGTAGCGAAGGTGTTGTCCACCACTAGCAACAGGTCGCGGCCCGCGACACTAGCGGCGATCGCATCCAGGTCCGCCAGTTTCAACAGCGGGTTGGTCGGCGTCTCGACCCAGACCATACGGGTCTCCGGCCGCAGAGCGGATTCCAGCTGGCCGATGTCTGACAGGTCTGCGTAGCTGAACTCCAGCCCGGCGGATCGGCGTCGGACCTGGTTGAAGAGGCGGCCCGTGCCACCGTACAGGTCGTCCATCGCAACTACGTGGCTACCGCTATCAAGCAGTTCGAGCACTGTCGCAATGGCCGCCATGCCCGATGCGAACGCGAACCCGCGCGTGCCGCTCTCCAGATCCGCAACACAGCGTTCGAATGCCTGGCGGGTAGGATTGTGAGTTCGGGAATACTCGTATCCCAGATGTTTGCCCGGGCTCTCCTGAACATAAGTCGACGTGGCATAGATCGGCGGCATGATGGCACCCGTGGACGGGTCGGGTGCCTGCCCGGCATGGATGCCACGAGTCGAGAAACCGGGTTTCCTGGAATCGCTCATTCGCCCTCCCCCTGATGCAGACGACGCAGGTAATTCAGAACATCGCTACGGGTGATCAGCCCGAGGAATTGCTCACCCTCACCGGCAGTGACGGCGGCGTAGGAATCACCGTGTAATAGCGCGACCAGGTTGTTGATACTGGTGTCGCTGTCGACCTGCAGGAATTGCGTGCGCATCGCGGAACGGACAGGCTCGCCCATCAGATCCGGCCGGCCGAAAACCGTCCGGATGATGTCGTCCTCCGTGATGACCCCGACCAGGTGGTCATCTTTCATCACCGGCAACTGTGAGAATCCCGCGTTGCGCAGTCGGTTGTGCGCAGTGATCAGGATGTCGTCCGGCCCCACCGTGACTGTCGCGCGCTCGCCGTGAGGGCGACCAATGAGGTCACGCAGATCACCATGTCTCTCCCTCTGGATGAAGCCGTTGTCTTCCATCCAGAAGTCGTTGTAGAGCTTGGACAGGTACTTGTTGCCGGTATCACAGGCAAAGGTCACGACTCGTTTGGCTTCCGTCTGCTCGCGGCAGTACTTGAGCGCCGCGGCCAGCAGCGTCCCGGAGGACGATCCGGCCAGGAGACCCTCTTTCCTCAACAATTCTCTCGCCGTGGAAAATGATTCGGCGTCGCTGATGGTGTAGGCCTTGCTCACCAGCGACAGGTCGCATATGTCGGGGACGAAGTCTTCGCCGATGCCCTCCACCAGCCATGGTCCACCCGGATGTATCTCGCCGGTCTTGATGTATTCCGCCAGTATCGAGCCCTTCGGGTCAGCCAGCACCATCTCCACTCCCGGGGCCTGTCTGCGGAAGAACGCGCTCATCCCGCTGATCGTACCGCTGCTGCCGACCCCCACGACCACCGCGTCCAGGTCGTGTTCCATCTGTTCCCATATCTCCGGCGCCGTAGTCTGCTCGTGGGCCCTGGGATTGTCAGGGTTACCAAACTGGTTGATGTAGTAGGCGCCTTTATCCGTGGCGATCTTCTGCGCCAGGTCCTGGTAGTACTCGGGATGCCCCCGGCCCACATCCGAGCGCGTGAGGACGATTTCGGCGCCCATTGCCCGCAGGTTGAATATCTTCTCCTGACTCATCTTGTCTGGCAGTACCAGCACCAGTTGGTAACCCTTCTGTGCAGCCACCAGCGCCAGTCCCAGGCCCGTGTTACCCGCGGTCGCTTCTACAAGCGTATCGCCCGGGCTGATGTCGCCGCGGGCCTCCGCCTCTTCTATCATCGAGATACCGATGCGGTCCTTGATCGAACCGCCCGGATTCATCAGCTCCAGTTTGAGGAACAGCCGGCAAGGCCCCGTGTCCAGACGGGTGACTTCCAGCAGCGGCGTCCGGCCAACCATCTCAAGAACGTCTTTGTACCGGATCATCGCTTCTCCCGGCGAATGCGGCTTCGATTAGTATAGGCACCCAGGCGAAACGGTATTCTACGCCAGCGGACACTGACCGGATCAGAAATGCGGGAAAGTATCGACTACACCATTGGCCGCTACGTAAGTGACGCGGCGGCGATCCTGTCCATTGGGGCGGATGCCCCGCGCCTCGATGCAGAGATCCTGCTGGGTATGGTCCTGCGCCGCCCGCGGAGTTTCCTGCACGCCCACCCGGAAGACGCACTGGATCCCCTGCAGGCGGCCCAATTCGAGGCGCTCATCCGTCGCCGTTTTTCCGGAGAGCCCCTTGCATACATAACTGGCACCCGGGAATTCTGGTCAATGCCCCTGCGGGTCAACCGTCACGTGCTGATCCCCCGGCCGGAGACGGAGCTGCTGGTAGAGAAGGCACTGGCACGCACGCCCGAAGAAGACGGTATCCGCATACTTGACCTGGGTACCGGCAGCGGCGCTGTCGCGTTGGCACTGGCCAGGGAGCGGCCCACAGCAGAGATCATCGCCGTCGACAACTCACCGGAAGCCCTGCGTATCGCGAAGCTCAACGCCAGCGTGCTCAAGATCAAAAACGTCGAGTTCCTGGAGAGTAACTGGTTCGACGCAGTCCGCGGACAGAAATTTCATGTCGTCGTCTCCAATCCCCCTTATGTCATCGCGCGCGACGAGTACCTGATGGCCGGTGACCTGCGATTCGAGCCCCAGGACGCTCTCGCCGGCGGCGACGACGGTCTTGAGTGCATCGGTTCGATCATCGACCGCGCTCACAACTACATCGTCCGCCAGGGCTGGCTCCTGTTCGAGCACGGCGCCGATCAGCAGCGCGCAGTCCGCCGACTGCTCGAGGCTCAACGCTATTACGACATCCGTTGCTACAAGGATCTGGCGGACCGTGATCGGGTGACGGAATGTCGGTTCGTCGAGTGACTCCCCGCCGAACAAACAATGGACGGCAGCCAGGCGAGGATCTGTATTCCCCCATCCGCTGCTCGCCGCAACAGCGATGACGGTGGCTCCCGGACTCCGATATGCCCGCCACCTGTCGCTGCCGGAGATCGGCCAATCCGGACAGGACCGGCTGCGCAGTGCCCGGGTACTGATCGTGGGACTCGGCGGCCTGGGATGTCCGGCGGCGATGTATCTGGCCGCCGCCGGCGTGGGTCGTATTGTTCTGAACGACTTCGACACGGTTGACGTTACCAATCTGCAGCGTCAAATCCTGTACCGGCAGGAGGACGCGGGTCAGGGCAAGGCAGTGGTGGCGGCAGCGCGTCTGAGCCAGCTCAACCCGGATGTCGATACCCAGCCGATTCCGACACGGCTTGATCAGGAATCATTGGCTGAGACGATCGCAGACTGCGACGTCGTGCTGGACGGCTGCGATAACTTCGGCAGCCGATTCGCGATCAATGAAGCATGCCTGACCGTCGGCCGACCCCTCGTCTCGGGGGCCGCCATCCGCTTCGAAGGCCAGCTGGCCGTATTCCGCAACGACTTGCCGGACGCGGCTTGCTACCGTTGCCTGTACGACGAAGGCGGCGACGATTTCGAGACCTGTACCGGCGGCGGCATCCTCGGGCCGGTGGTCGGAGTCATCGGGGCTCAGATGGCCGTTGAAACGATCAAGCTGCTCCTCGGCATCGGCCGGCCGATCGAGAACCGGCTACTGATCTACGACGGACTGAACGGCGAATGGCGTCAGCTCGGCCTCAAGCCGGATCCCGCCTGCCCAGCCTGCGGAGCGCTCAGATCTCGTTGACCAGGTACGCGTGCAGCAAGTCTTCGATGCGTTCCATGGCCTCGGTCATGACGGCGGGCTCTGGCAGGGTCGTAAGCCTGAAATGATCCCGGTAGGGCACATTGAAACTCACACCCGGCGCGACCAGGACGTGCTTGTGCTCCAGCAGATCCATCGCGAACCTGTGATCGTCGAAATCCGGCAGGTGGCTGGTGTCGACCTGCGGGAATGCGTACATGGCTCCGGCCGGGGGAGTCAGCTTTAGAAAACTGCTGGATTCACAGGCGTCCAGCACCGCCTGGCGAGACTCGTACAACTTACCGCCGGCGGACACAAGCTCACCGATGCTCTGGAATCCGCCCAAGGCCGTCTGCACGGCCCACTGACCCGGTACGTTGCTGCACAAGCGTAAGGCAGCCAGCAATTCCAGCGCCTCCAGGTAGCTCTCGGCGTTCTCCCTGTTGCCCGAAAACACAACCCAGCCAACCCGATAGCCACACGCTCGATAGACTTTCGACAACCCGCAGAAAGTGGCGCAGAGAGTGTCCTCCACCAGTACGCCCATGGGCACATGCTGCGCTCCGTCATAGGTCATCTGATCGTAGATCTCGTCGCTGAATACCACCAGGTGATGACGCTCGGCGATCCTGGCGAGCGCTTCGAGGATCTCTCGCGGGTACACGGCGCCGGTCGGATTGTTGGGATTGATGATGACGATCGCACGGGTCCGTTCCGTGATCAGCGATTCGACTTCCGTCGGGTCTGGAATCCAGCCGGCCTCGGGGCGGCAAGGATAGTGAACCGGGCTGCCGTCATTGAGGACCGTGGCGGCAGTCCACAGAGGGTAGTCGGGACTCGGCAGGAGTACTTCATCGCCCGGATTCAGCAGGGCCCTCAGCGTGAGATCGATCAACTCGCTGACGCCGTTACCGATGAATACTTCCTCCGCGGTAACGTCGCGTATGCCGCGGTTCTGCTGTTGCATCACCACCGCCTCTCGGGCCGGGAATATGCCTTTCTGATGACAGTAAGGTTCGGCCGAGCCGAGATTCTCGATCATGGCGAGTCGCATGGTCTCGGGGGTCCGGTATCCGAACAAGCCGGGGTTACCGATATTCAGAGAGATGATCTCGTACCCCATACGCTCGAGTTCGAGCGCCCGATGAGCGAGCTTGCCCCTGATCTCGTAGCGGACGTCCGCCAGCCGTCGGCTACCGCTGATGGTGTATTGGGTCATGGGAGCGCCTCCTTGCATCCGTAATAGACACTCCTGCATCGCAATGCAATAAACACAGGGCTGCGGACAGCTCGATTCCGCCGTCCGGCAACCTCAGGCGGCGTCCCGGGAGTAGCCAAGTATCGGCCCAAGCCAGCGTTCCGCCTCGGCGACCGCCAGGCCACACCGC
>Ga0316191_10002939_pt1 | contig 12477 bp, 14 predicted proteins | sample Eddworburr2cm_MG_FD_204928 | JGI IMG/M metagenome (GOLD analysis project Ga0316191, IMG submission 204928) | Coastal sediment microbial communities from Maine, United States - Eddy worm burrow 2 cm | ecosystem: Environmental > Aquatic > Marine > Coastal > Sediment | place: USA: Maine...
AGAGGCGGATGTTTGGCCTGACCTTGGGCCAATAATTGCAGAGCTGTTCGAAGAATTTGGGGCCGATAATGTAGCGGAATTGCAGAACTCTTACGACCCGAGCGTCGACAGAGCGTTGGTCTGCAATGTCAGTAAAGCGCTGTACTCCGGGATACTCATATTGCCGAAGCGCAAAGCCGCCAACACATTGCGGTGGCTGTTGTCGGACTAGCGCCACCCGGGTACTGACTGTTTGCTGCACCGGGACTGCCTGTTCCTACTGAAGATTAAAGACACCGCCCTCGTAGGTTCAATAACGTCCACGTGCGCTTACTTATTCATCTCCAGGTCAATCAGCCGAATACCATTTTCAAGAGCAGCTTGGAGAGATTCGTAAGCCGAAATCGCGCTCGTATGGTCCCAATGCTGCTGAACTACAATAGCCAGAAATTCTGGATCGCGAAGTAATTCCGTGTGGTCTACTGGCGCGGTCGTCGGATATGCCTTTGATTCTTGGCCCGTCCCGACGCCGGGTCTTCCGTCCGATGAGGCATTGGCAATCTGACTGAGTGATGTGTGGGTTCTTAGGTACGGCAATATGACGTTTCGCGTTACGTCCTGGTCGTACAATTCTGATCCTGTTGTGTCATCGAATTGGCTTGGCATGCTAGCAAGTACACGGCGCAGCTCCTCATTTTCAATGAGTGAGAGCCCACCGCTTTGCAGAAGGCCATCGATCGCCCCCCTCGAATACTTGATATTTTGCCACCACGACAGGTCGCCTATCAGGCCATCCAGTATTTCTGGATTCATCGTAGTTGGGGTCACAGAAGCATCAAGAATCTTTAGAGTCGAGTCGATAACGGCATGCCGATACGAAAACTCGATGTCGATGAGCTCGAGATTCTGCTCGAACTCCGCTTTGAGGCCCACCAAAATCCGTTGTTCCTCGCTCCGATCCTGGCGATTGTCCCACCAGGCATCTATTGCAAATGCCAAGAGTATGCTCATAACAATCGCCGCCGCCTCGATGGCAATGCGATTCCAGGGGATGTCTTGAACATTCGTCACGATGAGTCCTTAGGATGACTGACCGTCAACCATCTCGTTCACGATATTATTGAGCTGCTCTGCCAATTTGGTCCGACCGTTCCCCATTATCAACGCAACGCGCATGGTGGACATCCAATATCGAAGCTCGGAAACAAGTTGTGCATTCTTGCTGATAACTTCAACAAGTCTCGCCGCTTCTTTCATTGGTATCGGCGCTTCGCATTCAAGAAAGCGCTGAGAATCACCATCGGTTGAGTAACAATTTTCCCAAATATAATTTTGAATGTTGAGCGGTATCAGTCCGCGCACATGCTCACGATAGGCAGGTCGCTCCGACAACACTGGATTATCCGCATTCGTGTAATAACGGGCGAGCAGGTTCCGGAGCTCCAGGTCGCGAATCAAGCCGAGCTCGCCACCACTTTTTAGTTCATCGTATGTAGACCGAGTCGTATGGAACTCTGCCAATTGGCTTGCCTGAAAATAGGCGAGTAACAGATCCCACTCCGTGAGTCCTTCCATATTGCCGGTGTTTGCGTAGGTCAGGCCCTGTCCCCCATATGCTGACACTTCCTCCCATAATCCCAGCCTGTCCTGATAGTTGATGATGTCTGATTCCAAATCATCGCGGATACGCTCAAGGTATGAGTGCGCGCGACTTAGATCTATCCTTGCATCATTCCAATTCGACACCTGAAGACCGATGAACACACCAACAATTACTACAATGAGTTCGACCGCGAATATGGAAAAGTTACGCGTTCTCAGGCTCTCGACAATACGGCGAATAATCAATTTGTTATTCCTCGGCGACAATCCGCTTTGGGTCAGTAGCAGTCGCTGATTGTATCACCAGGCGAATGACTGCTGTCGGCGGTAAAACCGCCATTTAATTCCTCATAATGAACGGAATTTGAGGGGCGGCTAACGGCCACAAGCCGACGCTCAATCGCTTGGAAAACGGAAAGCCCGATTAGCAGCATATGGCCAGGGGCAGACATTCGATACGATCGGAACGTTATTGATTTGGATCGGCTTTCTCACGCATGGTCTAGCGCGCGTCTAATCCAAATCGATTATTATTTTTCCGCGAGTATGTCCGTCTTCCGAGTGCTGAATCGCCGCCGGAACCTCACTTAGTCGGTACCGACTGTCAACGACCGGAGTCACTATGCCGGCCTGCATGAGGTCGCCCAGAATGGTCAAGTCATCCTGACGCAGTTCCGCCAGAATCATGACGAACTCCTGGTCGACGAATGGCGACATCACGAGCGCCTTGATCGGGCTCATCATAGGCCCGAGCCAATTTCCTTTTCCGCCTCCGACAATGACGAAGATACCTTCCGGCCTAAGAGCCTGCCTGTTCGCTGACAGAGAGTGATTGCCAACCATATCAATGATCAGGTCATATTGTTTCCCACTTTCGGTGTAGTCCTCTTTGGTATAGTCGAAGACGTGATCTGCGCCGATTGATCGGACCATCTCTACATTTCGGGTGCTGCATACGCCGGTCACCTCTGCACCAAATGACTTGGCGATCTGAACTGCAAACGTACCCACGCCGCCCGACGCGCCGTTAATCAGGACTTTCTGCCCTGGCTCTAATTTTCCTATGTCGCGAAGCGCCTGAAGTGCAGTGATGGCCGCTATGGGTGCAGAAGCCGCGTGCTCAAATGACACGTTGGTCGGTTTCATCACCAGTGCCCCATCCTCACCCACTGTTATATATTCGGCGAAGGTGCCACTTCCCCCGCCAAACACTTCATCTCCCGCCTCGAACCGCGTGACGTTGCTGCCAACCGCTTCGACTATGCCCGCAAAATCCACTCCCAGGCCTGTGTCAATGGGTGCGCCCAGGCCGGACATCAAGCGTATGAAATATGGCGTACCTCTCATGAAGTGCCAGTCAAGTGGATTGACGGACGCTGCCCGAACCTTAATAAGGACCTCATCGTCCGCAGGCAACGGCTTTTCAATGTCTTCAAACTTAAGAACATCGGTTGAACCATAGCAACGATGCACGATGGCTTTTGTGGTCTCGGAGCCATTCGAGATTGGCGCTGCCGGTTCGCAGGCAGAGTCGTGGCTCAGAACAAGGGCCAGTGACGATATCGCGAGCACCAGAAAGACCAGGAAACCGCTCGCGATTTTGTAACGTAGCTTCATTGATCTATCTCCAACTATTCGGGCCCGTCTTCATCCTAACAGCCCAGTGGCCCTATTCGGAGTTAATCCGGAAACTGATCGGCGACGTCCCGCAGAAAGCGGTAGCAATCCAAAAAATACCATCGCGTTCTTCATCTCCTCAGTTTGTGAACGTAAATAATGCGTCCAAATTACGAAGGGCCGCTATGGCTGAATGTTTTGATTAGGGCGCAAAGCGGACGTTCGAAACGCTTCGATCACCGAATTTGGTCGAGCGAAAAATCTGCTAGTGACGAGAGCACTACATCGGCATTCGCGAAACCAGGATTTGTCACATCTGCTGGATCAGGAACGGCGATCACCCGAGCGCCTGCGCTCTTTGCCGCACGAACACCTATTGCCGAGTCCTCAAACGCGATGCAGTTATTCGGCTCAACTCCCAGACGAGACATGGCTGAGAGGTACACAGCAGGATTTGGTTTACCTTCATCTTCGGCATCTGCGGAATGCAGCACCGAGAAGCAGTCGATGATTCCAAGCTTCTCAAGAGCAGTGCGAATTAATCGCATCGGAGATGATGAGGCAACCGCAAGCTCGTACTTTGCTGCACTGAGCATGTCTATTGTCTCCCTGGCACCTGGCATCAGCGTGCCACGTTCCACAACTAAACGGCTGACCACTTCCAAAATCTCCGCTTCAATGACTTCCAGTGACTCACCCTGCCAGGGAGATTTCTCATACCAGTGGCGTACGACCCCGTCTATTCGTACTCCAACAGTCTCTCGACACAGCTCTCTAGTTAGCGTTACTCCAACGGATCTAAACACAGTGATTTCCGCTTCCTGCCAAAGAGGTTCGGAGTCTATGAGCAGGCCATCCATGTCAAAGATAGCGGCTTTCATTCGCTCTCACACATTCTCATAGGCACAGAGATTGCCACCGATGTCACCATGGAAGTAGTTTCGATCCGCCTTCGGTGAAGTAATCCCAGAAAGCTTCGAGTTTCTTTCGGTCTTCGGGCGAAAGACGATAGCTGGTGGCCGCCAAATTGCTTTTGAGTTGCTGCAGGGTTCGAATCCCCGGTATGACGCAACTGACTTCATCATAGGAAAGAAGGTAACCAATTGCTTTATGCGCGAGTTCAGACCCATCTGCGACAAGCCATTCAATTCCTGATACGAGTTCTGCTCGCTGCGCGATCTCCTCCGCACTCCACCGTGCCCGGATCCCTTCGAAACGACTGTTCGCGTCAAACCGGCCAGTCAACCAACCGCTGTCCAGTGGCACCTTGGCGATTATTCCAGCCCTGTGTTGACGGACTGCGGCAAAGGAGTGTCGAACGTCCTGGTGAAACACGTTGAACAGGACCTCCAGCACTTCGCTGTTTGTGTTTGAGAGGCAGTCCTCCACCTCCGCTGCAAAATCCAGGCTGGCGCCGTAGTGCCTGATCTTCCCCTGTACACGCGCCTCTTCCATCGCAGACCATACTGGATCCGTGCCTGCGTATATCTCGCTCGGCGGATTATGCAGAAGTAGTACGTCCAGGTAGTCTGTCCGCAACCTGCCTAAACTGGCTTCCAGGCTCTCCCAAAACCAATCTACTGAAAATACCTTTGGGCCTTCCGGAGTGTGACCGAACTTGCTGACGAGCACGACATTGTCACGCTTGTTTTTCAGAGCCTTACCGAGAATGCGCTCGCTTTTCGTGTCTGCATAGTTAGGCGCGGTATCGAACAGGTTAATGCCACCGTCTATGGCTTCGTGAATCAGCCGATGCGCGGTTCGGTCGTCCATGCCACCCCACGAATCACTGTTGCACAGTTGCCACGCCCCGAAGCCGATCTCTGACACTTCCAGTCCGGTCGATCCAAGTAGTCGTTTGTTCATCTGCACCCTCGAACGAGTTCGTCCTTGTCGGCAACAAGCAGCATAGCACTCTGAAAATGCCGCTGGTCGCCGGCTGGACTGGAGATGACCATATGCCAGGGACTTCATCGACTAGCAGTGCTTCTATGTATATTTCCGTACGCATGGATGCGCGGGTAAGAGCTAATATCAGCGATAAGAAACGCACTATCTGGACGAAGTAACGAATGTTGGAGGGTCAGGCATGGCAACGTGGCAGGATGAATTCATAAGGCTGTCTGAATTACACCGGCATGAGGTGGAAAGATGGCTGGAAGGTGAGCGCAATGCTAACGAGATCATCAATGCAGGCGAAGTAGAAAAAGCATTCTTACTTCGATGGATGTCTGCTGGTGAACCAGCCCGGAATGAGCGAATACCAGACTGATGGTTGTAGGCTAATGTCTGCTATTGGTGAGAGCGGACATTAGGCAGCATCATCGCACCACTCCGGGTCGATCGATGAATGACCTCGAAGTTTCACTCAGGCGACGCGTTCCAAATTCCGTGGGTAGAGAGCCACTGGCCATCAGGTTCGCGCCTGAGCAGCTCAATATATCGCCCCCTATCAATCACGGCCTCGCCATCGGGACCGTTGACCGTAAGCACGAAACTGCCTGTCTCATAACCGAGTGAACCCGAGCTAAGGGCATCCATCGTCTCGACAGACACCTCGCGGATACCGCCCAACTCAATTGCACCCTTCCAGTATTCCTCGATCGCTTCCCTTCCCCGCACAAGAGGCTCCCCGGGTGGGATCAAAACAGCGTCCTCTGCATAGGCGGCTGCAGCCGCTTTCGCGTCCTTCGCATTAAGCGCGGCCGCGAAGTCGCGATTCATCTGGCCGAGCTCCATCTTGCTCGCGGAGACTTCGGTTTGCATTGCGTCCTCCGGGCCCGAACACCCGCTCAGGGCAAGCACGATCACAAACAACAGTGCGCTTCTCATAGTTTTTGCTCCACGATTACCAACTTAAGATCTGTGACGAATATCCGCTTTGGGTCATTTCCAGACGCTCAGTATAACTCCAGTTGAGGGGCCGGTCTCGGCCAGAAGCGGCCCCTGAGCACCAAATTCGCTCAACGACAGCTATCGGCCGTGCAGCTTTCGTAAGCCTTAGATGTCAGCGCGGATTCTCGCTCGTTCCATCATTTTGTCACGAAGCCGACGCAATGCCTTTCTGCTGTCATTATCGAGATCAGGGGGCATGGCTGAAAACGCTGACAGCATCGCGATGTCGTTTGATTCGGCCAAATGGACATTCATTAACTTCAATTCCTGCTCAATTCTGTCAAAGGTCAGGTTCGACAAGTCGTTCTCCGGATGTGTTAGAGGTTGTGACTGTAGGCGCTCGAATTAACTAATACAACGCCGCAGTCACCACATTGATGTTCTAACGACAAACCATCCCGCCGTTAATACCTGATGGATCCGCTCTTTGTAAAAAACTCCAGGGAGCCGGGTACCTGGATACATTCGCGTTTGGCGTAATACTGGCTGATCTTAATGAGGTGGCCGACAGAAACATTCTTCGTGTGCCCCGTCTTTAATGCAAATCAGCATAAGATGCTCAGGACACTTTAATTCAGGCATCGCACGCATTTTCTCATTCATACGTTCGCGATCTTCAACGGCCGACCACTCACCGGTCTTCGCTGCCTCAACCTCGAGTTCATCGCTCGTTGGCCGTGACGCGCAGCCGACCAAAGCTATCAACACTAATAGAGTTATGTGTTTCATATTGGCTTCGATATTGCTTCTTGCAAATAGTTCCTCGGTTCAACCTTGACGATCAATTCAACCGGAACTCAGGCCTTATCGTAGTCAAGCGTTACGGTGCCACTGACGGGGCGGGACTGACAGGCCAGAACGAATCCTTTCTCCAGTTCCCACGGCTCGAGACCATAGTTGGTCGCCATAGTGACTTCTCCCTCACGCACATGGCAGCGACACGTTGCACAGACACCACCTTTGCACGAATACGGCAAATCAATGCCGCTTGCAGCTGCGGCGTCGACGATATTGTCTTCACCGGCCTGCATGTCGAACGATTTCTTATGCCCATCCATGATGATCGTCACCGATGCCAGATTCGACGCCTTGACCGTCGACGACGTAGCTTTGCTGCCCTTGCGAGGCACGCCAAATCGTTCCGAGTGCACTTTAGATTCATCCAAACCAAGATCGATAACGGTCGCCGTTATGTCTTGGATCATTGAATCCGGTCCACATACGAACACGGCAGCCGTTCGCAAACCGCGGCCGAAATGCTGGTAAAGCTCGCGGACTTTTTCGCCATCGAGGCGTCCTTCCAGAATCGGCAATTCCTGCTCTTCCTGACTGAATACGAACTGCAACTGCAGGCGCTCGGGATACTGATTCTTTAGTGAAAACAGATCCTCAATGAACATTGTCGTCGCCTGTTTACGATTGCCGTAAAACAGTAAGAAACGACTGTCGGGCTCTTTGTGCAGAATCGACTTGATCATCGACAGTATTGGTGTGATGCCGCTGCCGGCTGCAAAGCCGACATAGTCATTAGCATTTTTCTCGTCAATGTCGACATGAAACTGGCCGCTAGGCGGCATTGCTTCCAACGTGTCGCCAACTGCCAGCGAATTAGCGGCAAACTCGGAAAACTGCCCGCCACTTTGAATACGCACACCTATTTCGAGCGGCCACTGGCCCTGCTCGGAGCAAATGCTATAAGTCCGGCGCAGTTTCTTGCCATCGACCGTGATCTGAAATGGCAGATGCTGGCCGGGATGAAATTCATACTCGGACTTGATGTCGTCGGGCACCCCGAGCGCAATACGCATCGAGTCTTTGGTCTCGTGACCGATGCCTTCAACTGTGAGCAGGTGAAATTGTCTCATCTAGATACACTTGAAGTATTCGAACGGTTCAAGGCATTCGCTGCACTTGTACGATGCCTTACATGCCGTTGAACCAAATTCGCTAACGAGATCGGTATTCAGTGATTCGCATCGAGGACAGGCGATGCTCCGAATTCCGTGCACCAGTTCGCGCTTGCTCGCGAGTTCCCCTGGCGGCGCAATGCCGTAGTCTTTCAGCTTCTGACGACCTGCAGGCGTAATCCAGTCGGTCGTCCACGGCGGCGACAATACGCGCTTTATCGCAACGTCATCGACGCCATGCTTGTGCAGTTCATCCACCACACTTTGTTCGATAACTTCAGTCGCTGGGCAGCCGGAATAGGTCGGCGTCAATTCGACGGTGACAACATCGTTTATCGTCACGCCACGCACAATGCCGAGATCGGCAATCGTCAACACCGGGATTTCCGGATCCGGAACGGCGTTGAGCCATTCCAGAACCTGTTCGCGGCTGACGGCAACCGCTACCATGTCGCGCCCGGATGCGAGCGTTGCAGATATTGCATCTCGGCGATCATGTAACCGAAATGCTCACTATGGCGGCCTTGCTTGCCACCGCTCACCATCCATTGTTCCGCTGGCAGTGTCAGCGTGGCACGCTCAACGATTGTCGTGATCTGCTCTTGCCACCTTTCGGCTATCGCGGCCAGATCCGGCCCTTCAAACTCGGCCTCAAATACGTTGTCGATATCATCCGGTGCAAACAATTCACCGGTATATTGCCAAAGCGAATCAAGCGATTGCTGTACTCGCTCATGACTTTCATCTGTGCCATCACCCAGCCGCAGTAACCAGTTGGTGTTGTGGCGTAAGTGATACGTAATTTCTTTTTCGGCACGCGCGGCGATTTCCGCAACACGCGTATCAGCACAATGTCGCAGCGCGCCGAGTTGCAGCAGGTAGAAGTTCTCGAACAAAACCAGCTTGGTAATGGAATCGCCAAAGTGTCCGTTTGGCTGCTCGATCAACAGGACATTTCTAAACTCATTTTCGTCACGCAGAAACGCAAAATCGTCTTCACTGCGCCCCTCGCCTTCAAGCTCGGCAGCATAGCTGTAAAACATGCGCGCCTGTCCTATGAAGTCCAGCGCGAAATTGGCGTTTGCCAGTTCTTCTTCGAGTTCCGGATAGCCCGCAACCAATTCGACCATACGCTGGCCGAGAACCAGGGCGTTGTCGCCGAGCCGGGCTACATACGCCAGCAATGCCTGGTCTTTGTTCACAGGTTCTCAACGCCTTCGGGAATTTTATAAAACGTCGGATGCCGGTAGATTTTGTCTTCCGCCGGTTCAAAAAACGCCGACGACTCTGCCGGGTCCGATGCGACGATCTGACTCGAGCGGACAACCCAGATGCTTACACCTTCACTGCGACGTGTGTAAGTATCGCGCGCGGCATCGAGCGCCATTTCATCATCCGCCGCGTGGATGCTGCCGGCATGTCTGTGACTCAAGCCTGACTTGCTGCGGATAAACACTTCGTAGAGTGGCCATTCTTTATCGTTCATTTTCAGATCCCGTTTGAGATTCGCTAAGCGGCCTGTTTGGCCGCTTGTTTCTCGGCGTAGGCATGCGCTGCTTCGCGTACCCATGCGCCGTCGTCATGCGCTTTGCGGCGTTTGGCCAGGCGTTGTTTGTTGCAGAGCCCATTACCTTTGATGACTTCGATGAACTCCTGCCAATCGATCTCACCGTGTACGTAGTGGCCGCTCTTCTCATCGAATTCGAGATCGTCATCAGGAACGCTGAGACCGAGGAATTCAGCCTGCGGCACCGTGACATCAATGAACTTCTGCCGAAGTTCATCATTGGAGAATCGTTTGATCTTCCACGCCATCGACTGGGCCGAGTGTTTCGATTCATTGTCTGACGGGCCGAACATCATCAACGATGGCCACCACCAGCGATCAAGTGCGTCCTGCGCCATCGCCTTTTGTTCATCCGTGCCTTTGCAAAGCTCAACCATGATGTCGTAGCCCTGACGTTGATGAAAACTCTCTTCCTTACAGACGCGGACCATGGCTCGCGCATACGGTCCATAGGAGCATCGACACAAAGGAATCTGATTCATGATCGCGGCGCCATCGACAAGCCAACCAATGGCGCCGATATCAGCCCAGGTTAGTGTTGGGTAATTGAAGATGCTCGAATACTTGGCCTTTCCCGACAACAAGTCAGCAACCATCTGGTCGCGCGACACACCCAGCGTTTCGCCGGCACTGTAAAGATACAAGCCGTGCCCCGCTTCGTCCTGAATCTTGGCCAGCAGAATAGCCTTGCGTTTGAGCGTCGGTGCCCGGGTTAGCCAATTGCCTTCGGGCTGCATGCCGATGATTTCAGAGTGTGCGTGCTGCGATATCTGCCGAATCAACGTGCGTCGATAGGCCTCGGGCATCCAGTCTTTCGCTTCGATCTTCTCTTCGGCATCGACGCGCTTCTGAAACGCATCGAGATCAGCCTGGGATTCCAGACCATCACCTGCGCTCGGCTGTCCTTTTTGATCTAGCCCTTGTGTGTACATAGAATCTTCCGTTATGCGTGCCGCAGCAATGTGTCACGCTTTTTCTGATTATTCAAGTTTTTATGTATCATTTTCGTCGCCCAGAATTCGCTTCCCGCGGCTGACCGAGCGACCGCGAAACAGTGCTACAAGCGCCCCTTCCTGATTGTTGACATCAATCGTGTAAAAGCCATTTCGGCCACTGCGTTTCTCTTCGCGCGCGCTGGCTGTCAGTACATCGTTGAGATTCGCAGGGAGCAGGAATTCGATGTGGCCGGATCCCGCGACAGACAGGTCGTCATAGGCATTACAGGCAAAAGCGAACGCGGTGTCCGCCAGGGTAAACACCAGCCCGCCGTGGCAGATATTAAACCCGTTGACCATGTCCTCTCGCACCCGCATTGTCGCTGTCGCCTGACCGACCGTCGTGATCTCGACCCCAATTCCAAGCGCACGGGACGCATTGTCTCCCGCCATCATTTTCTCGGCACAGGCTTGCGCGCGTTGCAGATCATTCATCGTTCGAGCCCCCCAAATCGCTGCATAAATTCATCTGAAACCGGCGGTAACGGTCCATCCACAGTTTCCAGGACCTCGCTCAGATAGGCGTCTGCCTGCGTATAGACTGCCCGGTACAGGTTACGGCACAAACGATAGGCGGCCCGGCCGCTCCAGCTTTCCGGCAACAACTCCGATGGCAACAGAGGGTCCCGAAGCAGAACTTTGCGATATTCCTGAATCAGCAACGTTCTCACCATGAACGCCGATTTTGGCAACACGTTCGCGTCTTTTCCATACGCAGTGATCAAGGGGCTGAAGCGCTTGATGAAGTCCGCATAGCCTGCATCGATCTCCGCAAGATTCCAGCTGGCTTGCGCCAGTTTGCGCATCGCCATCGCATTCCTGATCGTATGCGCGGACATGACAATCAACTCGTCGGCGCTACCCAGACGCCGCAGCACAGCATCCAGTCCGGCTTCATCCGGCGCGGGGTGCGCCAGCATGTTGCTCGTCAACGCCGCAAATCCAAGCCAGCCCAACTCTTTGCGGACGAGTTCTTTTTTGCCTGCATCCAAACCGACCAACAAGACCAGGTACCACTTTTCGTCCCAGTCTGAGGTCGGCTCGGCGTAGATCTTGCTCGTTGCATGTGCGAATCGTTCACAGCCCTCTTCGGTCAGGCTGTAGTAACTACGGCGGCCAATCTGGCTGGATTGCAGCCAACCATCCTGTACCAGCCTGAATACTGACGTGCGTACCAGACGCTCGCTAATACCAAAGTCGCTCATCAGATTGATCAGGCTGCCGAGCCACACCGTACCACCGCGCGCTGCGATGGAATCTCCGAACACAGTTGTGATCAGTGATCCGGTCCGTAACGTTCGGCGCGATCTGAATTCTTTAACGAGCTTGCGGCTGGCAGATTCGATGGTCATCACTGGCATGCTTGCGCTTGGAGTAGCTGACCGTATATTGTGATACTGCTTTTATCAATTCCTAATTTATTCTGTATCTCACTATGAAGCTAGGCAATTTAGTACAAGACCGCTGGGTCGAAGGCGACGGCGAAGGGAAAATCCTGACCTCGGCCGTTAACGGTGAACCCGTTGCCGCCATCTCAAGCAAGGGCCTCGATTTCGCAGCGATGCTTGAGTACGCGAAGCGCGTTGGTGGCGACAATCTTCGCAAACTGACGTTCCATGAGCGCGGCGACATGCTCAAGGCACTCGCGATATATCTGAACGAGCACAAGCAAGAATTCTATGCCTTGTCGACGCAAACCGGGGCGACTCGCAAAGACAGCTGGCCGGATATCGACGGTGGTATCTCGACGATGTTTGTGTTCTCAAGTAAAGGCCGCCGCGAAATGCCGAACGACCATGTCTATCTCGATGGTCCACCGGAATGGCTGTCAAAGAACGGAACCTTCGTCGGTCAGCATATCTATACGCCGAAGCTCGGCGCCGCGGTTCATATCAACGCGTACAATTTTCCGTGC
>Ga0316191_10002944_pt1 | contig 12473 bp, 11 predicted proteins | sample Eddworburr2cm_MG_FD_204928 | JGI IMG/M metagenome (GOLD analysis project Ga0316191, IMG submission 204928) | Coastal sediment microbial communities from Maine, United States - Eddy worm burrow 2 cm | ecosystem: Environmental > Aquatic > Marine > Coastal > Sediment | place: USA: Maine...
GATAGATTATATTTTTAATACAATATGCTATACCTAAATGTCAAAGCGAAATGAATTTTCGCCCCGTGTTGAATTGAGATTATATGCTGAAAACCACGCTTTTTAAAACCTTGCCGATATCACAATTTTGTCCGAACCGTGGTTATTCTCAATATAGCACAACCTGAACACCGCCAGGGCACACCCCAACATCTTGTATTTTTCAATCAAACTGATATGCTATGGCGATTGACATCTGAGCGGCTGTTGTTGATACAAGCCCACTCGAAACACTTGCGATTAATGATTTCCTATACTTCAGAATCGAATTTAGGATACCAATCCTCTTGTAGACAGTTGTCCGATTTATGAATATGCAAGTATTGTTAAGTTCCAAGCTTCGCGAAAATCGAGCATCGGAAAAAGCCCCTTGCATACCGGGCTTAAATTCAATTGTTAACTCGTTAAGAAATATTTTCACATAGAAAGAGGGTGTATGAAGAAAGAAAATACAACAGTTCCCGGTAAGGATCGCTTTGATATTAGGGATTGCAAAACAACTATGAAAGCGGTTGTCACAACTGGAAACGGCGGTTATGAAAAACTTGATTACCGGGATGTTCCGATTCCGCAACTTACCTCGAATGAAGTTCTTTTGCAGGTCCTTGCCGCTGGAGTAAACAATACTGAAATCAATACCCGCCTCGGCTGGTACTCTTCCGCGGTCACAACCGGTACAGACGCTCTGTCAGCTGGCGAGAAAGAAAAGGCGAAAGCAAAGGCAGACGGTGGATGGAACGAGGCGACCCCATTTCCATTTATCCAGGGCACAGATTGCTGTGGGCGTGTTGTCGCTGTTGCCCCTGGTGGAGACGAAAGAACCATTGGCTTGCGCGTACTCGTGCGGCCATGCATTCGCAGTTCGGGATGGACGTCTCTGGAAAATATCTGGATGGCCTCCGATTTCGATGGCGCATTCGCTCAATTCGTGAAAGTGGCGGCTGGGGAAGTTTTCCCCGTGGACTGCGATTGGAGCGATGCCGAACTTGGCACGATCCCATGTGCCTACGGTACGGCTGAGAATATGATTCACAGGGCGAATGTATCCAAGGGCGAGCATGTTTTGGTCGCTGGAGCGTCGGGCGGTGTCGGGTCAGCCGTCGTGCAGCTGGCGAAGCGTCGGGGGGCCACTGTGACTGCAATTGCGGGGAAGGAGAAGCTTGCGCAGGTGCGGTCAATTGGAGCAGATCGCGTTATCGCACGTGACGACGATATCGTTGCCTGTGTTGGTGAGAGCTCTGTGGACGTCATTGTTGACAACGTGGCAGGGCCGGCCTTTGGCGGGATGCTGAAGGTGCTGAAGAGAGGGGGGAAGTATGCTTCCTCGGGTGCCATAGGTGGTCCACTTGTAACCCTTGACATGCGTGACTTTTATCTGAAGGACCTGACGATGATCGGGTGCACCGCGTGGGATAAGCCTGTTTTCCCAAACCTTGTTTCCTATATCGAGAATGGCGAGATTCGGCCGCTCCTTGCAAAGACATTCCCACTCGAACGGATTGTGGACGCACAGCGCGCATTTATTGAAAAGATACATGTGGGTAAATTCGTCTTGATTCCACCACCGTTGGATGGTCCCCAGCCGGCATTTTCCGCAACTGAGCCCTGAGGCTCCGCATGTATGGACCCGTTGCCAGTACGACCCAGAGGAAACGCGGTGGGTGATCAGCGGCGAAATCCAGGATCTACAAACAGGATGCCTTTTTATCGATTTTAACTTTCAAAAGCTTGATAGGGTTTCATGGGGAGCTCATTTTTTTTGGTTATTGCCAGGGCGGTCTTGTCCGGTTTTCGCCGCCTGAAGACGATCCGGTATACCGATCCGGAGCTGACCCCCGCGAGCTGGTGCGAGGCACAGCCGTGCGTGAAAATCCACATCGCATCGAGGGAGATCATCCTGACCCAGCCCACCTCGACTTTTCTCGTTTACTCGCTGGGGCTTCTGACCATTGGCGCCGGCCTTTATTTTTTGAGGATCCGGGACAGCGAAATATCTCGTCTGTGGTGGGGAATCTCGCTTTTGCTATGGGGCAGCGGTGCGCTTCTGGCCGGGACCAGCTACCAGGCGTTCGGTTACGAGATCAAGTGTGAGGGGCGGCAAACATGCGCCTGGACCAGCTGGTGGGAGGTGGTCTACCTCATGTTCCAGCAGATGAGCATAGACGCGATGCTGGTTGCCGTGGCGTATTCCTGTACCGAGGGATCATTGCAGATGATCCTGTCGGCTTACGCACTGGTCAACGCCGTGGTGTACGTCATTTTCACCTTCGTAGGGGGGATTGTTCCGGTCAAATCCCTTATAACCTTCAATTTGATGGTCCGGGTCTCGACCCCAATTTTTCTGTTGTTATTTATCTTAAACGGTTGGCGGTACTACATGCTCAAGGACCCCATGGATCTTGCGTTCCTGGGCACCTGGATATTGCTACTTCTCACTATGGCCGCTTATTGGCTCTACGACGACCTGGAAATCACACAGAAACTGTGGGCGAGAGGGAAGGGGATCTGGTTCTCTCAAAATGACGTGCTGCACATTTGCCTGATCTTCTGGGTAATCTACATCGCAGCGGCAGTGGCCAACCGCGTCAAGGATTATGTTCCTGCTCAGTCAATGGGCTGATGTGTTCTAAGCGGAGGCAGGCTTGTTTTTAGGTGCTCAGGAAAAGGGGAAAATTATCCGGTTTTAGTCCCACTGCCTGATCATTCCAGAGGCTGGTAAAATAAACGCGACATAGAGCGACATCCAACAGTCGATAATCAATTTTAGACCAATCAAAATCAAAAAAATCCGTCACCTGGACTACTTTCCGGGATTGTATATTAGGTATTCGCAATCGCTAATTTTGCGAAAGGTGCGATTTCGGCTATGAAGGGACAATCGCAAATTTTTAAAGATATCTTTTACAAACCTGAAAAAAAGCAGCTCTAAAAAGCTGTAATTATCACTATAGATTATAAATTTCTTCAAACCACTGGATGTGTTCTGCCCTGGCAATTCCCAGTCTTTTGGCCACCGCCGGAGAGAAGATGACAAAATTGGCCTTGGACCTGGCGCACAGCGTGCCCTCTTGGTTGTATAGGCTGCCCTCGAGCAGGGCTTCATGCTTGCCTATTTTCTCCAGCACTTTGCCCTCGGCTTTTAATTCGCTGTTTATATAAACCGGCTTCAGAAAATCAACGGTCATGGATTTGGTCATGGTGATCTGTTTCAGCATATAAATGCCGGTCCAGCTCATGATTTCATCGAGGATTGTTGAAATAACCCCGCCGTGCACCAGCCGGTCCCATCCGCACAGATGATCCGGCACCGTCAAGCGGGAAAAAACAGACGAATCTTTGGTAAAAAATTTCATTTGCAACCCGGACGGATTGGCCGGGCTGCATCCGAAGCAATAGTGGGTTTCGCGGTTCGGCAGGTGTTTAGGATCTTTTTCTGGTTCCATGCTAGTAGTATATTTGATTAAACAGTTGGTTGGCACCTTGTTGGTCAAGATCTTTTAAAATTTTATATTCGTCGAGGGCGGCAGCTTTGTCCCCCGATTGCAGCAGGGCAACTCCCAAATTGTAATGCGCGATTGCAAAATCCGGATCAATGCGAATAGCCCTTTTATAAGATTCGATCTCCAGACCCGCATTGCCGAGCCTTTTATGGACCATGCCAATATTATTGTGGGCCGGTGCAAAGCCAGGATCGATGCGAAGTACTTCCTGATTGGCTTTGAGGGCATCTTTATACCGGCCCAGTTGAGCGTAGGCCATCCCGACGCTGAAATGGGCCGGTACAGCATCCGGATTCAACCGGATTACCGTTTCGAAAGCATTTTTACCTTCATCCAGTCGCCCCAGCTGGCTGTAAACAACTCCCAGCCTGAAATGTGCCTCCTCAAAAGCTGGCATCATCCGGATCGCCTGTCGGTAGGCCTTGATTGCTTCCTGAGGCTGACCGAGTTTGACATAATAATTTCCTAAATTATAGTAAAGGGCTTCATCACCGGGATTGGTTTTTATGGCCTGCTGATATGCTTCTAAGGCTGCCGCCGGATTGTTCATTCCGACATGGCAATATCCCAGACCATTCCAAGCCATGGTGTTCCCGGGATCTTTTTCGATGGCCTCCTGGAAAAATTCAAGGGCCTTTTGATCTTCACCGTTAATTGAAAAACTGTATCCCTGGCGGCAGAGTTTTTCCGCAAGTCCAGGCTGGTTCAGGCTGTTGTTAAATGTCCACAATGGCATCGACATATCGGCCTTGACCGGTTTCAGTTTTCTGACTGATTTTACTGAAACAGCAAAATTAAGGTTCTGGCCGCGAACCATCTGAAAGGTGGCAACACCGACTACCTGACCCTTCAGGTTAATTACCGGGCTGCCGCTTGAACCCGGGGAGATGGGGGCGGACATCTGGAAAAATTCTCCCACTGATGGAATTTCCCGAATCGACGATACAATACCCTCGCTGACAGTTTGCTCGAGTCCCATCGGGCTGCCGACCACCAGGACCCGCTCTGCAATTGAGGGTAAGCTGTCAGCCGTTTTTACCCATTTAAACTTTTTGCGGGGAATATCCACCAACACTTTAACCAGGTCGGTCGCCTTGTTGTCGGCGACAATAAGTTTGATCGGGTAGGTGTTTCCCTCAGCAGTTTTCACCTCTGCCGTGTATTTGCCGTCCAGTACGTGGTAGTTTGTGATCAAATGCCCGTATTTATCTATAAAAAATCCGCTGCCAATATTGGCAACCGCCTGATTGATATCATAAACAATGACCGTCACAACGGCAGGGCGGATTTCATTCACCAGTTTGGTCAGTTCGGTTTCCGCAGTCAGCGGGTCCGACATTACCAGCCAGTTGAACAGGGCCACTACAACTATGATCTTCAGTTTATTACGCATTTTAATGTCTTTATGGAAAGCGGTATAAAGCGGTTGTTAAAAAAACGATCCGCTTTTTGAGCGTTTTTTTCTACAACCACTTATACCAACCTTACGTATTTAGGAACTTATTTTTGAAAAGCGGTGTAAATTCGCCTTAAGAACTTCACCTCAGATATTAAGCATCATTTAACTAATTTGAAGGTAGACCAATTTTTTTTTATATACCAGAACGAAGTCGGCTTCTTTGATGGAAACTTACACCTTGGGTAGGCGCGGATGGGCCGATAATTTTAGCGAATATAGGCGGAGCTAGGATAAAGCACAACATATTGATTTTTTTCTTGACATTCAACTATATATAGTGATAGAAATAGCTATCCCTCCTTGAAAAAGGACGGCTTTATCCCCCGTCCCCTTTTGTCAAAGGTTGTGAGGCTGGCAGCGCGTAAACAAAAAATCGCTGCCGAGGCTGGTCATAGCAAACTGCCAGATGCTAAATTTTGACCTTTATACCAGCGTACAGATTAATAACTAAACCCAAATATTTGCTATGACCTTAACTTTAACCCTCCGGAAGGTGCCAGTTGCCTTCCGGGGGTTTTTTTATGGATTCACCATCTACCCCGTTCCTTTTTTCTCCGAATGATAGGATCAAAAGGCCTCAGATGTCACTCCTGTTTTTCTGCCAGCGGGTAACCTGCCTGTTGCCAGGCCTTCCAGCCCCCTTGAAGCGCAAACACGCTCTCGTGCCCCCTTTGCATAAAGGACCGTGCCACCCGGGCACTCGTTCGCTCGTGCTTTCAGGAACAATAGAATATCAGGGTTTGATTTTTGCCGTATTTGTCAATCCATTGTTCCACTTTGGATGGATCCTCTCTCACGGCAGTTGGAATTTTCTTGCTGCTTCGCCACCAGTTTCGATACGTGCGCACATCTATGATCACCGTATCCGAACGGCCTAACATAGCTTTAACCTGATGAACGGAAATCCTGGATACGTCCCAGCTGTCGCCTGCAACCGAAACCGCTGCCTGACCGAAAATCAGTAAAAATACGAAGCACGCTCTAGCGGAACGTCTCATAAACTTAGCGTGTTTTAATAGCAAGATGAAAACTGGCATAAATTGATCCTTTTGAAGGCTCTGCGGTATATCCTACCGATTAACCAAAGCGATTAAATTGTCAAGAACAATCAGGGTTCTTCAATAAGCGACGCCTGGTGGGAGTATCGAACATTCGAGTAATCTGGTGGGTGCCAGCTTAGAGTCTAAGGTGTGATTTTTTCAATTTTATTAACTAGCTTTTCTATCACGAAAGCACGAAACGACGAAAACACGAAAGAAAAGAAAAATTTCGTGCTTTCCAAATTTCGTGCTTTCGTGATTAATCCTTTTGGCTCTCCGCATTCGGTGAATCCGGATTAAGATTTGGCGGTATCAAAAAAAATAGGGGCGGCCCACATGAGCCGCCCCTCACCCTAAGGAATTATATGTAACAGTGTGCCCGCCAGCACACTGTCAAATATACTATCGGTTGGCTTTTGATAAACTTTAGCAAAAAAACCAACAAGACATCATTTTTAGGTCGTTCAAATGAATTTTGTGCATATGGCGGCAAAACATATTTTAAGGTTTATCGGGTTGGGAATTGGAAAGAGTCTATAACCTCTGGACTTCTACGTACTCGTTTTCTTGACAAAATTTGCTTTCAGAGGTAAAAAAGAGATAGGAATGTCGATATGATGGAAATGATACTAAATTGGCTTGTTAGCAACTGGGACAAATTCTCTATCTGGGTGACCAATCAACCCACGTTTGTGGAAGTGGCCTTTGGGGTCGGGTTATTTTATGTGGTTTTGCAGATCGTAAAAGTGATCTATCAGCTGATTGCGTTCTTATTCTCAGGCTTGTTTGCAAGTCCCAGAAGATTTAAAACGAGGAAAAAAAAGCCAGCCAAAACCAGCGGTACAAAGCCGATTACCCTGGATGACGACGCGCCCCCGTTTGTGTTTAGATAGTATCGATCATCTACAGTGCGTTGTGAAGTGTCTCCAACAGCTCCTCTTCGGTAAGTTCTATAGGATTTCCTTTCATGCTGCTTGCCGTACGCGCTTTAACCACAATATCTGCAAAATTTTTTTCTTCAATGCCATAAGCCGCCAAGGGCTTGATCTCCAATTGCACACACAGATTCCGAACCCAGGCGATACCGTCTGCAGCTCGGGCTGCAGGTAACCCGGTAATAAGGCGGGCGACTTCATCATAACGGTCCAGGGCCGGGGAATCTGGGGTGCGGGATTGCAAGGCCTTAATATTGGCCTTCATAACAAAGGGCAGCAGTCCGGCGCACAGAGCGCCATGAGCCGCATGGTACATACCACCCAAAGGACCTGCAAACCCATGCACCGCGCCCAATTTTGCATTGGCCAGAGCTAAGCCTCCGAAAAGACTTGCCAGGCACATATCCCTGCGTGCTGCAACATCTTCGCCGTCAAGATACACCCGCTTTAAAGAGAGCGCCGCTCGCTGCAATCCTTCCCGGCAGATACCGTCTGTCATGGGATTGGCGTGGACGGAGACAAATGCTTCAAGCAGCTGGGTAAAGGCATCCAAACCCGTGACGGCGGTTATGCGGCAGGGCATTGAATAGGTTAGCTCCGGATCAATGAGGGCCAGATCCGGCAGCATATACGGACTTCGCATACTGACTTTAACGCGATGTTCCGGTGAATCAAGAACTGAATTGCTGGTTACCTCGGTGCCGGTTCCGGCGGTAGTTGGAATAGCAACGAAAGGCGCTGACTTTCGTTTTAGTGGTTGACCCTGGCCGATTACCTCCAGATAGTCCATTAACTGGCCGCTGTTCGTTAACAGGGCGGCGACCACTTTGCCGGTATCCAGGACACTCCCTCCGCCAATCCCGATCACCATATCACAAGTCTGTCGGCGAGCTTCTTCCACGGCTGCCAGTGCGAGTTGGGTGGTGGGCTCTTTGGGGATGCTGAACTGGGTCACCTCCATACCGGTGTCTTTTAACTTTCCTATCAGAGGTTTCGCCCGTTCAAGCGAGCGGCCGGTAATAACAAATGCCCGACGACCCATTTTTTCAACAATTGATCCGGTGTTTTTTACAGTTCCGTGGCCAAATATGATTCGCGTGGCTGTAGCAAATTCAAATCGCATCGCTTTTAGATTCCTTATGAACTGGGTTGAATTTGCCGGTAAAGTGACAATTTATGGCAAAAAAATTGACGATATTTGTCAGTTTAATGATTTCAGCTTATGCAGAAAAATAGTTAACTATTTGTAATTTAAGTGATTACTGTATTTTTAACCATCTGGCATAAAATTTGTATAAAAAATTAGTCGCTATCTCTGATAGAAACTAAAACTTCTCAAATGTGCGTGCATCTTCTCTGCCGGGCTCTCACGACTAATAGCTTGAGGAATAGCGCCGCACGAGAACAACGGCATCGAGGGAAGTTTTCAGTTTAAAATCCGCTTCGTCGCCAAATGGGGTGAAGCTATGCTATATTAGACAATTTTCAAACCCTAAGCTTTACCAATCCCGTCGAAAGGCATTGCCATGTCTGACGGGATTTTGTCTTTCCAAGGGGGACTCCAATGATTCCATCAGTTAACAGCACGTTGTCGGCGTTGCAGGCTTACAAAACCTCGATGGGCGTTACAGCGAATAACATCGCCAACGTGAATACCGATGAATTTAAAAAAAGCAGGGCCACCATGAAAGAAGGTGCCAACGGCACCGTGGAAGTGGAGGTTAATAAGGTCAACACTCCCGGGCATCGTTATCAAGAGCTCGAAGGGAATCAAATGGTTGAAAAAGAGACTTCCAATGTGAATCTGGAAAAAGAGCTCCCCGATTTGATGGTTACCCAGCGTACCTACGAAGCCAATCTAAAAGTGCTGCAAACCCGGGATAAAATGCTGGGAACGACGCTGGATATCCTGAGTTAATACATTTGGTTATATAGTGGTTGTCAAAAAAACGTTCCGTTATTCAAACGCTTTTTCCTACAACCACTTATACCAGCCGGAATGTTTTTATGAAAAGCGGTATACCAATCACAAGATCATTCTGAATACTTATGCCGGGTAATCGGCTCCTCGTCTGCTCGTATTCTTCCTTTTTTCACCTTGTCTGGGTTTATCCATGCTAAGATAGAACATTTATTGCAATTTTTCGGATTATCTATGCCTTGTTGAAATATACTGCTGCTGCAAGAATATCAATACAATATTATTGGTTTTACTTCCTTCTCAGCGGTGGTGCCCCTCACGTGGCATAATGCTTGATAATACAGGCTTGCTTTGCTAAATGGTTGGGGTAAAAAAATTTACCAACCTGAATTTTTCATGTCCCGGTAATTTGATTTTTTATTTTAAGGAGGGTTAGGAATGTTTGTAGGCAAACGTAAAAAAAGTCCTTTTGTATCCGCCCATGATGAAGCTGCCGCCACCCGGCCGTGTGATGATACGCCTCAATGCAGATCTGCCAGTTACCAGCTGGCGTTTCAGGACCCGGATTTTCTGCTGCGCGATGAACTGCGGCCTATACGGTTGCAATTGGAGCTCCTTAAGCCCGAGCTGATATTGCAGGAGCAGCATATCGAGTCGACGGTGGTCGTATTCGGCAGTGCCCGGATTCCGGATCCTGAAACCGCGGAATCGCAACTGGTATCAATCCAGGCCGAATATGCGAAAAACAGTGATGACCCTTTGCTGGGTAAAAAGGTGGAGATAGCCCGCAAAGCGTTAGAAAACAGCCGCTATTATGATGAAGCCCGTAAATTGGGGCATCTGATATCCAGCAATACCGGCAAAGACAAACTGATGGTGGTTACCGGCGGCGGGCCGGGGATTATGGAGGCCGCCAATCGTGGGGCCCATGAAGCCGGAATTCCGAGCATCGGCATGAACATCACCCTGCCCCATGAACAGGCCCCGAATCCATATATTAACCCGGATTTAAACTTCCAATTTCACTATTTTGCAATCCGCAAAATGCATCTGTTGATGCGGGCCAAGAGTCTGGTGGCTTTTCCCGGTGGTTTCGGCACCCTTGATGAGCTTTTTGAAACCCTGACCCTTATCCAGACACACAAAGTTCAGCCAATCCCCGTATTGCTATTCGGGCAGGCCTTCTGGGAGCGAATTATCAATTTTAATGCGCTGGTTGAAGAGGGCACCATCTCTGCCGAGGATCTGGATTTGTTCGTTTACGTCGAAACGGCAGAAGAAGCATGGGAACTTATATCCGAGGCGAATGACCTGTGATACCATTTATAGAAGTGGTCTTGCTTTTTGGCTGATATCTTTCACTCCTTTGGGGTCTAACCATTTTGGGCTAATTCAGGATATAAATGTTTGGCGCATTCAGGACAAATGCTGTGACTGAATTCAGCTTCCGAGCGATCCCGAATATATGCTTCAATTTGATTCCAATAGCCTTTATCATCCCTGATTTTTTTGCAGGAGGCGCAAATGGGAAGCAGCCCGCTCAGAGTTTTTATTTCTGAAAGTGCTTCTTGAAGTTCATTTCTTTCACGCAACAGCACTTTTTCAATTTTTAGAACATGCCTCACCGTAAAAACAGCAATGAATGCCGACAGAAAAACTCCTGTCAGAACCAAAAGGATTGAAATATTTTCAACCCTTGTTTGGCTTTGTTCAGCAAGATGCATAAAACTGTCGGCCTTTTTTCTCGCATATGAGGTTAACTCCAGCATTTTACGTTCAAGGTTTGCTACATGATCCGCGCCCCTGCCTTGCGTGATTAAGGCGGCTTCATTTCTTCGGCCCGAATGAAAGAGACTAAACACCTCCTCACGTATCGGCTTCCAGTCGTTAAAAAGGTGTCTGGTCCGTTTTTCAAGATTTTGCCCTGCCGCACCAATAATCAGCTCTCTAATGACATCAAGCTCAACATAAACCAACTTTTCGTATTTATTTAAGGAAGTTATCGATTTGTTCAATTCATCACGGGATTTACTCGGGTCATTTTATGGCTATTTTAAAGGTAACGTTTTGATTAAAACCATAACATTAATATAATGGAGACGAGTCTGTCAAATGGCAACACGTGACCAAATAGACTTGCCGCCTTATACGGGTTTATGGTAAGGTGGGCGACACACCATCCCGGACCTTTTATTAGAAGCGGTTTCAAAACTTCAGATAGGGAGGCTTCCCATGAAGAGTTTAAAAATATTATTATTCCTTGCTGCCGTCTGCCTTTTTGCCGGCACCCTGCATGCTGATATCTATGAGTGGACTGATGAAAACGGTGTCAAGCATTTTACCAACTACGCGCCGCCGGATGATGCCACGATTCTGATGAAATCCGAGGAGGTGCCCTATGATGAGGCCGCCGACCGGGCCCGCATCGAAGAGGAAAGGCAACAGCAGCTTGAACTCGCCAAGCTGGAGATGGCCGCAAGAGAAGCCGAACTTGAACGGCGGGAAACCGAGGCCCAGCGCCGAGCAGCGGAGGCCGAACGCTATGCGGAAGAAACGGTGCGGACGGCTGACCAGTACCTGGATGATGCCAGAAATGACCGTTACTACTCCCGAGGCGGCGGATACTATGGTTATTATCGGCCTCCTCATTACAAGCGCTGGTACTACCGCAATCATACAGCCAGTATTTATTTTATAGACCCCCCTCGTATCGATCACTACGAGCGTACGTACCGGGGAAAAAGCCATTCCGGGGGAAATTATGGCAATAAATACGGTCAAAAAAAACATGCCTATCCCCAAACATACCAGTCACCGCGCAGTTTAGGGTCCCCCAGTCGAACTAATCGCGGTGCCAATCGTGTCAACGCTCGAAGCAGAGGTCAAATAGGAAGGGTCCATTCGGGGAGAGGTTCATACGGCCTTCGTCGGTAACAGCTTTTTCAGTAGACTATTCAAAGCCAGGTCTTAGGGTTACGTCCCATATGTAATTTACAAAACGCGTATTGATATAGTCGTACTTTCGTTTCCCAAATGAAATTGGTTAAATTCCAAATATCAAATCGATCTGGCTGTCCCTGAAAAGCTACATTCGGCCTGAGTTCAGCTTGAATAAACCTCCTCGTGCCAAGTCAAAACCTGTTTCCCCCCTTTTTGTAAAGGGGGTCAGGGTGATTTTTTTTGGAGCTTTGAAGTTGGATGACGTTTACTTTGGGTCCATAAAATCCTGAAGATTGATAATTTTTTTATCACCGGTGACTTTACCATTCAACCTCGCAGTTGAACCTTTGGCCTTTTCCTTGCGTAAATTGGCAATCAAAGTCTGAAGCTCGCTATTGCCTTCGATCAACGTGTTTATTTGTTCTTTAAGCGTTTCCCAGTTTTTATCAAGGTATTCGGTGTCCAGATGAAAATTGCCCAGTTGAGCAATCAATCCGCCAAGATGGGATAAGATACCGAAATGGGTTGTCCCCTGCAGGTAGTAGGGACAATGGGACCAAAGGCTGAGGCATTCAAAGCCCCTTTTAGTGCCCTCGGACTGGATAATGGAATGAATGGAGCTGGGGCCCTGGTAAGAAA
>Ga0316191_10002948_pt1 | contig 12461 bp, 7 predicted proteins | sample Eddworburr2cm_MG_FD_204928 | JGI IMG/M metagenome (GOLD analysis project Ga0316191, IMG submission 204928) | Coastal sediment microbial communities from Maine, United States - Eddy worm burrow 2 cm | ecosystem: Environmental > Aquatic > Marine > Coastal > Sediment | place: USA: Maine | collected...
TCCCATGGCTTGTGATTTGAGCATTGTAATCCCGGCCTTTAGCGAAAGAGAGGTTCTGCCTCTTACCCTGGATACCATCAAGGCAATAGTCGAGGCGGAGAACGTCAGTTATGAAATCATCGTGGTGGACGATGGCTCCAGGGACAACACCTCCGAACTGATCGATGCAACTCATGCCACGACTCCGGAAATCAAGGGCATAGTGCTATCCCGTCAGTTCGGGAAAGAGGCGGCACTGTTTGCCGGTTTAAAACACGCCAGCGGCAAGGCCGTCATTACGCTGGATGCAGACCTGCAGCACCCGCCTGGTCTGATACCCGAGATGCTCGAGCACTGGCGCAAGGGGGCCGAGATCGTTCATGGCGTAAAACAGGACCGTCATGCAGACACGCTCATGCAACGGTTTACGGCGGCGGTGTACAGTGGGATATTCTCACGACTCTCGGGCTTTGACTTGCGCGGCAGCTCTGATTTTAAACTGCTGGACCGCCGCGTTGTTGATGTACTGACGAACAGCCTGCCGGAGTATGGACGATTTTATCGTGGATTAAGTGCCTGGGTTGGCTACCGGCAGGTCTCCCTTCCCTTTGATGTGGCTCCCAGGGAGTCCGGCGAGAGCCGCTGGGGTGGACTCGGTCTGTTACGTTACGCAATCCATACAATGACGGCGTTCAGTTCCCTGCCCCTGATGATCGTGCCGGTTCTCGGAACTGCTGATGCTCATCATATCAATCATACTTGGCATTGAGGCAATATTTTCAAAACTCGCTGGGCACTCAGTCAGCGGCTTCGCCACGCTGGAAATCACCCTGTTGTTTTCCGGAAGTCTGATCATGATCGGACTGGGTGTCATCGGACAGTACATGGCGCGGATGTTCGATGAAATCAAGGGCCGCCCGGTCTGCCTGATAAGCCGTCTTATCGGCCTCGATAACAGTGTTGGCAGCAAAGATTAAATTCACTCGCGGCCGCTGCCCGCTACTGTTTCGTGCCTGACTCCTTGGTGGCCTTCAGTGTCCAGGTGTTCTCCGGGAAATACTGCAACAACTGGTTATAGGCGTTCCCGGCGGCACGCTCATCACCTCTCTGTCTGGCTAACGACACAATCCGGTACAGCGACTCGGCCGCCCAGTAGTTATCAGGATAAAGGCTGGCCAGCTCCCTGTAGCGCTCAAGCGCCCCGGAATAATCGTCCATGAATTCAAGACTGCGGCCCGCCCAGAACAACGCTTCGGCCTTTTTGCCAGGCACTTTTCGGCCACTATAGGCACGATCAAATGCCTGCGCAGCCGACTCGTAGCGCTCATCCGACAGCCGTTCATGGCCATGCTTGTATACCCGTTCCGGGTTATTCCACCAGCTCCAGAGAGAGACACTCAGCGCAAGCGCAAGCACGGCTGTCACGGGCATTAGCGCGGGACCTCGCGCGGAGACAGGCCCGACTGATGCCCGCGGAAAAATCACCAGTAACACAAGCGCGACAATGCCGATCAGCGTCAGTCCGACACCGAATCGGTCTGCCGTGGTTGCCCCATAGCGCAACTCCACACGGGGCTGTTCTGGAATAACCAGCATGAAGGCGGGCTCTGTAAGAAAAACATTCTCGCCGCTCACACTCTTCCATTTAGGATGGTAACTCATGCGTATGACATGCGGCTGACCCACAGCGGAGGTTTCGAATACCAGTCGCTCCCGATCCATGCTGAGGATGCGGATATCTCCACCAACTGCCGGGGCCGGGGCCTGCCATTTCTGCTCGGGACTCACGTAGACCTCGCGCGTGTCATAAGGATGGGAAAGCCGGAAACGGCGAAACGCATTGTTCATCCAACGGTCACGTGATTTTATTTCGAGCGGTTCATCGACAAGGTCAACCAGTTGAGAGTCGGGATTTTTCAGCCGCAGCACCAGAAAGGGATCCTCTCGCGACAACACTTCGAAACGCTTGTCGTTACCAAAGCGTTGCTTCATTTGCTGCGAGCGCAGCACCAGGGTATCGGTATAGAATTCGTTCATGTGTCCGATCGCCGCATCAATGCTTCCCTTGCTGGAGGGAAAACGGGATAGCGGCGAAGACGGCCGGTTCGAGATCTCGGCCTGTAGCTGGTAAATAAAAGCGGAACTAATCGCCGACTCCATGTAGAGACCTTCCAGCACCGGGCGCGAACCGAACAGCGGCATGGCCTCCACGGTGCGGGTTGAACCTGTATCATTGTTATCCGGGTCATGCTCGAAGATCACCCTGGCATCCATCAGGCCACCGGACAGGGTATCTGCGACTGCACGATAGGCCGGCCACCGTGACTTCACCTCGTAGCCTTCCAGATTCCAGCGCGCCCAGTTTTCTATAGTGCCGCTATCGGGCTCCCACCAGGACATTAATGCAATCACTAAACTGCCTGCCCATAACAGCGACGCTGGCACCCACCGATAGATCAGCCATCCGATTCCCGCAGCCAGTGCCACCGCCGCGCCCCACTGGGCATAGGGGAAGAAGCGTATATCCGCCAGTCCCAACTGGTGCGCGACATGGAAAGCCGTGAGGCCGAATACGCAAATCCCCAGGGGGAAGCCCAGGCCCGCTCTCGCAGATCTGGAAAAAAACAGTATCGCGACCAGGTAGGGTAGTCCGAGCGACAACGGCCAAAGCTGTCCTGGCCATAACGTTTGCCAGCGATCGACCCACATCGAAGTGTCGTTGGGGATGGTCCAGGGAAGGTTGCTTATCAAGGGTATCAACCAGAAGCCCAGTAACAGGAATGCCAGCGTGTGCACCTGCAGGATGATTGGCAACGCCTGCCGCCAGTCACGGAATAACAGCGGAAAAAGGAAGGCACCGAAGCCGGCTACCAGCAGCGCATAACCGTGACTGAAGGCGACCAGCACCTCCAACAGGGCGGCCAGTATCCAGACGCGCCCCCCTCTTCTCAGGGCCCAGCCCAGCACACCCCAGAAAATAACGGTCCAGAGAAAACCCCAGCTATAGGCGAATTCACCCGCCATTTGTGCCATGAGATTACCACCCCAGATGGATGTGCCGGTGGTCAGGACAAACCCGGTGGCACCCGCAGCACCCAGCAACCGTGCCGCAACCGGCCACCGCAGCAATGCACCCATCACGTAGGTGCCAAATGGCAACAACACAGCCGGCAGCATGGCAATGAATTTGAAAGCAACAGGCAGTCCGACCAGCTCGGAAAGATAGACACCCAGCACGAAGGGCATCGGGAAATAATAACTAAACGCCGGAAGTCCCATGAAGACTTCCGGCATCCATCCCGAGATCTTGCCTTGCGCCAGCCAGTCCCTGAATACGTCGGCATAGAGAATATGAGAGGCCGTATCGCCGCCGGTCGTCCAGGTCGGCAAAATCCAGAGGTCCAGCCGCGTATGGTCGGCGACCCACAGGGAAATCCCGGCCACCAGCAACCAGCCCGTGTAACGGACAAGCGCTGATTCCTCAGCAGGAGGTCTACTAACCCTGTGCTGCCTGAAAGTGAACAAGGTCCACAGCAACGCAAGACCAGCAACCGTGATCGAGAGTATTTGCAGCCACTGTGCAGACCGCCACCAGGCATGCGGCGGAGCAACGCCGGTATACTTAAGCCACTGTCCCCGCTGGTCCGTGCGAATGGACCAGGGTATCAACTTGCTGTGATGAAAGCCGCGATCACTCCAGTCCAGACGGGCCAACTGCGGGTAGATGCCTCCCGGCACGGCCATGCGATCGTGCCGTTGCACCAGCTTGAAGGCATGATCCTCCGGGGTCAAAGGGGCCACGTCTTCCCAGTTCGGTGCCGACGACAGCGTTAATGATAGATCGTCCGGAGTAACACCGGCCAATTGCCATCGCAGCTGGTCCCCCTTGAACATAACCTGGGGAGTCCGCAGCGGCGTCTGGCGCGCCGTCCCCAGAAGGTACTCGATGGCAAGCGGATAACTGTGCCATGCCTCAGCGTTGTCCTGGTATTCGATACTCAGCAACAGGTGATATCTGCCAGGCAATGGCTGGCTGGACGGCATTTCTATTTGAAAAACATGTGCCGCCTGCGACGTCCATGTGCGTGGACCATCTACCCTGATGATTTGGTCAATGGATTCTATTACCAGCTCGGTGTTGTATACCGGCCCGCCTGCAGACAGGGTGAGCTCAATCGTACCGTCAAGTTCAAGAGCTGTTGCATTAATGGTTGCCGTGTATACGAATCGGGGTGGCCCACACTCCGCCGGCAACGGCAGACATAGAATCAGCAAGGCAAGATATGCCGACAGCGCGCGACGAATGACCAGTGGCGATACGCAATTCATGCCCATTGTTTTTTCAATCGCATAAAAACAATAACGCTCGGCATGAGCCCGCCCAGGAGCACCCAAATCCAGACCGGTTTGACTGCCGTCTTGACATCGCCTGTTACCTGGACGACAGCCGATCCGGCGATGCCAAAGCGCTTTTCGTTTTCTTCATACCGACCTACCAGTGAAACCTGGTAGCGACTGTTCGCCAATGCCGAATAATTCTCCACCTCGTATTCCAGCGCTTGCTCCTGTTGCGGGCCTATTTCAATCACTGACTGTTCATGAGATACCGACAATTCATTTGGAACAAAAAGCACAAGATAAATTTTCAGCACCTTCCGCCCGTCATTGCGCAGCACAAAGCTCATCCGTCCCTTGCCATCGACTGGTATACTGATCATATCGCCGCTAATGGAAGCAACCGGCATGACAGTGGACTGGTAATCATAAAACCCGACCGTCAGGGCCGTGAATCGGTAACCATTTGCATCCTTGTAGTTTGTTCTGATGACAACAGGGTAGCGCCCGGGAATTCCGAACGCATCAGCCAGGGAGAAGTTCACAGACGCCTTTTCATCGACTTGCAGTTTTTTAACAACCAGGCCAACCAGCAGCTTGTCCTCTACAATTACTTCAAACTGCACATCATGGGCAGGCACATCACCCCGGTTTTCAGTCATGACCACAAGCACCAAACCCTGCTGTTTCACACTGACCGAGAACTCTGTCACCAGGGTAATATGTGCGCCGAATGCATTGGTGCAGCCCAATGAAACGATTATAACCATCCCGCTCAACAAGGATTTTAGCCAGCCGCTTCCGACAGCCTTTGGTAACGCAAAGTACGGGATATTTTCGCGACAATTCACAAGCAGGGTGCTCAAGTCAGTAACCAAGCTTAAGGAAACACGGCAAGGCATGGATTTTTCTAATAGAGGGGCTACGGTCCCGTCGTCTCCGGTGCATTCGGTTCCCGCAGCATCAGCATAAACGCGCCCGGTAGAGTGGAAGACCACAATACCAGCAAATAGCCTACAGACAGGGCCAGCACCGAGGTAGCATCAACACCGAGCGGCAGCAACAGGGCCATCATGGCACCCTCTCTTGCACCCAGCCCGCCTAATGAGATCGGCAGGCTGGCTATCAGGAATACCAGTATCAGCACCACCATGAATTGAAATACAGGCAGATGCACACCTAACCCCGGCGCCAACAACAGCAGCACCAGCACTACCATCAGTTGATTCAGCACGGACAAGCCAAATGCCGTCAGCACCAGTCCCGGGGCACTGCGGTAGCGTGGAAAACAGGACAACACCGCGTGCAGACGCGGCCAGCGGCTACCGAAACCGGCATCCAGCCGCTTTGTCCACCGGGGTAGCATGGCAATGGCCACTACCGGAAGAATCGCCAGCATGCTCAATCCAAAGATGCCTAGCGCAAGATGGTTCTCAAATTCAGGCGGCGCAAATAACAGTGCTATAACGCCCATACTGACCAAGGCGACCAAACCAAGTACGCGATCAACAAACGCGGAACTGACCAGTGCGCTACCACCAAAGCCCGCGGCGTAAAGTCGTGCTGTACGTGCCAGATCACCACCATAGACGGACGGCAGCAGATTATTATAGAACACCCCAAGGTAATAACTTGGCCACAGCTGTCGAAAGGCGATGCTGCCGTTGAGGTGCCGGAACAACAACCACCAACGCACACCACCCGCCACGAATGACAGGAAGTGCAGCGCAATGGCTACGACCAACAGGAGAGGATTGATACCAGCAAGCGCGATACGAACCTGCTCGAAATCAAAGTACCGGGACAACCACCACAGGCAGGCTAGTGTCACCAGCGCCTTCAGCAGGAATATCGCAATATTCTTGCGCGCGCCGCTCACACGGCATCCCGCAGTTTACGGGGGGAGGAAACCGTCACCTTTTGCTGAGGAAATTTATAATGGAGGTTGAGATGGGAACTGTGCGAGGAAATCATCATCTATGCCATAGCATAAAGCAAAGCGGCCGGCCGCCTACATATCCCCTGGCGGCTCAAAGACAAAAAGGCCGCTGGGTAGCGGCCTATCTTATTGATTTATTTAGTAGGCACAAGTGGATTACTCCGAGCATCCCTGCGCTCCGGGCCGCGCTTTGCGCGTTCCGGAACGCTTCTGGCGTTCCGGTCGAACACCCTCTCATCCAAACGAGAGAAGCTGTCGCTAATCTTTATAATTTGGTAGGCGCGAGTGGATTCGAACCACCGACCCCCACCATGTCAAGGTGGTGCTCTAACCAACTGAGCTACGCGCCTGCGAAGGAGGCGAACGATACAAGAAATCGGCTACTCGTTGCAAGTCGCCATTCGCGGATGCGATCCGCTCACACAAATGTATCTATATGTTGTAGGAGCGCTTCGCAAGCGCGATTTCATTAATCCGCCAAACCCAGGTTGCCCGCCTGCAGGTGACGGATCTGGTCACGCACGCGGGCAGCTTCCTCGAATTCCAGGTCGCGGGCATGCGCGTACATCTGCTGCTCCAGCTGCCTGACCTTTTGCTCCAGCTGCTTCGGTGTGAGGCGACCGTATTGCACCAACTCCTCGGCCACGCGGTCAAACGCTCGCCCGGGGCCACGGCCCGGCCCCAGTGCCCCCTCGAGGATATCGGTCACGGCCTTCTTGATGCTAACCGGGGTAATGCCGTGTTCCTTGTTGAAGGCCTGCTGCTTTTCGCGGCGGCGGTCGGTCTCGTCCATGGCACGGCGCATGGAGCCGGTTATCCGGTCCGCGTACAAAATGGCCTTGCCGCTCAGGTTGCGTGCCGCCCGCCCGATGGTCTGGACCAGCGAACGCTCAGAACGCAGGAAACCCTCCTTGTCGGCATCGAGGATGGCCACCAGCGACACTTCCGGCATATCCAGTCCTTCACGTAACAGGTTGATGCCAACCAGCACATCAAATTCCCCCAGCCGCAGGTCACGGATGATTTCGACTCGCTCCACGGTATCGATATCCGAATGCAGGTAGCGTACCCGCACACCGTGCTCAGCGAGGTATTCCGTCAGGTCTTCGGCCATGCGCTTGGTCAGTGTCGTGACCAACACACGATCGCCCGCGGCAACTCGCTCACGGATCTCTGACAGCAGGTCATCAACCTGGGTACCGGCCGGTCGCACTTCAATCTCGGGGTCAATCAGGCCGGTCGGCCGAACCATCTGTTCTACAATGGCATCGGCATGTTCTTCCTCGTAGGGCCCGGGGGTCGCCGAGGTAAAGATCGTCTGTGGCGCCAGCGCCTCGAACTCGTCAAAGCGCAGCGGCCGGTTATCCAGTGCCGAGGGCAATCTGAAACCGTACTCGACCAGATTCTCCTTGCGGGAGCGGTCACCGCGATACATACCGCCCAGCTGCGGCACAGTGACATGCGATTCATCAATCACCAGCAGGGCACTCGCCGGCAGGTAGTCAAACAGGGTTGGTGGTGGCTCCCCCGCCTGGCGGCCGGAGAGGTAGCGTGAATAGTTCTCAATACCCGAGCAGTAGCCCAGCTCCGTCATCATTTCCAGGTCCAGCAAGGTGCGCTGCTCCAGCCGTTGCGCCTCGACCAGCTTGTTGTTGTCGCGCAGCTGTTCAAGGCGTTGCTTCAGTTCCACCTTGATATGCTCCATGGCTCCGAGGATGACCTCGCGTGGTGTCGCATAGTGCGTCTTCGGATAGATTGTCAGGCGTGGCACACGGCGCAACACCTCGCCGGTCAGCGGGTCAAACCAGGCCAGCGATTCGACCTCGTCATCAAACAATTCCACGCGCACGGCCTCGCCATCGGACTCCGCGGGGAAGATATCGATCACCTCGCCGCGCACCCGGTAGGTCGCGCGATGCAGCTCAACGTCATTTCGCGTGTACTGCAACTCGGCCAGACGCCTGAGTATGACACGCTGATCGGCCTTCTCGCCGCGCACCAGGTGCAGCACCATCTTCAGGTAGGCTCGCGGGTCACCGAGGCCATAGATGGCAGATACCGTGGCGACAATAATGGCATCAGGGCGTTCCAGCAGCGCCTTGGTCGCCGACAGCCGCATCTGCTCGATATGCTCGTTGACCGAGGCGTCCTTTTCTATATAGGTATCCGAGGCCGGCACGTAGGCCTCGGGCTGGTAATAGTCGTAGTAGGAGACGAAATATTCCACCGCATTCGACGGAAACAGTTCGCTCATCTCGCCGTACAGCTGGGCAGCGAGGGTCTTGTTGGGTGCAAGGATCAGGGTTGGCCGCTGCATGGCCTGGATCACATTGGCGATGGTGAAGGTCTTCCCGGAACCGGTCACACCCAGCAGGGTCTGATGGGCAAGGCCATCCTGCAGCCCCTCGATCAGGGCCTTGATTGCCTGCGGCTGGTCACCGGCAGGACTTAAGCCGGATTTCAGTTGGAATTGTTCGCTCACAGGCTATGATCAGACGACTGACTTTGAGTATGATTGGCGTTGTTCATTTCGAACCATATTTAGCGGGAAACCAACTTGGAAAAACTTACGCTTGCGAACCGGGTACAACGTGTCAAACCTTCACCGACGCTCGCCGTCACGGCGCGGGTGGCCGAGCTGCGTGCTGCTGGCAAGGATATTATCGGGCTGGGCGCCGGCGAACCCGATTTTGACACCCCCGATCACATCAAGGCAGCGGCCATCAAGGCCATCAACGAGGGCTTCACCCGCTATACCGCGGTGGATGGCACACCCGCGCTGAAAAAAGCGATTATAGCGAAATTCAAGCGCGATAACGGGCTGGACTATAACCTTGACCAGATACTGGTGTCCTGCGGCGGCAAACAGAGTTTCTTCAACCTCTGCCAGGCATTACTCAATCCCGGTGATGAGGTCATTATCCCGGCCCCCTACTGGGTGTCCTACCCCGACATGGTGCGTCTTGCCGATGGCGAACCGGTCATCATACGCGCCGGCGTCGACACCCGCTTCAAGATCACCCCGGAACAGCTGGAAGCGGCGATCACACCAAAGACACGCATTGTCGTCATCAACAGTCCGTCCAACCCGACCGGCGTTGCCTACACACGCAATGAACTGGCGGCACTGGGCGAGGTTTTAAAGAAATGCCCACAGGTCCTGATCGCCACTGATGACATGTACGAACACATCATCTGGAGTGACGAACCGTTTAGCAATATCCTGAATGCCTGCCCGGAACTGTATGCGCGAACTATCGTACTGAATGGCGTTTCCAAGGTGTATGCCATGACCGGCTGGCGCATTGGATATGCCGGTGGTCCGGCCGAACTGATCAAGGCGATGAAAAAGGTGCAGTCACAAAGCACCTCCAACCCGACCTCGATTTCACAAGTCGCTGCACAGGCCGCTCTTGAGGGAGACCAGGCCTGCATCCAGCCCATGATCGCGGCCTTCAAGGAACGCCATGATTACGTCATTAGAGCCCTGAATGATATCCCCGGGGTGGTATGCCTGCCGGCCGATGGCACCTTCTACTGCTTTCCACATGTGCAGACCGTGATCGATCGGCTTGATAGCGTCAACGATGATATCCAGCTCGCCGAATACCTGCTGGACAAGGCCGGTGTCGCACTGGTACCCGGATCCGCCTTCGGTGCGCCGGGCTATGTGCGTATTTCCTTTGCAACCGGCATGGACACGTTAAAGGATGCCCTCACCCGCATCGCGACGGCACTGACCACCTGACGGGGCTTTTACCGACACGACAAGTCATACCTGCCTGATTCACACCCCGGCGAGCCTCACCGACAATACCCCCAAAACAACCCGTAGGAGGAGCGCTTCGCAAGCGCGATTTCCGGACGCTGGAAACAATCGCGGATGATATCCGCTGCTACGGGTGCATCAATCAGTGTCGGGGCGACCCGTCAAACAGGGGTGTCAGGATGACAATGCGTAGTCACAGCCAGGACGGCCTGACGCTGCCCGAGTTACTGCTCAGTCTGACAGTAATCTCAACGCTGTCAGTGAGTGGCATCAGCCAGTTTAAACACACACTCCAGGTAAACCGCATGGCAGCGGAAATCAACCAGTTCATCACGGCCCTGCACCTGGCGCGCAGTGAAGCCGTCAAACATGGCAGACGTATCGTACTCTGCCCCCGCGTGCATGGATCCGCTTGCGGCAGCAGCCCGGACTGGGTGAATGGCTGGATGGTGTTTGCGAGTGACGACAGGAAGCTCGACCAGGATGAAACGATCCTGCAGGCCGGCAACCCCCTGTCCGCCGGGATCAGCCTGCGCAGTAGCAATCACCGTAAACGTATCGTCTATCAGCAGGATGGCAGTAGCGGAGGTTCAAATGCCTCCTTCACCTTTTGCGACACGCGCAAGCTGGCAAAACCACGTGTTATCTGCCTGTCAAATACCGGCCGGCCTCGCCTGAGCCTGACCCGCTGCGATGGCAAAACGATTCATTGTTGATAAGTAACAGGAAATACAGGGAAACTGCGTTGACCGAAAAGACGCAAATCCAGTATGATGCGCGCTCTTGAAGGTTCTCTATTCCCCGGTAGCTCAGCTGGTAGAGCGGGTGACTGTTAATCACTAGGTCGGCGGTTCGAGCCCGTCCCGGGGAGCCACTATTTTGTGCATCTAAGCCAGCGTAACTGCTGGTTTTTTTACGCCTGTAGCCGCTGAATACGTTGATATTATAGCATTCACTAGTGACATTGCTGACCAAATCATTATAGGCTATACTCGTCAATAGGCAGCAATCAGCAGCATCTGACAGCAGCCTACTGCACCATCTTGCTGACCAAATGCCGACCAATTTTTGGACTGGTGAGCAAATGTCACAGGGTCACATACCTTTATATACGGACAGTCTTTGGTCAGCAGATAAAACGAAACCCGGCAGTGCTACCAACACATACCGGGCTTCTAACCACAACGGATATATGAGGTATCAGTCATGGGTACCACTATTACAGATAAACAGCTCCAGAATCTCAACCCTGGGGATGACCTTCCAATTAATATCTATGATTACCCCGGGCTACGGGTGCGCATGGCCCCTACTGGCAGAAGCACGACTTTCTATCACCGCTTTGTCAGCCCCAGCAACAAGAAAACCGTTAAAGCGACGATTGGCCGATATGGCAAGAAACAGGGACAACTCTCATTAAAAGAAGCCATTACTCACTGGCACGACAATCACGGGCTGCTGGCAAGGGATATAGACCCCCGGGATCATACCAAGGTCGAGGCAGCCAAGGTAAAGTCAGAGCTGCAGACGATTGAACAGGAAACGGCAGAAAGCAATGCTACCGTCCAAAAACTCATCAAAGACCACATTGGTGACAAGACTTCAGGCAACAAGCCCCTGAAAGCCTGGCAGCCGAGATTAAATACACTGGAGCGGTATCTGGAGCCATATCTGAACTGGCCTGCCCATAAGCTGGAACGCTCAGACGCAGTGGCCATGCTCAAGAAAATTGAGACTGCCGGAAAGGAGGTAATGAGAAACCGGACTTTGCGTTATGGCAGCGCCATGTATAACTGGGCTATCAAAAATGAATGGCCAACCGGAGAACACTGGCGCAAGTCATACGGTATCTCAAAAAACACTAAACCCATAATAACAACTAACCCCTTCTGGCAAATTGAAATGCTCAAAGAGAAATCACGCGAGCATGTGCCTACCGATACAGAGCTGAAGGAGTTTCTGAAAAATCTGCACAAGTCGAAACTATCAGAAGACCAGCAGGATGCACTTCTCTTAATTGCCCTCACCGGCTGCCGTGGAAATGAAGTGTGCGCCATGGAATGGAGTGAAGTGCATGACAATGAATGGCGCATACCCGGTGAGCGAGTGAAAAACGGCCATGCTCATCTGGTTTACTTGTCACCACAGGCACTGGGCATTATCAAAAAACACGCTGGGGGTAAGTATGTGTTCTCCAGCGAAACCACAAACAGTGAACATATCCTGCTTGACGGTATTGAAAAGAAGCTGCGGTTCTCTTTCAAGGACATGAATATAACCCCCTTCTGGATTCATGACTGGCGCAGATTGTTTGCTACATGGATGGGTGAAAATGGCATACCTGAAGAAGCACATGACCGGGTGCTAAATCATTACAAGGAGTCTGTGCGTAAAACTTACAACCGTGCTAAATACAATAAACCTGCTAAAAAGGCCTGG
>Ga0316191_10002950_pt1 | contig 12458 bp, 8 predicted proteins | sample Eddworburr2cm_MG_FD_204928 | JGI IMG/M metagenome (GOLD analysis project Ga0316191, IMG submission 204928) | Coastal sediment microbial communities from Maine, United States - Eddy worm burrow 2 cm | ecosystem: Environmental > Aquatic > Marine > Coastal > Sediment | place: USA: Maine | collected...
CACTACTGGTCATGCCGGTCACTTCATCGGTCTGTTCGCGAACGGTCTTGCCCTCTTCGAGGTCAACACAACGAACCTTACCATCCACTTCGGCAATCAGCGGCATGGTGTATGGATCCCACTCAGCTAGAATCTGACCGGTCTTCACCTTATCGCCACCGGCGATACGCAGACGGGCACCGTATGGAATACGATGACGTTCCATCTCTTTACCCTTGGTATCAGACACCACAACCTCAGTATGACGGTTGATGATAATGTCCATGCCTTCACTGTCGCGTACGACCACTTCATGTTCCAGCGTCGCCACACCGTTGAATCGGGATTCAACATTAGCCTGCTCAGCAGAACGTGATGCTGTACCACCCACATGGAAGGTACGCATGGTCAGCTGGGTTCCAGGCTCACCGATCGACTGCGCGGCAATCACACCGACAGCTTCACCGATACTCACAGGTGAACCATGACCAAGGTCGCGGCCATAACATGCCGCACATACGCCCTCTTCCGACTCACAGGTCAGCACTGAACGAATCTTCAGCTGCTCAATACCTGCATCATCAATCTTCGCAACCAGCTCTTCATTGATCATAGCACCTGCAGGAGCAATCTCCTCACCGGAGATCGGATCAAGAGCTGCTTCCATCAGCACACGACCAAGCACGCGCTCGGACAACGGCTCAATTACTTCACCACCCTCAACCAGAGGAGAGATCGTGATGCCATCTTGAGTGCCACAATCCTGTTCACGGATTACAGCATCCTGTGCTACATCCACCAGACGACGAGTCAGGTAACCTGAGTTCGCGGTCTTCAGTGCGGTATCGGCAAGACCCTTACGTGCACCGTGGGTTGAGATGAAGTACTGCAGTACGGTCAGACCTTCACGGAAGTTAGCCGTAATCGGGTTCTCAATGATCGAACCATCCGGCTTGGCCATCAGACCACGCATACCGGCCAGCTGACGAATCTGCTGAGCCGAACCACGAGCGCCCGAGTCAGCCATCATGTAGACCGAGTTGAAGGTTGAGGTGGTCTCTGTCTCTTTACCATCTGCAGAGGTGATCTCTTCAGTGGAGAGGTTGTCCATCATGGCACGCGCCACCTTGTCGGTGGTGTGCGTCCACAAGTCGATAACCTTATTGTAGCGCTCGCCAGCGGTGATAAGGCCATCACGGTACTGTGACTGTACCTCAAGGACTTCCTTCTCGGTTGCAGAAACCAATGTGTATTTGCTATCCGGAATAATCACGTCACCAAGGCAGAAAGATGCACCTGAACGGGTAGCATAGGTATAACCCAGCACCTTGATACGGTCAGCCAGCAGTACAGTCGCCTTGTTACCGGCAACGCGATAGCAGTGCTCAATCAGAGAGCCCACTTCCTTCTTACCGAGTACCTTGTTAACACTTGAGAATGGCATCTCTTCAGGTAGCACAGTGGAAAGAATCGCACGGCCAACGGTGGTCTTCTCGCGAGTTCCACGGATACGGCACTGGATGCGGGTATGAATCTTCACTGATCCGGCATCATAGGCACGAAGCACCTCTTCAGGAGAGGAGAAGGTCATGCCTTCACCCGGCTCAAAAGGCTTCTCACGGGTCAGGTAATAGATACCAAGAACCATATCCTGAGTTGGTACGATGACCGGTTTACCTGTTGCAGGAGAGAGGATGTTGTTGGTCGACATCATCAATGCACGCGCTTCGGTCTGTGCTTCGATCGATAGAGGCACATGTACAGCCATTTGGTCACCGTCAAAGTCAGCATTGAATGCGGTACAGACCAGTGGATGCAGCTGAATCGCTTTACCTTCGATCAGAATCGGTTCAAATGCCTGAATACCCAGACGATGCAGTGTTGGTGCACGGTTGAGCATAACTGGATGCTGATGAATCACTTCGGCAAGAATATCCCAAACTTCCGGAATGCCCTGCTCAACCAGCTTCTTGGCAGCCTTAATGGTGGTCGCCAGACCTCTTAATTCCAGCTTGTGATAGATGAACGGCTTGAATAGCTCCAGAGCCATCTTCTTAGGCAGACCGCACTGATGCAGTTTCAGTTCAGGACCCACCACGATCACCGAACGACCAGAATAGTCGACACGTTTACCCAGAAGGTTCTGACGGAAACGACCCTGCTTACCCTTGATCACATCAGAGAGTGATTTCAGTGGACGACGGCTGTTACCGGTAATCGGCTTACTGCGACGCTCATTATCAAACAGTGCATCCACAGACTCCTGTAGCATGCGCTTCTCATTACGGGTAATGATTTCAGGCGCATTGAGCTCCAGAAGACGACGCAGACGATTGTTACGGTTGATGACACGACGATAGAGATCATTCAGATCAGAGGTGGCGAAACGGCCACCATCAAGTGGTACCAGCGGACGAATTTCAGGGGGCAGCACCGGAATTACTTCCAGAACCATCCACTCAGGACGGTTGCCTGAACCGATCATTGCCTCAACGGTCTGCAGACGCTTGGTCAGCTTGGTCAGCTTGGTGACTGCATTGGTCGCGCCAATCTGAGCACGCAGGCTCTGACGTTCCTCTTCCAAATCGATACTAGCCAGCATTTCACGTAGTGCTTCAGCACCCATGACAGCACGGAACTCTTCACCGTACTCCTCAAAGGCTTCGATATACTCCTCTTCCGTCAGAATCTGATACTGGTCGAGACTGGTCAGCCCCGGATCGATCACCACGTAAGATTCGAAATAGAGAACGCGCTCAAGCTCTTTCAGAGTCTTATCAAGCAGCAGGCCGATACGAGAAGGCAGGCTCTTCATAAACCAGATATGGGCGACAGGAGCAGCAAGATCAATATGACCCATACGCTCACGACGAACCTTGGACTGGATCACTTCAACTGAACACTTCTCGCAGACAACACCACGATGTTTCAGGCGCTTGTACTTACCGCACAGGCACTCGTAATCCTTGATCGGACCGAAGATCTTCGCGCAGAAAAGGCCATCACGCTCCGGCTTGAAGGTACGGTAGTTGATGGTCTCAGGCTTCTTTACCTCACCAAATGACCATGAACGAATTTTTTCAGGGCTCGCCAAGCCGACCCGAAGACCGTCAAAGTCTTCGATGCTGCTGGGCTTCTGGAACATCTTTAGAAGTTCTTGCATGCCTTATTCTCCTTCGCCTGTAACCGGTTTCTTGACCATTTCCAGATCAATACCCAGTGCGTTAAGTTCCTTCGTCATTACATTAAACGATTCAGGGATACCTGCATCGAAGTGCATATCGCCACGAACGATCGACTCGTACATCTTGGTACGACCCTGAACGTCATCCGACTTCACAGTCAGCATCTCCTGCAGCGTGTAGGCAGCGCCATACGCTTCAAGTGCCCAAACTTCCATCTCACCGAAACGCTGACCACCGAACTGGGCTTTACCACCCAAAGGCTGCTGCGTTACAAGCGAATAAGGACCGGTTGAACGTGCATGAATCTTCTCATCCACCAGATGGTGAAGTTTGAGGATATACATCATACCGATGGTGACAGGGCGATCGAACGCCTCGCCAGTACGGCCATCAAACAGTGTGGTCTGACCTGTCCTGGAGACACCCGCCAGATCCAGCATACGATGGATATGATCCTCTTTAGCACCGTCAAATACCGGTGTTGCGATCGGCACACCACCCTTCAGGTTATCTACCAGCTCAACCAGCTCTTCCTTCTTCAACGTTTTGATCGTCTTGGAAGCGGCTGCGTCCTCTTTGTAGATATCGAGTAGGTACTCGGTGATCTCTTTCTGATCTTTCTTGGCACGCGTCATCTCATCAAGACGACGACCCAACTCACTGGCAGCAAGCCCCATATGAATTTCGAAAATCTGTCCGATATTCATACGTGACGGTACGCCTAGTGGATTCAGGCAGATGTCTACCGGAGTACCATCTTCGGTATAAGGCATGTCCTCTTCCGGTACAATGACCGAAATAACACCCTTGTTACCATGACGGCCCGCCATCTTATCGCCCGGCTGTAGTTTACGTTTCACCGCAACGAAGACCTTCACAACCTTGATCATGCCAGGTTTAAGTTCTGAACCTTCGCGAACCTTGCCAACCTTCTCTTCGAAGCGGGACTCAAGACGCGCACGCTCTTTATCCATACTCTCGAGAATCTCGGCAATGCTCTCATTAAGCTTATCGTCTGCTACCGATGCAGCAGAGAGGTCACGCAGAGCCAGACTATCAAGATGATCCGCTGTAATTTCAGCGCCCTTCTTCAGGCCCTTAAGGGTTGCAGCCTTCTGGCCAACCATCATGCTCTTCAAACGAGCCATCACGTTAGCTTCAAGGATACGACGCTCATCTTCTTTATCGGCGTACAACTGCTCCACTTCCATCTCTTCGATGGACTTGGCACGGTCATCCTTCTCATCGCCACGACGGGTGAAGACCTGAACATCAACGACAACGCCCTCATCACCCGGCTTGATACGTAGTGACGAATCACGAACATCAGAAGCCTTCTCACCGAAGATGGCACGAAGCAGTTTTTCTTCTGGAGAAAGCTGGGTTTCACCCTTCGGTGTGATCTTACCAACAAGAATATCACCGCTCTTCACTTCTGCACCAATGTAAGCAACACCGGAATCATCCAGATGACGTAGTGCCTCTTCGCCTACGTTTGGAATATCGCGGGTAATCTCTTCATCGCCCAATTTGGTCTGACGAGCAACAGCTTCAAACTCTTCAATATGGACCGAGGTGTAGACGTCGTCTTTCACAAGTTTCTCGGAGATGACAATCGCATCCTCGAAGTTGTATCCACGCCATGGCATCAGAGCTACCAGTGCGTTGCGGCCAAGCGCCAACTCACCCAGATCGGTTGAAGGACCATCAGCAATGATGTCACCCTTCTTCACTAGGTCGCCGGCCTTGATGATCGGACGCTGGTTAAAGCAGGTGTTCTGGTTGGAACGGCGGTATTTGAATAGGCGATAGATATCGACACCCGGCTCACCGGTTGCCTGCTCATCATCATTTACACGAACAACGATTCGTGAGCCATCAACGCTTTCAACTTCACCACCACGGCGTGCAATCACGGTAACACCCGAGTCGCGTGCCACTTCAGCTTCCATACCGGTACCAACCAGTGGCTTCTCGGAACGGATCAGTGGAACTGCCTGACGCATCATGTTTGAGCCCATCAATGCGCGGTTCGCATCATCATGCTCAAGGAATGGAATCAGACCTGCAGAGATTGATACCAGCTGTGAAGGCGTTACGTCCATATAGTCGATCTCAGTAGGAGCGTTCATGATGAACTCACCGTCCTGACGACACTGGATCACATCAGCAACAAATTCACCTTTCTCATCGACTTTCGCATTCGCCTGAGCGATTACCAAGCCAGCCTCTTCAATAGCTGATAGGTAGACCACTTCACGGGTCAGTTTACCATCTACCACCTTACGGTAAGGGGTTTCGATGAAACCGAAATCATTGACCTTGGCAAAACATGACAGGGAGTTGATCAGACCAATATTCGGACCTTCAGGAGTCTCAATCGGGCAGAGGCGTCCATAATGGGTTGGATGCACGTCACGAACTTCAAAGCCAGCACGCTCACGCGAGAGGCCGCCGGGGCCGAGGGCTGAGAGACGACGCTTGTGCGTAATTTCTGACAGCGGATTGGTCTGATCCATAAACTGTGAGAGCTGTGAGGAGCCGAAGAACTCTTTCACAGATGCAATCAACGGTTTCGCATTGACCAGATCAGAAGGCATCATTTCAGTCAGATCGCCAGAGCTCAGACGCTCACGAATAGCGCGCTCCATACGAATCAAACCAACACGAATCTGATTCTCTAGTAGCTCGCCGACTGAACGCAGACGACGGTTACCAAGGTGGTCAATATCATCCACTTCGCCGATGCCGTCACGTAGCTTAAGCAGCGTATCCATAGAGAGTAGGATATCTTCGATTCTCAGTGTGCCCTGATCCAATGGCACATCATCGTTTGAAATATTCAAACGGCTGTTCAGCTTCATACGACCCACATTTGAAAGGTCGTAACGGGAAGCATCGAAGAACATCGATTCAAACAGTGCTTTAGCAGTTTCAACTGTTGGTGGCTCACCAGGGCGCATCATGCGGTAGATCTCTACCTGTGCTTCCTCTTTCGACTGAACCATATCCAGACGAAGTGTATCAGCCAGCCATGGGCCACGATGGAAGCTATCGATGAAGAGGCAATCAAACTCTTTGATACCCGCAGCCTGAAGTGCAGAGATGCCCTCTTCAGTCAGCTCCTGATTGTGATCCATCAGCATCTCGCCGCCTGCGATCATAATAGGCTCAGCGATCACTTCACCGATCATGTTTTCAGTCGGCACATCCAGCCACTCAACCTTGGCTTCAGTCAGCTTCTTGATGGCTACAGGGGTAAACTTCTTACCTTCAGCAACGATCCGCTTGCCACCAGCCTTGATTTCGGTAGCCGCACGGCTACCAAGGAACGTCTCAGCATCGAACTTGACCTGGAAACCGTCTTTGGTGATCCGATAGGTACGACGCGCATAGTAACGATCGAGAATCTCCTGCTGATTCAGGCCAAGTGCCTTAAGCAGAACACCTGCCGGCATCTTACGACGCAGGTCGATACGGAAATGAACCTTATCCTTGGCATCAAACTCGAAGTCGAGCCATGAACCGCGGTAAGGAATCACGCGAGCCTTGAACAGGAACTTGCCTGATGCATGGGTTTTGCCACGGTCATGGTCAAAGAAAACGCCCGGTGAACGGTGCATCTGAGAAACGATGGCACGCTCTGTACCATTGATAATGAAAGAGCCGTAATCGGTCATCAACGGGATTTCGCCCATGTAGACAGACTGGTCACGAACCTCTTTTACTTTACGCTTGGCACCCTTCTCGCCATCGGCATCGAAGATCTTCAAACGCAGTTTTACCTTCACAGGCAGTGCATAGGTCAGGTCACGACGGCGACACTCGTCGAGGTCGTAACGAGGTGGATTGTAGTCCAGGCCCTCGAAATGAAGCTCAGCACTTCCGCCGTAATCTTTGACCGGGAAAACATTCTCAAAAACAGAAGCCAGACGGCCTGCGTTGATCTCGGTTGAGCCCTGGCCCACACCGACAAATTCCTGATATGAGTCGACCTGAAGTCGAAGCATATTCGGCATTCCGATCACCGAATCGATACTTCCAAAATTCTTGCGGATACGTTTAACAGCAGCTTGCTTGCCCATAATTACCTCGGTCAAATTTACCTGTCTGAAGCTTTCGCCTCATTTGTTCCTCTTTTAAGAAACAGCGCTTAAGAAAATCACCTATGCATTCGGCTTTCTTAAGCGCAGAAAAGGCCAAGCCCCGACAGCCGAAACTGCCGGGGTTGACCTTATTTCACTTTATAAAGTGACGTACGCAATGGCTGGATTACTTCAGCTCTACAGTTGCGCCAGCCTCTTCCAGCTTAGCCTTCAGCTCTTCAGCTTCAGCGGTTGCTGCGCCTTCTTTTACTGCCTTAGGTGCTGCTTCAACCAGATCCTTGGCTTCTTTCAGGCCCAGACCAGTGATTTCGCGAACAGCCTTGATCACCTGGATCTTCTTGTCGCCAGCAGATGTCAGAACAACGTCAAACGCGTCCTTCGCTTCAGCAGCAGCTTCGCCACCAGCAGGTGCGCCAGCAGCAGCAACTGCAACAGGTGCAGCAGCAGATACGCCGAATTTTTCTTCTAGTGCAGATACCAGCTCAGAGAGTTCCAGTACGGACATAGTCTCAATTGCGGTAATCAGTTCGTCTTTTGTTAATGCTTTAGCCATTTTTAAGTATTAGCTCCTCTTGTTATTTTTGCTTATTGAATAAATTTGGTTTCGTGAACGAATGTTGTTTACGCTGCTTCTTTCTGATCACGTACTGCTGCCAGCACACGAACGAATGAAGATGGAATTTCGTTCAAAGTACGTACAAATCCACTGATCGGTGACTGCATGCTGCCCAACATCTTGGCCAACAGAACTTCACGCGATGGCAGACTTGCCAGTGCTTTGATTCCCGCTGCATCAATCGCTTTACCATCAAGTACGCCGCCTCTGATTTCCAAGGCATCGTTCTCTTTAGCAAAATCCGAAATCGCTTTGGCCATACCCACTGGGTCATTGCCATAGGCGATTGCAACAGGTCCGGTAAACAGTTCTTCAGCAGCCTTAAAGCCTGTGTCTTCAGCTGCAAGACGAGCCAATGTGTTCTTTACAACCTGTAAAGAGACATTAGCGCCATGCAGGCGACGACGAAGATCTCCCATCTGGGAAACCGTCAATCCACGGTATTGTGCAACAATACCGGAGGTTGATTCAGACCAGGCAGCATGAAGATCGTCAACAACACGTTGTTTGTCTTCTCGATTCACTTCTACCCCCTTGCTTTATTCGATCCGCGCAAGCGAGCTCACACTCCATCTATTGCAGGATAGTCTTTCGACCGATTAAGCCGCCGGCTATTGCTAACCCTTGGCTCCGACAGTCTTGGACGGATCGTTTTTTTAGCCTTTCCCCGCTTTCGCAGGTTCAAGCTAACTGTTACATGCGGCTCCGGGCTTGACTCGGGCCATCCTGGCCCTCTCCCTTGCGGGCGGCTGTCGCCGTCCAAACGGCTCCTGCCTTTTTGTCTACCCTTCGCCTTTGATCGTTCGGCAAAAACGCGGTTTTGCCTCACTTACGAGCTCATGTAATTCGCTCGCCCCACCTCCTGTGGGGATCGGGTAGTCTTTTGAACCACCTTCCCAGCCATGGATGGCCGGCTTTAGTCTCAATTCGGGTTTCGCAAAATTCGAATTGAGAAAAAGGCTGAAGGCAGGATGCCCTCAGCCGTATCCATCAAAGTGTCGTTACATCCACGCGTACACCAACACCCATAGTGGATGAGACAGTAGCGCTCTGCATATAACGGCCTTTCGCAGAAGCAGGCTTCAAACGATTAAGCTCAGCAACCAGATAGTCGATGTTCTCAACCAGCTTAGCTGCATCAAAAGAGCGCTTGCCGACTGGTGCATGAATCACACCCGCCTTATCAACACGCACTTCGATCTGACCAGATTTAATAGCTGAAACAGCCTTGGTCACATCCATGGTTACAGTGCCCAACTTAGGGTTTGGCATCAGGCCACGAGGACCAAGCACACGGCCCAACTGACCTACCTGAGCCATCATGTCAGGGGTTGCAACAACACGGTCGAAATCCATGAAGCCGCCTTTTACCTTTTCTACAAGGTCTTCAGCACCAACCACATCTGCACCGGCTTTTTCTGCCTCTTCAGCTTTAGCGCCTTTAGCAAACACAGCAACACGTGCTGTTTTACCTGTACCATTTGGAAGTGCTACAGAGCTACGAACCATCTGGTCAGCATGCCGAGGGTCAACGCCCAGCTTGATTGCAACATCAACTGACTCGTCGAATTTTACGGCTGGCTGTGCCAGAACCGCATCGACGGCTGAAGTGATATTAACTGCTTCAGTCGGAAGAGACTCACGAGCAGTGCGAATACGTTTAGAAAGCTTTGCCATGATATCCCCCTTATCCTTCGACGTTCAGGCCCATAGAGCGGGCTGTACCTTCAATAATTTTTGCGCCGGCTTCGGCGTCATAGCAGTTCAAATCTGCCATCTTTGCTTCAGCAATTTCGATCAACTGAGCACGGGTAACTGTACCGACCTTCTTTTTGTTAGGTTCAGCACTACCGCTTGTAATTTTTGCAGCTTTTTTCAGCAATACGGATGCTGGTGGAGTCTTGATTGCGAATTCAAAAGACTTGTCCGCGAAAACGGTAATCACTACCGGCAGCGGCATGCCTTTTTCCATCTCCTGCGTACGCGCATTGAACGCCTTGCAGAACTCCATGATGTTCAGGCCAGCCTGACCAAGAGCCGGACCTACCGGCGGGGCTGGGTTTGCGTTGCCAGCTTGCACTTGAAGCTTAACAAACTTTTCAATCTTCTTTGCCATTATCTATCTCCATGGGTTGCCGACATCCTGTCTTTCACCTGTATTCGAAAGTCGCGTACGACTCGCTCCCACACTTTAAGTGGTGACTTCTCACATCCTGCGAGAAGGTCGGCTGTGGGCTCCTGCCCTTCGCCTCTAATCGCTTCGCAAGAACACGGTCTTGCTTCGCTTACGAGCTCATCTACATTCGCTCGCCCCACTTCCTGTGGGGGTCGGGTAGTCTTTTGAACCACCCTCCCGCACATGGATGTGCGGCTTTAGTGAGTTAACGGGAAATCACATTTTCCGTTAACGTCAAAAACAATTGGCACGGATGCCAATTGCGTATCAGATCAAGATTTCTCGACCTGAATATAATCCAGCTCAACCGGTGTCGGACGACCGAAGATTGAAACACTTACCTTCAGTTTCGCCTTATCTTCCATCACCTCTTCAACAACACCGTTGAATGATGCGAACGGACCATCCATCACACGTACTGCATCACCGATATCAAACATCACCTTAGGCTTAGGATGCTCGATACCCTCTTCAATCTGGTGAACCAAAGCGTCAACTTCGCGCTGTGGCATCGGACGTGGCTTACCGCCGGAACCGAGGAAACCACTGACCTGACGCGTGCCTTTGACGACATGCCAGGTCTCGTCGTTCATCTCCATCTCTACCAGAATATACCCTGGGAAAAACTTGCGCTGACTGGTCACTTTCTGACCCTCTTTCAGCTCAACAACCTCTTCACGAGGCACCATGATCTCACCAAAGCTATCTGCCAGACCGGCACGCTCCGCATTTTCACGGATCATACCTTCAACCTTATCTTCAAAGCCCGAATAGGCCTGAACCACATACCACTCTTTAGCCATTAGATCACCTTCTGTACAAGCCAGCTAAGACCTGAATCAACCAGCCAGAGGAACAGCGAAACGAACAGCACCATGATCACCACCATCAAGGTAGCCTGCATGGCTTCTTTACGCTCAGGCCAGACCACTTTCTTGGCCTCAACCTGAACTTCACGAACAAATTTCTGCATATCTGCTACACGACTCATCGCAAGCTCCTCTTAACGCTTCATTCTCTGCCAACCACACCCATAAAAGGGGAAGTGGCAGGCCAGGAGGGGCTCGAACCCCCGACACCCGGTTTTGGAGACCGGTGCTCTACCAACTGAGCTACTGGCCTAGAATTAAATCTTGGTCTCTTTATGTGCCGTATGTTTGCGACAAGAGTTGCAGTACTTCTTCAACACCAATTTGTCGGTAGTCGTACGCTTATTTTTATCTGTTGTGTAGTTCTTACGTTTGCACTCTTCACAAGCCAAAGCCAACAGGTCACGCATATCTATTCTCCAGTGACAGAAAAGCGGCAGTAGTGAAATTCACTACCGCCGCCCAATGCTTAGTATTTAAATTACTTAGTAATCTCGGTGACGACGCCGGCACCGACAGTACGACCACCTTCGCGAATCGCGAAACGTAGTTCTTTATCCATTGCGATCGGAGTGATCAGCTCAACATCCATTGAGATGTTATCGCCAGGCATCACCATCTCTGTACCCGATGGAAGGGTTACAGAACCTGTCACGTCAGTTGTACGGAAGTAGAACTGTGGACGGTAACCATTGAAGAACGGGGTATGACGACCACCCTCTTCCTTGGTCAGAATATATGCCTCAGCCTTGAAGCCTGTGTGAGGGGTGATTGAACCCGGCTTAGCCAGAACCTGACCACGCTCAACATCTTCACGCTTGGTACCACGAAGTAGTACACCTACGTTGTCTCCAGCTTCACCGCGATCAAGCAGCTTGCGGAACATCTCAACACCGGTACAAGTGGTCTTGGTAGTGTCTTTAACACCAACAATCTCAAGCTCGTCACCAACGTTTACTACGCCAGACTCAATACGGCCGGTTACTACTGTACCGCGACCTGAGATTGAGAACACATCTTCGATTGGCATCAGGAAGTCTTTGTCTACATCACGCGTTGGCGTAGGAATGTAGCTATCAACTGCTGCCATCAGCTCAAGAATTGCAGGTGCACCGATTGGAGAGGTGTCGCCTTCAAGCGCCTTAAGAGCAGAACCCTTAACGATTGGAGTGTCATCACCAGGGAAGTCGTATGAGTCTAGAAGTTCACGAACTTCCATCTCTACAAGCTCAAGTAGCTCTTCATCATCAACCTGGTCAGCCTTGTTCAGGAATACAACCAGGTGAGGTACGTTTACCTGACGTGCAAGAAGTACGTGCTCACGAGTCTGTGGCATCGGACCGTCTGCAGCTGATACAACCAAGATCGCGCCATCCATCTGTGCAGCACCGGTGATCATATTCTTAACATAGTCAGCATGGCCTGGGCAGTCTACGTGGGCGTAGTGACGTGCTTCGGTCTCATACTCAACGTGAGCTGTTGCAATTGTAATGCCGCGCTCGCGCTCTTCTGGAGCACCATCAATGT
>Ga0316191_10002957_pt1 | contig 12438 bp, 11 predicted proteins | sample Eddworburr2cm_MG_FD_204928 | JGI IMG/M metagenome (GOLD analysis project Ga0316191, IMG submission 204928) | Coastal sediment microbial communities from Maine, United States - Eddy worm burrow 2 cm | ecosystem: Environmental > Aquatic > Marine > Coastal > Sediment | place: USA: Maine...
CGGATCCTCGATCGTCAGGATATGGCCTTTCATGCGCTTGTTCATTGAGTCGATCATGGCGGCGAGCGTCGTCGACTTGCCGGAACCCGTCTTGCCGGTGACCAGGATCATGCCTTGTGTGTATCGACAAAGATCATGGATAACCTTGGGCATGTTGAGTTCTTCCAGTGTCATGGCACTGGAAGGAATGGCGCGGAATATCGCACCCATACCATTCAGATGTCTGAACGCGTTGACTCGAAATCGCGAAACATCGGGTATCTCGTACGCGAAGTCGGCGGCATCATGATTCTCGAAGGATCGTTGGGCGGCGCCGTCCATGATTTCGAAGACAGCCTCCTGGACCGCCTCCACAGACAAATGTTGCTGATCAATGATCTGCAGGCCGCCGTGAATACGTGCGCGCACAGGATCTCCCGAAACAAAATGCAAATCGGATGCTTTTTGCTCGAGGGCAGCTGTCAGGAATTGATCGATCTTGTTCATACAATCAAACCTACGCCTGGTCCGCGACTTCGATGGTCGGAACCATGTCGGTATCGGTCACATAGCGTTGGAATTTCTTCTTTTCGTTTGCGAAACGAATCGCATCGTCCGGGTCGATCTGTTTCGCGCTGATGGCTTCGAGCAGCGCCTGGTCCATGATCTGCATGCCAAGATTCTTGCCCGTCTGCAGCTGCGATGGAATCTGGTGCGTCTGGTCCGACGTGATCAGCTTGGCGATCGCACGGGTGTTGACGAGGATCTCGAGGATTGCCCGACGGCCGCGGCCATCCGGTGTCTTCACGAGCACCTGTGTTACCACCGCTTTCAGGCTCATGGCGAGGAAGCCCTTGGTTTGCTCTCGTAATTCGCCGGGCAGCGCATCGATGATTCGGTCAATGGTCTTCACGGCGCCCGTAGTGTGGAGCGTGCCGAGAACGAGATGGCCGGTCTCCGCCGCAGTCATTGCCATTGAAATGGTCTCGGCATCGCGAAGCTCACCAACCAGTATGACGTCGGGGTCCTCACGCATCGCCGAGCGTACTCCGTCGGCGAAGCTTTCGACGTGGGTTCCCACCTCGCGCTGAATGATCTGGCTCTGCTTGCTCGGATGCACGAACTCGATCGGGTCTTCGAGACTGATGATATTCATGTTCCGAGATTCATTGATGTAGTCGATCATGGCCGCGAGTGTCGTCGACTTACCCGTACCGGTGCTTCCCGTGACCAGCACCATGCCCTGGTGGTAGTCACAGAATTTCTTCAGGATTGGCGGGACGTGCAACTGTTCGAGCGTCGGCACATCACTCGGGATGCTGCGGAATACCGCGCCGATGCCCGTTGCCTTGCGAAATATGTTGACGCGGAAGCGGCCGCTTTCTTCACCGACGTAGGAGAAATCGAGGTCGTGCCCTTCGCTAAGGCGATCTTTCTGCTTGTTTGTCAGGATCTCGAGCAGGTAGGTCTCGAGTTCATTTTCGGAAAGGTCGCGAAATTTGATAGGCATCAGGTCGCCGTTCATGCGCAGCATGGGCGGCACACCCACCGCAAGGTGGACGTCCGAACAGCCCTGTGCGAGCCCCAACTTCAGGAATGCGTCAATACGTGCCATATCTGGCCTTAGAGTTTAACGGCATCGAGCGCGTCTGTAAGCTCTTCCATCGACTGATAGCGCTTCGTTTTGTCGACAGACATTGCCTTGATGATCACCGCGGCAAAGTCATCAGGCAGATCAGGGTTGATTTCCTGACAGCCCTTGGCCTTGCCCTGTACGTGCTGGTACATGACCGACATATGGTCACCACGGCTATAGGGTGGTACGCCCGTTGTCATTTCGTACATTATGACGCCGATACTGTATACGTCCGCCGTCTGATCGACCTTCTTGCCGAGAATCTGCTCCGGAGCCATGTACTTCGGTGACCCAATGACATAGCCCGTCTTCGTCAGCTGCGTGTCACCGCTGCTTGCCGCGGCTGCGACGCCGAAGTCCACGATCTTCAGCAGTCCTTCGTTATTGACGAGGATGTTGGCAGGCTTGAGGTCGCGGTGAATGACACCGGCCTGGTGGGCCACGTTCATACCGGTAGCCATGTCCCGCGAGTACCCCAGCGCTTTTTTGAGGTCCATCGGTTTGTTGTCAGGGATCTCCCCGGACAGCGTGTGCGATGGGAAGTACTCCATCGAGATGGCATAAGCGCCCTGCAAGTGCAGGAAATCGTAGATGCGAATGACATTGCGGTGCGTGATCTTGCGTGAATAACGCAACTCGTGGACAAAGCGTTTCATCATCTCTTCGTCCGACGAGACATTAGGGTTCAGGAACTTGAGAATGAGTTGTTCATCGACAACCTCATCCTCCATGAGCAGCACCGTGCCGAAAGCACCCTTGCCGATTTTTTCGATGTACTTGTAGCGGCCGTCGATGACGTCGCCCGGATTCAGCTTGGAAATATCCAGAACTGCCGGCGCAGTGGCTGCAACTGCTGGAACGACGGCTCCGTCGCCATCCGCCTGCGCCACAGCGCTTTCCTCTTTTGCTGCCTGCAGAAGTTTCTCGAGATCTTCGTTGTCGACGAGCATCGTCTTGGTGTTCTCGGCGATTTTCTCGGCACGGACGTTCTGTTCCATGACGGTCTCGGAGAATCTCTCGTCGAGACCCTTCAGTGCCTTGTCAGCGGCATTGATGATCGTCGCGTCTTCCGATTGCTTGATTTTCGTCAGCAGGTTTCGAACTGAATCGGCCTGCGAATCATTCGTCAGATGTGAAATCGCCTTGATGGCCTCGACCTGAATCTCGCGCTCAGGGCGCTGCAGCATCGGCAGGATCTTCGAGATATGGTTGTGATTGCCGAGCTTGGCCAACGCCCGAACGATGACGGTGTCGGTCTTCGGGTTCTGGCCCAGCATTGCCTCGAGCTTGGGAACTACTTTGGTACTGCCCATTTTTGACAATGCATCGATGGCGCGTTCGCGTACCCACCAGTCCGAGTCGTCGGTGGCCTTGATCAAATGATCTTCCGCTCGGTCGCTCTTGGTCGAATTGAGAATCTCGATGGCCGTGCGCCGGATCTCTTCGTCTTCGGAGCTGATCAGTTTAACCACTGAATCGACAACCCGTGGCCCGCCGATTTCCGCGAGTGCGTCACCGGCCCGCGAGCGTACCCACCAGTCATCGTCACGAATGGCCGCCAGCAGGTCTTTCACGGATTCCTCGTCGCCCAGTTCGTTGAGAACTTCGACGGCGGCTCGACGCGCGTATTCCGATTCGTCCTTGAGGGCGGGGACAAGGAATCTCACCGTGTCGGGATGATTAGCGCGGACCAGTACATCGACGGCTTTCCCCTGCACGTCGAGGTCCGGGTCCGTGAGGGCGAGAGCTACTTTCTCAACGTTGATGTTGGTGCCACGAGAGCTCATTGCACCCAGGGCTGCGCTGCGCACCATCTTGTTGGGGTCCTTGAGCTGCATTTCCAGCGCATGGTCGATTTCGGGCTTGTCAAACTTGGTCAGGAGATTCATCAGGTGAATTTTCATGACCGGATCTCTGCCGCCCATGCGTGCAATCAGGTCAGAGATCATGTTCGGTTTAATGGTCTCTTCGATGATCTTGAAGATCGCGGCTTTTTCTTTTGGCTCGCAGTCGTACGCACGCTGCAGGAGACCGTGGACCGACAGGTCCTGCTTGTGAACGCGCAGGACCTCAATCAATGCCGCTTTTGAGACCTCTTCATCGTCAAAAAAATCAAGCAGGCTGTTGGGGTTATAGTCCGTGCTGCTCGACAGTGCCCACGCGGTGCCGGAAACAACGCGCTCGTTACCGTCCGCAAGCCCCTCGCGATACATGTCGAGATTCTTGTCGTTGACCATCGCGCCAAGAATATCGACCAGTACCATGGTGTGGGTCTTGTCGGACAGGGCCAGCGCGTCAATGATCTTCGGCACCGCCTTGTTGCCGGCATTCTTGAGTTTCGCAACGAGTTTTTGCGCGGCAGGGGAGGCTGGGTCGGCCTCGGCAATGAGCTGCGACACCAACTGATCAGAGCGAAATGAGGCGAGAAAATTCATGCCCGTATTCCTGCTCCGACCGCTTTTGTCAGTGATTTCGTTGTATACGCCAAACGTCGATTCGCTCTTGCCCAAAGCAATGTCGCGGCATTATGCCACATCGAATAACGCACATTGCCCGTGAATACTGGCTTTCAGCCGATTCACGCCAGTACAATGTGCCCCCATTCCGCCGGCGCGAACCGGCGATTCCTGTCCAAATTTTACCTAATACGAGCGTGCGAAGTGTGACGGTGTCAACAGATTCAGATCAAGCCAAGTCCCTAAATTCCATCGAATTATCGGTCGTCAAGCGTCCCCTCGGCGAGGTTGCCCGGGTACAGGATTTCACGATTGTCGACGGGAAAATCAATGCGACCGTGGTGCTGGGATTTCCGTGCAAGAGCGCGCATGAAGCGATCCTGGCCGATATAAACGACGGTATTCGTGAGCAAACAGGTCTCGAGCCGGGCAAAATCGCGCTGACGACCCGGATTGCGCGGCACGGTGTGCAGCGCAATCTGCAGCCCATTCCCGGGGTCAAGAACCTGATTGCCGTAGCCTCGGGCAAGGGTGGCGTCGGCAAATCGACGGTGTCCGCGAATATTGCGCTGGCGTTGTCGGCGGAGGGTGCGAATGTCGGCATTCTGGATGCCGACATTTACGGGCCGAGTCAGCCGCAAATGCTTGGCGTTGCCGGCAAAGTGCCCGATACCCGCGATGGCAAGACGATGTTGCCGCTGCGCGCCCACGGCCTGCAGCTAATGTCGATGGGGGCGCTGATCGAAGCCGATCAGCCGATGGTGTGGCGTGGCCCGATGGTTACGTCAGCGTTAAGCCAGCTCGCCAACCAGACAGCCTGGGACAACCTGGATTACCTGATCGTCGACATGCCGCCCGGCACGGGGGACATTCAGCTGACGCTCGCACAACAGATCCCGGTGTCGGGATCCGTAATTGTGACCACGCCCCAGGATATCGCGACGCTGGATGCCCGCAAGGGCCTGGCCATGTTCCGGAAGGTCGCGATACCCGTATTTGGGGTCGTCGAGAACATGGCGACGCACATCTGTTCGAATTGCGGTCATGAGGACGCCATTTTTGGCGCGGGCGGAGCCGACAGGATTGTAGAGGACTTCGATGTCCGGCTGCTCGGGCGATTGCCGCTCGATGCGCGTATCCGTGAGCAAACAGATTCGGGTAAACCTACCGTGGTTGCCGAGCCAGACTCGCCGATCACACAGGCCTATCGTGAAGCCGCCTGGAACATCGGTGCGGCACAAGCGGCGGAGCGCGTGGACCATAGCGCCAAGTTTGGCAGTATCGTCGTCGAGGAAGCCAAATGAGTATCAAGTCGGATCGCTGGATTCGCCGCATGGCCGAGTCGCACGGCATGATTGAACCGTTCGAGCCCGGCCAGGTGCGGGAAAACGAGCAAGGAAAGATCGTCAGCTATGGAACCTCGAGTTATGGCTACGATGTGCGTTGCTCTGACGAATTCAAGATTTTTACGAACATCAACTCGGCGATCGTTGATCCGAAGAGTTTTGACGCGACAAGTTTCGTTGACGTAAAGAGTGACGTTTGTGTCATTCCACCGAATTCGTTTGCCCTGGCGCGCACGGTCGAGTTTTTCCGCATTCCGCGCACCGTGCTGACGATTTGCCTGGGCAAATCGACTTACGCGCGTTGCGGCATCATCGTGAACGTGACGCCCCTCGAACCGGAGTGGGAAGGGCATGTCACGCTCGAATTTTCGAACACGACGCCTCTGCCGGCAAAGATTTATGCCAACGAGGGCGTGGCGCAGATGTTATTTCTCGAATCCGATGAACCCTGCGAAACCTCGTACAAGGACCGCGGCGGCAAGTACCAGGGCCAGACGGGCGTAACTCTGCCCAAGGCATAGTTCGTGCCAATGAAGAAGCCCCGGCGTGGGCCGGGGCTTCAGGTCCTTGCCCGCTTCTAGTCGAGTGTGAATCTGTAGCCGTGGTGAGGAGCGAGCGTTACCGATGCCGCCGGTGAATCCTCAAAGGGACTCATTCCCGGAAAGTAGAAATCCAGGGTGGTCGTAATCGTTTCAGACATGCAATCCGCTGAGAGCGTCGTTTGCCCACTCACTCGCAGGTAGTAGACCGGCGCCCGCTGCGCGTCTACCAGGATCGTCATGAACGAGTACTCGAATGTATTGCCACTGATTCGTTTCCAGACGCCGCGGTTGGCGGATGCGTCCGCTACCTCATAAGTTCCGCCGAATGTCAGGTCAAACGTCGGGTACTCGAACACATTGATGCCGTGATCCGCAGACTTACCGGTCGCAGTTACGACCCAACCTGAGAGTGTCTTGCTGTCCAGGTCATCCACGCCAAACCACGTCCCTTGAAGCTGGCATCCCTTGCCGGCATCTCCTGCGAACACAGCGCCCGGTATCGCCAGACCGAGCACAAAGATGCCTGCAAAAATCAGGCGAAGGATTCTCTTCTTCATACCGTCTCCTTGCAACGCACAGAGGTCATTTCTCGCGTTGCGCGCCTGTTACTAGCCCCAATTGATCCAGTTGGGAATAAGCAGTTCTCAGGATTGAAGACGGGGCACTGTGCCCCCATACCTTTGTGCGTGTAAGTCGTTGTAATTGTTTAGAATTAGTCTAATAAATGAATCAGGGTCCAGGGCGTACTATTGGCGCCAATACCCGGCTTCAGACAACAACTCAGGGGAATGTATGGACGACAGGTTCATTGGCCAATTCACCATCGATCCATGCCTGACCGTCTTTGAATACCACTCGGCCGGACCCGACCAGCCCGGCTGCCTCCGGATAGATCTGGTGCTCGATGGCCTGCACGCGATGCTGTAGCTCATCGGCCGACTCTTCCGGGTCGACGGGCAAACGTCCCTGCAGAATGCGCGGCCCGCCATCGAGTTCCTCGGTGACGAAATGCACGGTACTGCCGTGCCATTCGTCGCTGGCATCGAGTACTCGCTGGTGCGTATTCAACCCCGGGTACTTGGGCAGGAGGGCCGGGTGGATATTGAGGATTTTGCCTTCGTAATGGGATACGAATGCGGGACTCAGTATGCGCATGAATCCGGCAAGAATCAGCAACTCGGGATCCCATCGATCGAGTTCGGCAATGACTGCGCGATCAAATGATTCGCGGTCTGGAAAATCGCCGTGCTGAATGCAGGCGGTCGGAATACCGGCTTTCTCGGCGCGTTCCAGGCCAAAGGCGTTCGGCTTGTTGCTGAATACGACACACAGATCGAGTTCGAGGCTGCCCGCTTCAACGGCGTCTATGAACGCCTGCAGGTTAGTGCCCGATCCGGAGACCAGGATTGCGGTTCGACAGGCCATCAGACGTAAGCGACTTCCTGTTTGCCGGCAACGATGCGGCCGATCTGCCACGCTGATTCGCCATGCTCGGCGAGCAGGTCAATGGCCATGGCGGCGTCTTCACCATTGACGACGACCACCATGCCGACACCACAATTGAACGTACGGCGCATTTCGGCCGTCTCGATATTGCCCTGCTCCTGGAGGAAGTCGAATACCGGTCCCTGTTGCCAGGAAGCTGTATCGATCTCGGCATCGAGATTGTCGGGTAGAACACGCGGAATATTCTCGGTAATGCCGCCTCCGGTGATGTGGGCGAGCCCCTTTATGGAAATTTCTTTCATCACCGCGAGAATCGGTTTGACGTAAATTCGGGTCGGAGCGAGCAGGCGTTGGGCCGCGGCGACACCCTCGATCTGCGCATTCCCCGCTCGGTCCAGAACTTTGCGGATTAATGAGTAGCCATTTGAATGCGGGCCGCTCGAGGCGATGCCGATAATGACATCGCCGTCTGAAATCGCGCTGCCGTCGATCATCGCCGATCGTTCAACGGCACCAACCGTGAAGCCGGCGAGGTCATACTCGCCCGGTGCATACATGTCCGGCATTTCGGCCGTTTCTCCCCCGATCAAGGCGGCGCCTGCCTGGAGGCAGCCCTCGGCAATACCGGCAATTACAGCGCTCGCCACGTCATTGTCGAGCTTGCCGCAGGCGAAATAGTCCAGGAAGAACAAGGGCTCTGCACCCTGTACAAGTACGTCGTTGACACACATGGCAACGAGATCGATGCCGATCGTGTCGTGAACGCCAAGGTTCTGCGCCAGCATCAACTTGGTGCCGACGCCATCGGTGCCGGACACCAACACCGGTTCCTGGTAACGGCCCGGCGGTAGCGCAAACAAGCCGCCGAATCCGCCGATGCCGGCCATGACTTCAGGCCGTTGAGTGCGCTTGACGAGCGGCTTGATCCGCTCAACAAGTGCGTTGCCTGCATCGATGTCGACGCCGGCGTCTTTGTACGTTAGAGGTTGTTTGCTCATGATGGGGTGGCATACTCCGGGAGGGCGATATAATAGTGCTTAGGGCCAACCGGGGAAACCACCCTTGTGAAATCTTGTAGTTATTTCTTGGCCGGCAAGTGCCGGCAAGCTGTTTTGTTGATGCTGGCGTCGCTGGTGTTGTCCTTGCCTGCCTCGGCAGTCGAGGTGGCGACGCTATTTACGGCCGAAGTGCCATACGATCAGGAGTCGAGCGATCCGCGGGCTGATGCCTACGAGGCAGCCCTGCAGGAAATCCTGTTGCGCGTTTCAGGGCCGGGTATCGCCAGCAATCCTGAAGTTCTCGCCGAGCTGTTTCCAAATCCTGCGTCCTATGTCGTGCAGTTTCGGCCAGGCGCCGAAGAGACCTTGTGGGTGTCCTTTGACGGGCAAGCGATCGAGCGGACGCTGCGTGGCGCCGGGCAAACATTCTGGGGCGCTGAGAGGCCACTGACCCTGGTCTGGCTCGCAGTCGACTGGGGTCAGGGGGAAAGGGAGATCATTGCGGCTGATGATCCTGATCGGACTCAGCACGAGTCCAGGTCAATTGACCGTAATCGCCTGCTGCGCGAGCGCTTGCTCGAAATTGCCGAGCGGCGTGGCTTGCCGCTGGTGTTTCCGCTACTGGATACGACCGACCTGCAGAGTGTTACGTTCGCCGATATCTGGGGTGGCTTTGACGAGATGATTCTCGCTGCCTCGGAGCGTTACGGCGCCAACTCGATCCTGATTGGGCGAGTTCGTCCGGCATCGAGCCAGGGCAGTCGCTGGACTTACTATTTCAACGCTGCAGACAGGGCGCTGAGCGGTCCGCCCGAGGCGGTTGTCGGCCAGATCGCCGACTTGCTGGCCGCCGAGTTCGCCGTTGGGGGCAATGCGCCGGTCGAAACCGTGGCGCTCACTGTGTCGGGAATCGTATCCGTGGAGGCCTATGGAAGCGTCCAGAAAATGCTCAGGGACATTTCACTCATCGAACACTTCGCCGTCACTGAAGTCAGTGGCGACCAAGTGAGCTATCGTGTCGACGTCCGTGGGGGCACGGAGCGGCTTGGACGCGCGTTGCGATTCAATGGCCTCGTGGAGCAGGACGGTATGGATGCCATGCGACCTGCTGCCACGCTTGAGTTTTATTACAGCCCCTGAGTTCGACGGCGATGTCACTAAGCTGGTTACCCAACGCCATTTCGTTGATGCGCATAGCGCTCGTACCGCCGATCCTGTTGCTCATGATAAACGACCAGTTTGGCTGGGCACTGGCGCTTTTCGCGTTCGCTGGGTTCTCTGACGGCCTGGATGGCTATCTTGCCGTGCGGTTTGACTGGAGCACGCGACTGGGCGGCTTGCTCGATCCGGCTGCGGACAAGTTTTTGATTACCGGCATGTTCGTGACGCTGGCCTGGACCGGCCACATCCCCGTATGGCTGGCGGCCGTGGTCATTCTTCGGGACGTTGTCATTGTGGCGGGCGCACTGGCCTACAATTTCATCGTCAAGCCGGTGCCGGGTGAGCCCACGCGCATCAGCAAACTCAACACGGCCCTGCAGATGCTGTTCATTCTGTTTGTTCTGAGTCGGGCTGGGTTCAGTTGGCCGGACAAGATAACAATTACGCTGCTGGGCGCGTCGGTACTCGTTACGGTCGTCATCAGCGGCGTCGACTACGTATTATCCTGGTCGCACCGCGCCAGGGCAGGTGAATGACATGCAAATGGACCTGAGACTCAACTGGCTGATCGCTATTGCACTGACCGGGTGGTTGTTCTACTTGCTTGCGCCGGTGCTGACACCGTTTGTTGCGGCGGCATTGCTTGCGTATATGGGCGATCCCCTGGCCGATCGAATGCAGAAACTCAAGCTGCCGCGCTCGCTCGCCGTCGTCGCCGTTTTCCTGATCACGTTTGTTATCCTGGGCTTGCTCATATTGTTGATCGGTCCTCTGATCCGGACGCAGGTTGGTGCGTTGTTTGATGCCTTGCCGGAAATCGCGCGACAGGTTGAGCAGGTGTGGATGCCCAATATCCTGGGCTGGCTGGACATCGAAGCAGGCGACGACGTTGGGATTGCTCCTTTCCTGGCGAAGTACGGTGAGATGTTTGGAAGCTGGAGCGGCAAGGTCCTGCTCTCCGTCAGCAAGTCCGGCGGAGCGCTGGCTGCGGCAGTACTGAGCCTGTTCCTGGTCCCGATCATTACTTTCTACATGCTGCGCGACTGGGATACGATCATGCTGCATCTCGGGGCCCTGGTCCCGGAGAGCCAGCGCGAAACCATCTTCAAGCTGGCACGAGAGTCGGATGAGGTTCTCAGCGCCTTCCTGCGCGGCCAGATTCTCGTCATGCTCGCGCTTGCGTTTATTTACTCGCTGGGCCTCAGCCTGGTCGGCCTCAAATTTGCCATCGCTATTGGCGTTGTGTCCGGACTGGTCAGCTTCGTGCCCTACCTGGGCTTCGTTTTCGGAATTGGTCTGGCAGGACTTACCGTGGCACTCGAGCCCAATCCTTTGTGGCAAATGATCGGCGTGGTCGCGACCTTTTCCATTGCGCAGTTCATCGAAGGATCGTTATTGACGCCGAAGCTCGTCGGTACGCGCATCGGATTGCACCCCGTCATTGTGATCTTCGCCGTCGCCGCAGGTGGCCAGTTATTCGGCTTTTTTGGCATTCTCCTCGCGCTGCCCGCTGCCGCGGTTCTCTCGGTGCTCGTACGCTTCGCATATAACCGCTACCTGAAGGAACACCCTGAAGCACGGGTGGAAATCGAGCTCGAATGAACCAGCTGGTCCTGCCTCTCCAGCTTGCGGATCACGCGGTGTTCGCAAGTTTTCTCAGTCACGGCAATGAGACGCTGATCGCGACACTGGAGAGCCTGTCGGCCGGAGATAACGGGCAGGGGTGCTGGCTTTGGGGTTCGCGAGCAACCGGCAAGACGCACTTGTTGCAGGCAGTTTGTGATCGTGCCGGAGATCGCTCGGTTTACGTGCCAGTCGGAATGCTCGCGGACGCCGGTCCGGCGATACTCGAAGGACTGGAAAGCCGCGAACTCATCTGTCTCGACGATATTGATCGCGTCGCCGGCAACGGGCAGTGGGAAGTGGCGTTGTTCAATCTTTTTAACGACCTTCACGATGCCGGAGCGCAGTTGGTCGTGTCGGCGAATGCGGCACCGCGAGAATGCGGCATCGAGCTGGCTGACCTGGCCAGCCGCATGTCAAGACTGGCTGTCTTCCAGGTGCAGCCGCTTGATGAACAGCAGCGCGTTGCGGCCTTGCAGCTGCGCGCGCAGCATCGTGGGCTGGAACTCCCCGACGATACGGCCGCGTATCTACTGAAACGCAGCCGGCGGGACATGGCCAGTTTGTATGGCCTGCTCGACAAGCTGGACCTCGAAGCGTTGCGTGCGCAGCGCCGCCTTACCATTCCGTTCGTACGGGTCGTATTAGGAAAAGTCGTCGACCAGTTGTGATCTCCCAGCAGGTTGGTCTCATCGTATGTCAACCAACTGAGATACGGCACGTGGAGCACAGCGGACAACACACCCTCACACGCCTGCGGCTATAGATTCGGGTATGTTGTCCACTGCGCTCCCTCAAGCGCATCACAGGTTCGTGAACCGACCCCATGCCATGATCAAGACGGGGCGGGACAGGTAGCCGAATCTATAGCCGAGCTGGCAGTTCGATAAAAATACGTGGCGAGGACGGAACTCGCGAGGCGTGTTCGGCTGCCTGTCCCGCCCCGGCTTCGTCCGTGCCTGTTAGTGAGCGTCAGCGGGAAATTCCCTGTGACTAACCTGCTGAGAGGTGACAACTAGTCAGCCAGTCGTTTCGCGATGTCGGCAACGCGCCTGCCGAGGGCCTGTGCCAGCTGTTTTTCCTCATCCGACAACGCATCGGCCGCTCGATTCCATGTGACGTGCGTTGGCCCGTATGGCGTGCCACCTGTGGTCGTCGTCGACAGCGCTGCTTCGGTGTAGGGCACGCCGACGATGACCATGCCATGATGAAGCAGCGGTACCGCCATAGTGAGCAGCGTTGTTTCCTGGC
>Ga0316191_10002958_pt1 | contig 12437 bp, 9 predicted proteins | sample Eddworburr2cm_MG_FD_204928 | JGI IMG/M metagenome (GOLD analysis project Ga0316191, IMG submission 204928) | Coastal sediment microbial communities from Maine, United States - Eddy worm burrow 2 cm | ecosystem: Environmental > Aquatic > Marine > Coastal > Sediment | place: USA: Maine | collected...
AGCTGAGCTATGGCCCCGTAAAACAGAGCGGGCAATTTACGTCAGGCACCCGCCTCTGTCAAGACAGAAACCGGATATTCGCCGCTTCTGCCACCTGTTAACTCTCTGATTGGCGAAAAATAGCCAAACCCTATGCTATTTGCCCTGCCTCGATCTTTGCCCAGGAGTCACGCAGTGTCACGGTACGGTTAAAAACTGTTGGCGAACCTTCCGGTTGGTGCAGGTCCACACAAAAATACCCTTCCCGCTCAAACTGAAAACGTTCTCCCGGCCGGGCCTCGGCCAATGACGGCTCAACAATACTTTGCGTCAGTGTGCGCATGGAATCCGGGTTCAGATACTCACGGTAATCGGTGTCATCTTTTGCTGTATCCGGAGCTGGCTGGTTGAACAATCGGTCATATAAACGCACCTCTGCAGCTACGCCGTACCGGGCCGAAACCCAGTGAATAACGCCCTTGACCTTGCGGCCTTCGGGATTGGCTCCCAGCGTTGCCGGGTCATAACTGCAATGCAGTTCAACAATATCGCCGGCCGCATCCTTGATCACTTCATCGCAACGAATAACATAAGCGTTACGCAAACGTACCTCGCCTCCGCTAACCAGCCGTTTGAATTTCTTTGACGCTGACTCAAGGAAATCATGTTGGTCGATGAAGAGTTCACCGGTAAAAGGCAACAGACGCGAACCCATGGTTTCATCCTGCGGATGGTTTGCAACGTCCAGTTGTTCTTCCTGCTCATCAGGATAGTTTGTAATCACAACTTTAAGGGGATGCAGCACAGCCATACGTCTTTGCGAACGGCTATTCAGATCTTCACGAATACAACTCTCGAGCATACCCATCTGTACGGTATTTTCGGACTTGCTGACGCCAATACGCGTGCAAAATTCACGGATAGACTCCGGTGTAAAGCCACGTCGGCGCAGACCGGTGATGGTCGGCATACGCGGATCATCCCAGCCTTCTACATGGCCGTCCTCGACCAGCGCTGTGAGTTTGCGCTTGCTCATGACCGTATATTCGAGATTAAGCCGGGAGAATTCTATTTGCTGTGGATGACAGGGTACTGACGTGTTATCCAGTATCCAGTCATACAGTGGACGGTGATCGGCAAACTCCAGCGTGCAGATCGAATGTGTAATCCCCTCCAGCGCATCGGACACGGGATGGGTAAAATCATACATCGGATAGATACACCAGGACTCGCCGGTCTGGTGATGAATCACGCCCTGGCGAATACGGTACAGCGTCGGATCGCGCATATTCATGTTGGGCGAAGCCATGTCAATTTTCGCCCGCAGCACCCGCGCACCATCCTCAAACTCACCAGCACGCATGCGCTGCAACAAATCAAGGTTCTCTGCAACAGACCGATTCCGAAAAGGGCTGGGCTTCCCCGCTTCAGTCAACGTGCCACGGTACTCGCGAGTTTCGTCAGCCGTCAGGTCACACACATAGGCCTTGCCGGTTGTAATCAGCTCAACTGCAAACTCATACAGATGTTCGAAATAATCGGAGGCAAAATAGAGACGGTCATCCCAGTCATAGCCAAGCCAGCGAACATCCTGCTTGATAGATTCAATAAACTCGACGTTCTCCTTGTGCGGGTTGGTGTCATCGAAACGCAGATTGCAGGTACCGTTGTAATCCTCTGCAACACCAAAATTCAGACATATAGATTTCGCATGACCAATATGCAAGTAACCGTTTGGCTCGGGCGGAAAACGTGTTGCTACCCGGCCACCATGCTTGCCGGCTGCCCTGTCGCCCTCGATTATCTGGCGCACAAAGTTACCTGCTACGACTGTTTCTTCATCACTCATGATACCTGCTCTTCTACGCGATGTTTAATATAGGCAATTGCCTTGTCAATTCTTCGCAGGCAGGCCTCCCGTCCAACCAGTTCCAGCGTCACATCTATGCCTGGTGATGCCGCCCTTCCAACGACAGCGACGCGCAGGGGTTGCGCCACCTTGCCCATGTTCAGTGACAGGGCTTCCGACACATCCGTGACAACCTGGTGCAACTTTTCTCCCAGCCAGTCATCCACCGTTACCAGCCGCTCGCGAACCTGTTGCAGGGGCTCCAGTGCCGCTGCCTTGAGATGTTTTTTCGCCGACTTCGGTTCAAATTCATCAAAATCACGATAAAAGAAAGCACTGATTTCGGCCATCTCAACCAGCGTCTTGGCACGCTCCTGCTGCTGGCGCGCCACCTCGACCAGATCAGGGCCGTCTGCCGGGTCAATATCCAGATCACCCATGTGCGGACTTAACAGTCGCGCGATTCTTGCGGGATCAGTCTGTTTTATATAGTGCTGGTTGATCCACAGCAATTTTTCGGTATTAAACGCAGAAGCCGCCTTGTTGACGTCTTCTATGGCAAACAACTCCACCATCTGATCAAGCGTGAAAAGCTCTTCATCACCATGCGACCAACCCAGCCTTACCAGGTAGTTCAGCAGCGCCTCCGGCAGAATGCCCTGGTTGCGATATTCCATCACACTGACAGCCCCGTGCCGCTTGGACAGACGTGAGCCATCATCACCAAGAATCATTGGCACATGCGCATAGCGCGGCGGTTTCTTGCCAAGCGCTTTCAGAATATTGACCTGGCGTGGCGTGTTATTCACATGATCATCACCACGGATCACATCGGTGATACCCATGTCAGAATCGTCAACCACGACCGTGAGATTATAGGTCGGTGAACCGTCGCTGCGCCGGATGATCAAATCATCCAGCTCATTATTACTGAATACAATCTTGCCGCGCACCTGGTCATCAACAACCACTGCACCCTCTTCCGGATTACGAAAACGGATCACATGCGGCTCGGATGCGTCTATCGATGCACCACGACAATGACCGTCATAACGAGGCTTCTCCTTGCGCGCCATTTGTCCTTCGCGCAAGCTTTCCAGTCGCTCCTTTGGACAATTACAACGGTAGGCAAGGTCTTTAGCCAGCAACTCGTCGATCACTTCGTTATACCTGTCAAAGCGTCTGGTCTGATAAAACGGGCCTTCGTCATATTCAAGCCCGAGCCACGTCATTGCCTCCAGAATGGCATTGATCGACTCCGTTGTAGAGCGCTGTATATCGGTGTCTTCAATGCGCAAGACATACTTTCCCCCATGCTTGCGTGCATGCAACCAGGAGAACAACGCGGTACGTGCGCCACCAACGTGCAGATAACCCGTTGGACTCGGCGCAAAACGTGTTTTGATGCTCATGAAGTTAACAACCGGTTAAAAAAGAAGCCTATTCTACGAACCTGCCGGCGCGTATCAAGCAATACCGTGGCTATATTCGCCCTCAACGGGCTTAATCAGGCTCATGAGCGCATCTCGCAGCATTTCCTGGTCAACCGGCTTGAGAATAAAGCGGGCAACCCCCAGGCGATTGCACTCATCGTGGATCTCGCTGGTCGCATCCCCCGTCACCACCATCACAGGCACCCTCTCGTCACTGGAATTTGCCGCCTGGTAGGCTTCAATAACCTCAAAACCCGACATACCAGGCATCTGGATATCAAGCAGCAGCAGGTCATAACTTCCGGACTGCAACTTTTCCAGCGCCATGGCTCCGGATTCGGCAAATTCAGAGTCGACCCCCATGTCATCCAGCATTGCACGCATCACATGGCGATTCAACTTGCAGTCATCCGCCACCAGCACCGTGAGCGGATGGTCTCCCTTCTGATAACGGGCAAAATCTTCCTGCTGAAGCTGATTCGAATAGCTATTCAGCACCTGTGCCGCGTACAGGCGCGCATTATCGAGTTCATCAAGTGACTCGATAACCAGATCAAACCCTGCGCGCAGATGCTGCATACGCCTGTCATGACTCTTATCAAGGGCAACCAGACAAGCATCCGCCTCACGGGACGCATTGACCACGACCGCCAACTCATCCACGGCCATACCCTGACAATCAATAATGACGCAACAATTATCCAGCTGAACATTACTCGCCTTCAGCATTTTCCAGTCCGTGTAAACCAGTGCGTTGTTGTCACGAGCAGCATCTTTGAATAATTGGGCCGTGGCTGTGTCTTTTGCAAGAAAACAGCATGCAGTATATCCGGCCTCCACAGCATACGCAGCATACGCAGCATCTTCTGTATCAACTGCGCGGTGCAGCGGCAATTGAAACCAGAATTTACTCCCCCTGCCCGGTTCGCTTTCAACACCAATGGCACCGTCCATCAACTCGACCAGGTGCCGGGCTATTGCTGTACCCAGCCCCGTGCCACCGTATTGCCGCTGGACAGAGTCATCCGCCTGTCTGAATCTTTCAAAAATACACGGCTGGAGCTCGCTGGAAATACCGATCCCGGTATCATTCACCTCGAATAAAATCTGCTCACCTTTCTCCCCGGCATCAATTTTTCGCACGACCAGACTGATTTCACCCGCCGCAGTAAATTTGACCGCATTCCCGATCAAATTCACCAGGATCTGTTGTATCCGATCACTGTCACCGTACACATAAGGTGACAGACTGACGTCTATATCTGTTATATACCTGACCCTGCCTTGCTCCAGCTGCAAGGAAAACAGGCTGCTAACAGAATGAATCAGTGCATACAGATCAAACGCTTCATTTTTTATCAGCACACGTCCGGACTCAATTCTTGAAAAATCCAGCACCCCTTCTATCAAGGCCATGAGACTCTTTGATGCGGCTTTTATATTTTTTGCAATCTGTGCCTGCTTTAGCTTATCTGTCGTTTTTCCCAATAAACCGGCACAACCCACTATGGCGTTTAGTGGCGTTCTGATCTCGTGACTGACGTTTGCCAGGAACCTGGATTTTTCCTTGTTTGCCTGCTCTGCCATATCCTTTGCTTCTTGTAATCTCTTAAGCATTATTGCTACATATACTGGAATAATTGATAACAACATAATCCCCGTAATCGAAAGAAAATATTCAGCCTGCCAATACTCGGTAAACAAAAATACACAGACAAAACCAAATAATGACAAGACAGCACAAAGAATCATTTCCTTGTAGCCATATCTAAAGCCATTACCTACTGTCAGCCACACATAAAACACGAAAAATGGAGCGCCGTATTTTCCGAACACATGCATAACGATACTCGTCACCAGTATATCGATGGACATATATACACTATGTCGCCTTGCCCAACCTTCCGGATAGAAATAAACATGAACAATTGATAGCATAGAAAAAACTACGTAAAAAAATCCCAAAATTACAACTGGAGTAAGATACCCATCTTCAAACACCCCTTTGTAAGCAACAGCAAGACCATAAGCTGTTCCAAATAGCACCAGCAACAAACGTAGAAACGTCTGCTCCAATTCAACATTTATTCCTGAACCAAATAATGTTCGACCACTATTCGTCATTTTTATTTCCCCATGCTGTTCATGTGGTTATACAAATAAACAGAATCATATTACCCAACTAAAACAAAAATCACGAATCCACATAAAATCACGTATAGGCTCCTCACGATAAATACTGTATATAATTACAGTATATGAGCAAAGCCCCAAAAAAAACAAAAAGCCGCCCTCTGACCTGGCCCAGCGTCATCGCACTGGTAGACATGAATGCCTTCTTTGCCTCTATCGAACAACGTGACCGCCCCGAATGGCGTGGACGCCCGGTAGCTATCACCAACGGCAAACAGGGCACCTGTATTATCACCTGTTCATACGAGGCACGCGCCTACGGGATCAATACTGGTATGCGCCTGAAGCAGGCCCGTCAACTTTGCCCGGAACTTATCCAGTGCCCGGCACAGCCCGAACGCTATGCGGCAACCTCGGTTGCCATAATGGAGGCATTGCAGGATATAACCCCGGATATTGAAGTATTCTCCGTCGATGAGGCGTTCCTTGATATCACCCGTTGCCAGCGCCTGCTTGGCACGCCACTGCAGATAGCGCAACTGGCAAAAAAGAAGGTGTTCGACGCCTCCGAAATCCTGTGCTCCATCGGAGTCAGTGGCGACAAAACCACGGCCAAATTTGCCGCCAAGCTGAATAAGCCGAACGGCCTGACGATCATCCCGCCAGACGAGGCCGCAACATGGCTGCACGCAGTGCCCGTTACCAAACTATGCGGCATTGCAAACGGAATTGGCGGCTTTCTGGCGAAGCATGGCGTGTACACCTGCGGCGACATGAAAAAACTGCCCATCAGCGTACTCGCCCGCCGCTTTGGCAACCCGGGACGACGCATCTGGTATATGTGCCAGGGGCAGGACCCGGCGACCTTGCAACAAGAGGTGCCTGCACCCAAATCTGTCGGTCATGGCAAGGTCGTACCACCCAACACCCGCGACCCCGAGGTACTGCTGACCTACCTGCTGCACATGAGCACAAAGGTCGGCACCCGGCTGCGACGCCACCGGTTACAGGCACAAAGTTTCAGTATTGGCCTGCGCAGCGCTGAAGGCTGGCTCGGCGGCCGCTTGCAGACGGCCCTGCCCACCAGTGATGGCCGGAAAATCATGGCACTGTGCCGGCAGGTCATCAACGAAACGTGGCAGGGGCAAGGCATACACCAGGTGCAGGTAACCGCGTTGAACCCGTGCAACACCGACAGCCAACTGGAACTGTTTACTGCTACGGACAACATACGCGACGAAGTAAATGCCGTTATGGATACAGTCAACCAGCGTTATGGTGAACTTGTGCTCGCGCCGGCACGGCTGCTTAACCGTTCCAGCATGCCTAATGTTATTGCGCCGGCATGGAAACCGTTTGGCCATCGAAAAACAATTTGAGAACCCTATGTGCGGCGGCGTCTATTACACAACCCAGAATCAGGATATACGGGTCTATTTCCCAAACCCGAAGGCCTTGCTGCCCGTCAAAACCCGCACCGGCGAAATAACCACACTGGCGTGGGGACGTCGCCGCGAGCAGGCCGGCATGCTGCCGCTGGGCGGCTGGGCACGTCTGGACAGCATCTATGCCGGGCGCTGGGATCGCTGGTTCCCGGTACCGGTAAAGATTCCGGTAAAAAGCTTCATGGAAAAAGACCTGGAAGGCCACAGCCACTGGTTTGACCTGACCAATGGGCAGTGGATACAGGGGCTGGTCGCACGCTATCAGCACGAGCGCCGGGTATACGTGGTAACGATCGAACCGGAGATGGCTGAAGCGGTGCACGACCGCTGGCCACGGATTATGAGTGGCTAAAACAGAAAAATGGTGCCCGGGGCCGGAATCGAACCGGCACGGTGTTGCCACCGAGGGATTTTAAGTCCCTTGCGTCTACCAATTTCGCCACCCGGGCAAGATTAGGGATGGCATTCTACAGTGGCAAAGGCAAGTAGAGAAGAATTGGAGGCTGAGGCCGGAATCGAACCGGCGTCCACGGCTTTGCAGGCCGCTGCATAACCACTCTGCCACCCAGCCGGTGGGTATATATAGAACGCTATGCCCTGACAAGAAAAACCCCGGTAATTAACCGGGGCTCCCTTTAGCATAATTGGAGCGGGAAACGAGATTCGAACTCGCGACCCCAACCTTGGCAAGGTTGTGCTCTACCAGCTGAGCTATTCCCGCAGACTGCAACCAGCCATTTTATAGACTGACGCTTGGCTGTCAAGCATCATCATGTGGAGAATGCCCCTCTTTACCAGACAAAATAGGCCAGGCAGCCTTCAAATAAACAAACATTGACCACAGCGTCAGAATGGCAGCGATATACAGCAGGACCACACCAACCGCATGCGTGGGAAACGCCCCCACAGGCACTCTGTACAACAACAGCAGAATTGCGACCATTTGCAATGTCGTTTTAACCTTGCCGACGATTGAGACGGCCACCCTGGTACGCGCACCAATCTCAGCCATCCATTCACGCAACGCCGATATCACAATTTCACGACCGATAATAACCGCCGCCGGCACGGCAAACAGCTCGCTGGGGTTATCCTGAACCAGCAACACCAGCGCCACGGCAACCATCAACTTGTCAGCCACCGGGTCCAGGAAAGCACCAAATAGTGAGGTTTGCTGCAAACGACGGGCAAGGTAGCCATCCAGCCAGTCAGTAATCGCTGCCAGTCCGAAAATCAGTGCGCTGGCCTGGTATGACCACGTCACCGGTAAATAAAACACAATCACCAGCACCGGTATCAGCACGATACGCAGAAATGTCAGGATATTTGGAATTGTCCACTGCATTTACTCTTTACTCCGGATTGCTAGTCGCCGTGAAAAGCATCATAGATGTGCTGTGCCAGCTTGCGGTTCACACCTTTTACCCGTGCCAGGTCATCAACACCGGCCCTGGAAACCTCCCTGAGCCCGCCCAGTTGTTGCAATAACTGCTGGCGCCGTTTTGGCCCCACCCCGGGTATTTGCTCCAGCGGTGAGGTGCGCCGGGTTTTTGCGCGTTGCTGCCGATGCCCGGTTATCGCGAAACGATGCGCCTCGTCCCTGACCTGTTGAATCAGGTGCAAGGCAGGCGAATCTGCAGATAATGTTAACGTGTCAGCTTGACCATATAAATGCAATGTTTCCAGCCCGGGCTTTCTTCCCGGCCCCTTGGCAACGCCGATTATACGCACATCAATAATCTGTAACTCTTCAAGCGCCTTGCTGGCCGCACTAATCTGTCCCTTGCCGCCATCGATCAGCAGCAAATCCGGCAATACTCCCTCGCCCTTCTTCACACGGGTGTAACGGCGCTTAAGTGCCTGTTCCATCGCACCATAATCGTCACCCGGCTGAATATCCCTGACGTTAAAGCGCCGATAATCGGATTTCAAAGGACCCTCCACGCCAAACACAACGCAGGATGCGACGGTAGACTCACCACTGGTATGGCTAATATCAAAACATTCGATACGCTCGGGCATTTCATCCAGCCCCAGCACCGTCAACAATGATTGCATCCGGTCGGAATATCCCTTGCGCGTATTGTTATATGAGTGCAGGGAATGTTCTGCATTTTTCAAGGCCATGCCAAGCCAGCGCGCACGGTCACCGCGAACATTGGTGAATAATTCAACGCGTCGACCTGCCTGTTCCGATAACAGGCCTGACAGTAACGCGGCATCCTCCGGTGCATGACTTAACAACAGTTCGGACGGCACATCCTTGCCTGAATAATATTGTGGAATAAAAGCAGACAGCACCGCTGCAGCATCGGATTCCAGCGGCACCTTCGGAAAGAACACCGCATTACCCAGGTTGCGGCCGTCGCGGATAAAAAATACCTGTACGCAGGCGTTACCCTTGTCTGTCTTGCAGGCAAGAATATCAGCATCGCCGCGTTCACGGCTGATGCACTGCTTTTCCTGGACCTTGTGAAGACTGGCTATCTGGTCACGAAAAACTGTCGCCTGCTCGTACTCCTGGCGAGACGAAGCCAGTTCCATTTGCACAACAAGATCATCAATCACTTCGCTGCTCTTGCCTTCAAGAAACAACACCGTGCGGCGAACATCTTCAGCATATTGCGTTTCACTGATCAGGCCGACACAGGGCGCAGCACAGCGCTTGATCTGGTATTGCAGGCAAGGACGGCTGCGATGGCTGAAAAAGCTGTCCTCGCATTGTCGCACCTTGAATAACTTCTGCAGCAGGTGAAGGCTGTCGCGAACAGATACGGCACTTGGATAGGGTCCGAAATAGCGCCCTTTCCGGCGTCGCGCACCACGATGCATACATACCCGCGGGAATTCCTGCTCAGATGACAGGTATATATAGGGGTAGCTCTTGTCATCACGCAGCAGTACGTTATAGCGGGGGCGCAATTCCTTGATCAGGTTACATTCCAGCAGCAGGGCTTCCGCCTCGGTGTGGGTTACCGTCACTTCGATCGCGGCAATCTGTTGTACCAGTGCACGGGTTTTCACGCTCAGACCGGACTTGCGGAAATAACTCGACACCCGGTTATGCAGATTGCCGGCCTTGCCCACGTACAACACTGTCCGCTCATCATCCAGCATTCGATAAATACCTGGCCGGGTCGTCAGGGTTTTCAGGAATTCATTCGAATCGAATATTACTGCCGGTGTCGTCATCAGCTGCTTACACGAACACCGGCCTGCCTGTCACTGCTGTCAAGTAACTCGCTGGCCAATTCAAAGACCTGGCCGAACATCTGCGGTGTCAGTCGCCGTGTCTGCGTGTTATAGCGACTGCAATGGTAGGAATCCACCAGCGAAAGCGTATCCGTCAATGCATGCACACCGCCATGTGCAAACCGGTAAGCCGACAGCCTTAGTCCGAGCACACGCAAGACCGCATCATGTGCAAGCTTGCCCAGCGCCAATAGAACAGCCGGTGCAGGCAAACCGTCAATCTCGGCACGCAGATAGTGATTGCATGTCTTAACCTCTTCGAGCAACGGTTTGTTTTGCGGGGGAAGACATTTGACGGCATTGGTAATACGGCAATTAAACAGTTGCAGGCCATCATCACGGGAAACAGATTCAGGCCGATTACTGAAACCAAAATCATACAGTGTTTGATACAACAGAATACCGGCATGGTCCCCGGTGAATGGCCGGCCACTGGCATTGGCACCATGCATACCCGGTGCCAGCCCGACAATCAGCAAGCGGGCATTGTCATCACCAAACGGTGCCACCGGGCGCGCATGGTAATCAGGATACCTGACCGCAACCTGCTCGAGAAAATCGGCTAACCGGGGACAGTCTTTGCAATCAGGATTAAATTTCGACGAGTTCTTCCGAGACATTCAGTGCTTCAGCGTGGCCATTATTCGGGTTAAGGCACATGATTTCGTGCGCATTGGTATTGGCAATGTATAGGGTATCATCATGAAACGCCAGCCCACCCGGCTGATCCAGCTTGCAGTCTATTGCCACACTGGAAACATAGCCACTGTTTACACCTATCCTCTTGATCTTGTTGTTATATGTGTCAGCTATCCAGAGCATTCTATGCTCCGGATCCGCATGGATATCCAACGGATACTGCAGCCGTGCCACCTTGCCGGAGCCATCATTGTCACCGTATTCAAACAGCCCTTCACCGATAACAGTCCGAACCGAACCGGTTTCCATATCCACTTCGCGCACCGCTGAACTACCGGCATCAATACAGTATAGCCGATTAAATAACAGCGCCAACCCGCTTGGCTGCGCATAGCTCGCTGTCGTGGCCGGACCATCCAGCAAGCCCTCCTTGCCACTACCGGAAAACAGTTTCAGCGTATTCGTCACCAGCGAAAGACACCAGACCTGGTGCAACCCCGACATCGCGATATATAACTTGCTGTCACTTAACACGACATCAGAAGGTGAATTCAAACCCACGTCAACCGGCACGTCATAATGACCGAGCAACGGAATGCCCGCCTTACCGGTGCCCGCAATGGTATCGACATCACCGGTAACGATGTTAATTCGCCTGATAGCATGATTCCGCTCATCGGCAACATACAGAAAATCTCCCGAAAACGTCATTCCCTGCGGATTATTAAAAGCAGCGTTGCTGCCATTCCCGTCTATAAAGCCTGCTGCTTCACTGCCATACTGACGCAACACATCTCCACGTAATGACAACACCAGAATCCGGTTATGCCCGCTGTCAGATACATACAACCGGTCATTCGCCGTAGTAATCCTGCCGGGAAAAGACAGCGCCGCAGATGCCTCGCGTACACAACGCTTTATGACCGGCGCAGGAAGAACAGCAACAAGACTGCTGGTTTGTTCCAACTGGTTTCCAATAACGGCATCGAGCTGGGCAAGCTTGCCATCCCCTGACATTGATCCGAGCACTAACCCCTCGCGGTCAATCAGAACCTGTGTAGGCCACGCCTTGATACCATACATATTCCAGAGTTGTTTCTCCGGATCATGGACCAGCGCATGATGAATATGGTGTTTGTTGATCGCCTTCAGGACATGCGATCGCTTTCTCTCGGCTGCATACCTGGGAGTATTAACACTGAGAATTACAAGGTCGTCCCGATACTTTCTGCCAAGCACATGGAGGTCCTGCAGTACACGTTGACAATATATTGATGAGCTCGTACCAAAAACCAGTAATACTACACGTCCAACCTGATCAGCCAGTCTGACCGGATGCTCCACATTAAACCATTCCAGACCTGCCGAAAACTCCGGTGCACGGCTCCTGCTTGCCACCATCTCTTTCTCCTGAAAACGCCCGGGAACACGCACGCCCCGAGAAAACGAGGCAACCGGAACCATCATGCCAAACGCAGGAAAAAATACTCTGATGCAGGTCTCAAATTGAATAACCGGAACTAACAACACAGCATGGCGACAGGTACAGTCGCCATGCTTTCGATCTAGTGGGTAATATTTTCCTTGATCAGCCCGTGACGGATGGCAAAACGGGTAAGTCCTACATCATTGTCAACACCCAGCTTTTCGAACAGGCGGTAACGGTAAGTGCTGGTGGTCTTCGGGCTAAGACAGAGTTTTTCAGAA
>Ga0316191_10002959_pt1 | contig 12436 bp, 7 predicted proteins | sample Eddworburr2cm_MG_FD_204928 | JGI IMG/M metagenome (GOLD analysis project Ga0316191, IMG submission 204928) | Coastal sediment microbial communities from Maine, United States - Eddy worm burrow 2 cm | ecosystem: Environmental > Aquatic > Marine > Coastal > Sediment | place: USA: Maine | collected...
GTCGCGAAAAATCCGATGGCCGTCGCCCGCCGTGACCTCGGAAACCAGCTTACGATCAGTTTCAGGGAAGAGGTCCACCCCATGGACTGTCCCAAACCGTTTACCAATTGCCCGAGGGAGAGAATGCCGAGAGAGGTTGCCTGGCTGAATATAAGATTGCCGGTGATGGAGATGACGGCACCCCAGGTAAGAACTTTGCGGGGGCCGAAGCGATCGCCGAGAAATCCCGCCGGCAGCTGAAATATCGTGTAGGAAATGAAAAAGAGCGCCATCAGCCAACCGGCCTGGGTATTGGTAATACCGAGGTCGACTTTGAGAAGGGGGATCATGGGGGAGTAGTTGAACCGATTCACATAGTACATGCCGAATAAAAGCCAGGTGAGAAAGAGCACCAAACCTGCCGGTGACTTTAGTCCGAATTGCTTCAAGTAAGCCCCCACATATATTGAATATTGTCGAATGAAGATTGAAGATTTAAGGTTAATCTGAATTTACTGCCAATGTTTCATTTTTGTAGGTTGGGTTGAGACCAAACGCCGATATGTTGGGTTTCGTCCCTCAACCCAACCTACTAAATGAATGCAAATCTATGTATTTCTTTGGTCTTGGTCGAAACCCAACATAATTATGATTTAACCTCAATAGAGATTAAATTGACGGAGCGAGCCGACTCCGCCATAGTAGCAGATGGCAGCGACGGCCGCGAGCGACAACCACAAATATTCAATCGTCAATCTTCAATTTTCAATTCCGAGTGAGGCATCCGAGGGCGGAAAATTCAGGTTTTCGATGAAAAGATTCTGAAAGCTGATCTTTTCCGCCAAGGGCAGGTGTTCGACACGTTGGACCTGCTTTTGGAGGTATTCTCTCAAATCGGCGTTGATCAGCATCATGGCGCAACCGGTTTTGGAGGTGTTTCCGGCAAAACGGACTTTGCGGGCCAGCTTTTCCGGAATCAAGCCGATGGTCGCCAGGCTTTCCGGCCGCAGGTGATAGCCGAAGGCACCTGCCAGGGTGATGTCTTCAAGGTCTTCTGCGGTTACCTTGGCTTCGGACATCAGCATGTCGATCCCCGTGCGAATGGCCCCTTTGGCCAACTGCAGCTGGCGGATGTCGGCCTGGTTGAAGAATACACCGTCAGCAATGTCAAACACCGGCTTATCATCAACAAGCCTTAAACCTTCGGCGACGGACACTTGAAGGCCTTCTTTCTCCTCCGGCGTTTTCATTCTCCCGTCGGGATTCACGATGTCGGCCTTAAGCAAGGATGCCATTATGTCAATGATGCCGCTCCCGCAGATTCCTCTGGCCGGCTGCGCATCGATCGTTTTGAAGTCGATGGTCTCTCCATCAAAATGGGCCGCTTCCACGGCTCCCGGGACAGCCCGGATACCGCAAGACACTCCCATGCCTTCAAAAGCCGGCCCGGCGGCGGTCGAGGCCACGATGAACCGGCCATCGTTATTAATCCCCATCTCGCCGTTGGTCCCGACATCCACAAACAGCGAGGGTTTCTGCTTTTCAAGAGAGCCGCAGGCCAGAACACCGGCGGTAATATCCGATCCGATAAAGGCATGCACGATGGGCGGCACATAGATCCTGCCGGCCGGATTGATGTCAAGACCGAAATCTTTCGCAGCGTAGGAAGCACCTCCCTTGATATCTACGTTAAAAGGAAGGTGACCGAGGGATTCCGGATTGATGGCGGCAACAAGCGTCAACATGGTGGTATTGCCACCGATGACCACATCAAGGACTTCTTCCACCACGGCATTCGATTTTTGGCAGGCTGTTCGAATCAGGCGGTTTAGCTCCTTGCGGACGACACCAGCCACTTCGTCCAGTCCTTCCTGGGTCGATCCTTTTTGAATGCGGCTTAAGACATCGTGCCCAAATTTCGTCTGGGGATTGATGCTGGATGTGGTGGATAGCTCTTTGCCGGTAACCAGGCAAAACAGGGTGACGACCAGTGTTGTGGTGCCGATATCAATGGCCAGTCCCTTGGGAGAGAATTGGGCATCCCATTTTTGTAATATGACTTGCGAATCCATGCCGGCGTATTTCATCCAATACGCGTCCTTTTTGAAAACGACAACTGCCGCGGGATTCAGGTCGATACCGCCCAGATGCTCGCCTTCGAGGATGCGGGCATCCACTGTAAAATCATCCGGCAGATGCACGGTGATATCGCCTTTGGGGATGAAACGGCACGCCAGGCGAATCCCCATTTCCCGGGCCTCGGTCTCAGAAATACTGCGATGATCTGTTTGCGGAACGTCGGCAGGGTTGTCCACGCGGATCCTGCACTTTCCGCAAATCCCTTCTCCGTTGCACGGCCCCTCGATTTCATAGCCACCCCTGCGCAGGGCTTGCATGACGGTTTCATCGGATCGGACGTCCATATTTTTTTTGAAAGGCAAGATGGTTAGCTGGGTCATAGTTGTTTATCTCCGGATTGACGATTTTCAGACAGTTTTGAGGTCACAACACCCTAACCCGGATAAACCGGCCTCCGGCTCGTAGAGCCTACGGCTCGGAGAGAAATAACAAATAACAAGCACCAAATGACAAATAAACTCCAAAATACAATATCCAAATCTCAAACAAGATCAGACGCCAATTGTTTGGAATTTTTTAATTGCTGTAACCTTATATAGAGCTTCAATAAATCGGAGGTTAATGTCATCAATTTTATATCAATTTCTCGTGGGAGCGGCTTCCAGCCGCGAAAAAAAGTCGCATTATAGCTGTCATCGCAGAATCGCGGCTGGAAGCCGCTCCCACAACCAAAATTTCATAAATAACCATTATTAAATTTAGGTTCAAATAAAGAATTCGAGCCGACCGGCTATTTCAGCGATCCGGACGGCTCATTAACAGAAAAGGGTCGCAACATTGAGAGAAATAGTTAATGTTTAATAGAAAAGTCAGAGCGAAGCGATACCACAAATCTTCAATCTTCAATTCCGGCTTGTCCGGGTTCCTCATTTACTTTTCGCTCCGGCATTTTCAGCCTCGCGGGCTTCTGCCGCCTGCAGGATATCGGCGATTTTCTTCTTTGTGTCTTCCGGTACCTTTGATATGGGTCCCTCAAAATTAGCGATGATGTCACGGGTTTTTTCGATAATGCGGTCTTTCATCGTCTTTCTGCCCTGGGCTGCCCAATCCTCGTAGCTACTGCGGTCCATGAGGGTCGGTTGCCACAGGGAGGCGGCAAACTTTTTGGTATGGTCGGTATCGGAATAGTTACCCCCCGGTCCCGCGTTGCAAATTTCCTCCACCGCCAGGGTCTCATCATTGATGTCAATTCCCCTGGCGACGACGTGGCTCATCCCGATCTGCTCGTCCGCCATCACCAGTTGGAGAACGGAGCCGGTCATGCCGGATTCGAAGTAGCCGACATCGTGGATGAAATTGGCTCCGCTGAGCATGGCTGAATGTACGGAGGTGGCGGCTTCGATGGCACCCTGGGGATCCAGGATTTTGGTGTCGGTACAGCCGGCGGTGGAAAACATGGGCAGCCCCACGAATTTGGCCATCTCAGTGAGGGCCGCGCTCAGGAGACCCAGTTCCGGCGCTCCATAGGCGTAAACCGAGTATTGCATATCCATGATGGACTGGACGCCGCCCATAATAACGCAGGTGCCGGGATTGATCAGCTGGGCCACCACGACACCGAGCATAGACTCGGAGAGCGCACAGACCAGCTGCCCGGCATGGGTAGCCGGCACCGTACCGCCACCGATGCAGCAGGGCGTGTAGACCTGGGGAATACCATTCTCCGCGCAGTACATGGCCTTGTCCATGGCATGAAAATCACTTAGCAGCGGCGATATCGGTTCTCCGTAAAATACATAATTCGGACACTGCTTGAACGCGTCTTCGCCGCCGGCCATGGCGATGGCAATCTGATGAATGTCACTGCAGGTGTTCCGGGAAAAGGCCCAGGATAAAATGGGCTTGGTCGTGTTCTGGACCATTTCGGCAAATTCGTAGACGTCCGCCAGGGAGACCGTTACATCGCTAATGGTGCCCAGTGACTGCACAAACCCGATGTTGGGAAGCGCCTGGCAGATTCGCGCCACCATGGCAGCGTCTGTTCTGACATATTTGCGCCGTTCCAGGGTATGGGGGTCCGTAAAATTCGGAGGCGTAGGTCCGGGACCGAAAAGGACCTGGTTTTTTTCGATAAGGGTCTTGCGGGTGCCGTCCCAGCTTTGCACAACGGTCACCGGCGGAACAGTGGCCAGGGCGTCCAGGATAAGATTTTGAGGAATCTTGACAGACACGCCGTCGACCAGGGCCCCGTGTTCCTTGAGCAGCTCGCGGGCTTGTTCATGGTGAAGGTGCACCCCCGTATTACGAAGGGTTTCGATCATTCCTTCAAAAATTCTTTGCTTCTGGTCTTGGGATAAAATGGAAAACTGGGCTGTCTGATTGACCGTCTGATTCGTTCGGGTGCTCATCATCAAACCTCCTTTTTGTCTGCCAGGTTAATGATTTTCTTCATCTCCTGAACTATGTTTTCGTCCAATGGCTCCGGTGCGTGGGACTCCAGGATGCGGTCCACCTCGGGTTCGAGCCGATCATTGTAGGTTTTGCTGCCCGAATCCGACCAGACTTCATAATTGGATCGATCGATAATTGTCGGTCGGAACCATTCCTTCCAGTGATCATAGGTGTGATCATGACTCAGGAATTCACCACCCGGTCCCACTTCTTTGAGAATGTCCAGCGCCAGGGTCTCATCCGTCACCTGAATACCTTTAGCGATCTGTTTGACCATTCCAATGATTTCGTCACACATGACCAGACTCGCAAGTGATCCCGTCAAACCGCCATCGAGACAGCCGATCTGATGGATCAGGTTGGTGCCTGCCATTAAGTTGTTGTATATACTCATCACAGATTCCGAGGCCGCCTGTTCGTCAACGACCTTGGCGTCCGTGCACCCGCCCGCTGAAGAACTCAGCAATCCCAGCCACTTGTATATCTCGGTCATTGCCGCCGAGGTCAGGTGAAGCTCGGGTGATCCGTATGAGGGGGTCTCTTTAGCTTGAGCCATAACGGATTGAATGCCGCCCAGGAGCAACGGCGATCCGGGTTTTTTCAGGCAGCATAGCACCACGGTAAACAGGGCATCGGCCAGTGTCTGGACGAGTACCCCGGCGATAGAGGCCGGCGCCGTAACGCCTAAAACCGCACACGGTGTGTAGACGGCGGGTATCCCTTTTTCCGTTGCAAACAGAAGTTTATCGACGGTGTCGTTGCTGCTCATCAGCGGCGAATCCGATCGAATAAACGTTGCAAAGAGCGGATTTAAGCGAAACTCCTTTTCACCGCCCCGCAGCAGACAGGCCATCTCCCATTGATCCCTCAATCCGTCCCCATCGATACTGGTGACGACGAGGGGCTTGGTACAGTTTTTGATCATGGCTAAAAACTGATGCCGATCATATGTTTTGGGATTGGGGGCGTTCGACACCCGTCCGTGGGACATACAAAAATCAAGCCTGGGCAGGTAATCCACGATTTTGGCAGCGGCTTCAACATCGGCGAAGCTAGACTCCCGACGTTCCCCGGACTTGCGGTCGTATACGAAGCCGGCATCCGCACCACTCCCGAATGCCACCTCGTTTTTTTGCAGTTTGACCGAACGCTTGCCGTTTCTGCCGGTTAAAGTGGACTTGGAAGGACAACTGCCTAAGGCTTGCTCTACCATGGCGGTTGGAATCCGCACCCGATTGTCCTCGCTCACCACGGCATCACTGTTGGTGAACAGTTCCAGAGCCTCGGGGTGAGATATCCTGGCCCCGGAAATTTCCAAAACATCCAGGGCCGCAAAGTAAATCTGTTCAATTTGATCGCCGGTAAGAATCTGGAACCTGGTTGTCCCATAGGCCTGTTGATTCATTTTAATGAGCATTGTTTTTTCTAGCATGGGTTGATCTCCTTTTTTACCGGTAATTTACAATCCAAGCAGTTCCTTGCCTGTGTCCACCGCACTGGCGGCATTGGATGCGTATGCATCGGCCCCGATCTCTTTGGCAAACTCCCCGGTTACGGGAGCGCCGCCAATCATAATCTTGACCTGGTCCCGGAGGCCGGCCTCTTTAATGGCATTGATGGTTTCGCCCATCTTCGGCATGGTGGTGGTCAACAGCGCCGACATGCCAAACAGGTTTGCGTTGTGTTCCTTTATCGCCGCGACAAAGGCCGCCGGCGCCAAATCGATGCCCAGGTCAACTACCTTAAATCCGGCACCTTCGAACATCATGCCCACCAGATTTTTGCCGATATCATGCAAATCGCCCTTGACCGTACCGATCACAAACGTACCGGCAGTTTCCACACCGGTTTCCGCCAGCAGCGGTCTTAAGATTTCCATGGCCCCGTGCATGCATTTGGCACACCGCAGCACCTCCGGAATAAACATTTCGTTGGCTTTAAAGCGCTTTCCCACCACCTCCATACCGGCCAGAAGTCCTTTCTCCAAAATATCCTTTGACGATACATTTGCGTCAAGGGCTTGCCGGGTGAGGTCGGTCACTTCGTCCACTTTACCTGCGATCAATGATTCTGCCATTTTTCCCAAGAATTCACTCATAATAATTTCCTCCTTTTATTCCATACCAAACTCTTCTCTGTCCAGATTAAAGAGAACATCATTTTCAAGGTAAGCCTGTTCCAATTTTTCCTGATGCTGTTTCAGTCGACCGCCGTTGCGGCTAGCCAGTTCCAGAACGAGATAATTGATGATGCAGGAAATCGTGGTCGGATTTCCAATAAAGGGGATGTTTTTGGAAGGCGCAATCAGTGACAGATGGGCGAAATGGGTTAAGGGGCACAAGGAGCTGTCTGCAATGACGATGAGCGTCAAACCGAGCCGTCGAACCATTTTGCCTAGACGAATAAGCTCATTGGGATATCGTGTCGTCGCGATGATAATTACAAGGCTTTCAGGTGCTGCAATCGTCAACCAGTCGATTGATGCGCTGTCACTTCCCTTTATTATACGAACATCCGGCCGAATCTTCGTCAACGACCAACCCAGATAGTATGCAAATGTGTAGGACAGACGGGAGCCGATGACATAGATAGAATGACTTTTTTCAAGAAAATCGACAACATGGTTCAGAATATTCAGATCGACGCTTTCAAAAAAGTGTTTGAGGTTGTCCATCTCTTCAAATACGACGCGCCTGAGGCGATCGGTGCCCGGCCCCTGCAACTCAGACAAGTCGGTTCGATCCAGCATTGTCAATTCCGTGTCCACAAAATCTCTCAATGCCTGTTGAAATGCCCCATAGCCTTTGTAGCCCAACCGGCTTACGAAACGTACCACGGTGGCCTCACTGACGCGGCATGTCTCAGCCAGTTCCTTGGTGGTCATGAAGACCGCTTTGCGGGGATTTTTGAGAATGTAGTTCCCTAAGACTCGGGCTTTGGGTGTCAAGGAAGGGCGCTGTTCGATGATTCCTTTCATTGCCGGATGCGATGGGTGATCGTTCATCGTTAATTTTTTCCTAAAAAGGACGTGATAGATCTGCTACTAAGGCAGCAAGCCACAAAGGTAATCATATAAATTTATTTTTTTCGTGCCTTTGTGTCTTCGTGGCGATGTTATTCAATGAAAGAATATTAATCAAATGAAATAAAACATGGCAAAACAGCACGGCTGAATCATCGTAGAGGCGCGCGAATCATGACAAAATCTCAAAATAGATGCACCGTCCAAATGATCTCGATACGGATCGAAACTATAAGTACAATCATAATTTCCAATTTGTCAACCTATTTTGGAATAAATATTTTCTTTTTTTAATTTTTTCCTTGACATGATTTATTTCACTATCATAAGTAATGATATCGTGAGATGGTTGAATTTTGAATACTTGAATGGATAACTTATCGTAAAAATTGATATATTTAATGTTTTTGTGATAGTAGAGCATCTGTGGATCGACGCCAATTGAAGACTGAAAGAAAAACAATCATTTGCTTATTATTTGAAGTAAAGGAAACATTTCGATATTCCCCAGGCGAATTGCCACAAAACGCATAACAATAATTTCTAAGATACTATAAAAGGGGAGAAATATGTTTGGCAAATATAAACCCTTGTGGGGTAAAAGATCCCGACTGAAATCCAGCTATGATGCGGTGATCATCGGCGGCGGTCTGCATGGTCTGGCTACCGCCTATTTTCTGGCCCGGGACCAGGGCATCACCGATGTGGCGGTTCTTGAAAAACGTTTTATCGGTTTCGGAGGTGCCGGACGAAACACGGCCATCGTGCGTGCCAACCAGCGAACCCAGGAAAATGTTCCGCTTTACAGGGAAGCCCTTAAGCTCTGGCCCATTCTGACAAAAGAGTTGGACTACAACCTGATGTTTTTTAATTGTGGAAACCTGAATCTGTTGCACAGCGAGGCGGCCATGAATGCGGCCCGGATGAACGTTGCGACGGCGCAGTTTCACGGTGTTGAGAGCCATTTGATCGATGCCAAGCAATGCCGGGAGATGATGCCCGCCCTGAACATAGCAGAGGACATCACCTATCCGATTTTTGGCGCCATGTTTCATCCGCCGGGCGGAATTTTGCGTCATGATGCGGTGGTGTGGGGGCTGGCCAAAGGTGCCTCTGCGCGCGGAGTGGATATTCATCAGCAGACTGCCGTGACAGGCGTTGGGGTTGAAAACGGCAAAATCGTCTCAGTAGAAACAGATCGCGGGAAGATTCATACCCCGCGGGTTTTGTTGTCGGCCGGTGGTTATTCGGCCGGCATTTCCCATGAAATGCTGGGCATCAAACTACCCATCAGTGTGTTGACCATCCAGTCCATGGTGACCCAGCCGCTCAAACCGATTTTAAATCACGTCATTTCATCCGGTGCCTATCACGTCTACGCCAACCAGACCTTGAAAGGTGAAATCGCCACGGGCGCTCACATGGATCCCTGGCCCAATTACACGACCCAGACCACGGCTCATTACATCCAACATCAAGCGCAAGCCTTGGCGGAAATGCTGCCGTGCTTAAGAGGGGTTAAATTCATGCGTCATTGGGCCGGACTGGCCGACATGACACCCGACATGGCCCCCATCATGGATGGCAATGACCAGATCGAAGGCTATTATATGAATTGCGGCTGGGGGTATTTCGGATTCAAGTCCTGTGCCGCCACCGGGAAATATATGGCCCAATTTATGGCAAGCGGGAACTGCCCCGACATGCTGAAACCCTTTCATTTGAGGCGTTATGAACAGCACCGGCTGATGGGGGAAACGGCGGCTTTGATGAATTACAGTCCGGACAACTAGTGTTATGTCCCACAAACATATTAGAAAAGTCGCGTGGAATATACAAGTACAGTTGAGGTCGTGAATTGAGAAAATTCCAAGCACCAATTAACAAATAACAAACAATATCCAAATTAAAATTTCCAATGATTCAAACATGTTTGGGATTTGATTCATTGTAATTTGAGATTTGTTTGGGATTTGAGTTTTGTCATTTGGGATTTAGTTTAATCGACTTCATTTTGGAAAAGGAAGAACTATAAAATCAATCTGAGTTTTGTAAATTACATAAAGGGCACCACAATGGAGGAGAACTAATATGTCAGCAACCATTACATGCCCCGTTTGCGGCAAACGCAACGGTTATGAGTTCCGCTATGGCGGTGTGGATAAAGGGCCAAGGCCCGACGAAGAAGGACTTACCCCCGAAAAATGGTGTGACTACGTTCACTTGAATGAATGTGTGGCCGGTATTCAAAAGGAGTGGTGGTTTCACCGGGACGGATGCGGTGCCTGGTTTACCATTCACCGGGATACAACCGCCAACCTCGAAGTGGAAAAACCGGAGGTAAATTAATGAACAGGCTAAGCAAACTGCCGACTTTGCGAATTGATCCGGCGCAAGAAATATCTTTGAACTATGACGGTAAAATCTGCCGAGGGGTGGCCGGCGATACGGTTGCGACTGCTTTGTATGCCAGTGGGGTTCGCATATTTTCCCGCAGCCTTAAATATCATCGTCCCCGGGGACTTTATAGTTTAGACGGCGAATGCAGCAATACCTGTATGCAGCTAAACGGCATCCCCAATGTTCGCACCGAAAATACGCTTCTCAAAAACGGGATGACGGTAAAGGCCCAAAATGTAAAGGGAACGCCTGAAAAAGATCTCATGGGATTCATGGATCATTTGGATTGGGCCATGCCTGCTGGATTCTACTATCGTATGATGCACAAGCCGGCCCCAATATGGCCGATTGCCTTAAAGCAGGTGCGCAAGGCCGCCGGGCTCGGACAAATTTCTCCTGATTTTCAGATGATGGGGAAATATGATGAAATCTATCCCAAAGCGGATGTGTGTGTGATCGGCGGCGGACCTGCGGGGTTGTCTGCGGCGCTGGCCGCGGGCGAACGAGGGCTGCGGGTCATTCTGCTGGAATCCCGTCCTTGGTTGGGTGGTTTTTTTGACTATCGCACGGCGGAATATGACAACAGCATCCACCTGTTTGAAAGAGCCCGGGAATTGACGGAACGGGTAGCGCAAGCCCCGACCATTCGGGTTTTTACCCATACTGCCGTTGTCGGTGCCTACAACAACAACCTCATCACGGCCTTTCAAGTGGGCGGCGATTCAGATTCTTTCACTGAGCGCTATATCGAAATTCGGGCGCAAAGTGTTGTGGTCGCCACGGGATGTATTGAGCGTCCCCTGCTTTTTGAAAACAACGAACGCCCCGGTGTCATGCAAATTAGCTGTGCGCACCGGCTGGCGAGAACCTACGGCTTGCTTGCCGGAGAAAATACCGTCTTCAGCATTGCCCACGATCTCGGCATCGAAGCGGCATTGGATCTTTCGGATTTAGGTCTTAATGTATTACAGGTCGCCGACATCCGGGAAGACGGGCAGGATCCCGCCCTGGTGGCAGGACTCGCTGCCAAGAAAATACCATTCTTATGCGGATGGGTTGCCAATACGGGCCACGGAGACACCCGTTTAAACAAAGTGACCCTCAGCACTGTCCAGGGAGTCCACCAGCGGGATGTTGATTGTGATCTATTAGTTGCATCCGCCGGAATGACACCGGTTACCGGCCCGCTTTCCCTGGCCCAGGCTAAACTTGCCTATGACAACCGAACGGGTTACTTTCTGCCTTCCAAACTGCCGGAAAAAACGCATGCCGCCGGCCGTTTGCTGGGTTTGGACGATCCCCTGTCCATCGAGGCATCCGGTCACCTGGCAGGGCTCCTGGCGGCGGCTGATTGTGATGCCGACGTTGAATCAGATCTGAAACCGGCCCGGGAGCGGCTCAATGACCTGTCCGCTCCGGCAAGGGGATGCAAATTGGTTCAAGCCCCGGTTAAAGGCCGCAAAACCTTTATTTGTTTCGATGAGGACACCACCTTAAAAAATGTGTCTCAGGCCCTGGAAATGGGGTTTGATGCCACGGAACTAATCAAGCGCTTTACCGCCGCCGGAACGGGGCCCGGCCAGGGTGGAATCCCCGGGCATAACCTGCCGTTGTTTGTGGCCCAGTATCACGGAGCGGGCAGTGGCCTGGCCACACCGACGACGGTTCGGGCACCCATGGTTCCGACATTTATTGCAACTTATGCCGGAACCAACCACGATATGTATAAGTGCACGCCGTTGAATGATTCCCAGATAAAAGACGGCGGTGTCATGCGCCGCATCGGGGTCTGGAAACGAGCGCGCTACTTTTCCCAGGATTTCAGCTGCCGTGAAGAAATTGAAAATGTACGCAACAATGTGGGCATGCTGGATGCATCCACCCTGGGTAAATTCAGGCTCTGGGGGCCGGATGCCTTGAAGGCGCTGCAGCGGGTATATGCCGGCGACATGTCTAAAATCTCCGACGGCAAGATTAAATACGGCGCCATGTGTAATGAAGACGGCTGTATCATCGATGACGGCGTGGTCGTCAAACGCGGTGAAAATGAGTATTATTTCACTACCTCCAGCGGCCGCGCCGGGAGCACGGTCGAGTGGTTTCGCTATCATACCCGCTATGACGGCTGGAATTATCACATGGTCAACCTGACCGATGCCCTGGGGGTCATCAACCTTGCCGGTCCCAAGGCTCGCAAAGTACTTGAGCAACTTGTTGATGAGGATATTTCCAATGAAGCCTTTCCGTTTACCGGGTATCGTGAGTTTACCATCCAGGATACGATTCCGGTCCGCGCCATGCGCCTGGGGTTTGTGGGAGAGCTCTCCTACGAGTTTCACGTCCCGGCCTCTTATATGCAGTCCCTCTGGGAATTACTAGCGGAAGCCGGCCGCGAATTCGGTATTCGCAATTTCGGGCTGGAAGCCCAAAACGTACTGCGGATGGAAAAAGGTCACATCATCATCGGGTCGGAGTCCGAGCAGCGAACCACCCTGCACGATGTGG
>Ga0316191_10002962_pt1 | contig 12429 bp, 9 predicted proteins | sample Eddworburr2cm_MG_FD_204928 | JGI IMG/M metagenome (GOLD analysis project Ga0316191, IMG submission 204928) | Coastal sediment microbial communities from Maine, United States - Eddy worm burrow 2 cm | ecosystem: Environmental > Aquatic > Marine > Coastal > Sediment | place: USA: Maine | collected...
CCTGGAACGCTTCGATACCGTATTGTCTGCCCGTTAGGACTTTCCCCGACAGGGAGGCCAGATTCATTATTTTCTTCACCGCCTCCACCGCCTCTCGGCGGTTGCCGGCACAAAGCTCCTGGAAGATTTTATTACGGGCAGTGACATCGTATTTACATGCCTGCCGCTGCCTGAACATGTTTTAGAAAATATGATGGGGGTTGGCGGTGCGCTGGAAGGAATGCATCCCGGTGCCATCTGGTTCGACACTTCAACTACGGACTATCACAACACCCTTCGTATCGCCGAGGAAGCAAATAAGAATCGCTATTCACTATGGAGAAAAAATGGCCTTTAAAAAAAAATGATCACCGCTGTGGATTCCCATGCAGGAGAACCTATGCGTGTGATTACCGGTGGTGTGCCCCATATTCCCGGTTCAAGTGTTTTTGAGAAAATGAAGTGGTTGGAGGCTGAAGGGGATGATCTGAGGAGGATGATGCTCCGTGAGCCACGCGGCTATCCGCCTGTTTGCTGCAATCTCATCGTCCCGCCATGCCATCCCGATGCGGACGCCGGGTTCATCGTTATGGAGCAGACCGAATGTCCTGCCATGTCCGGGGGGAATACCATTTCAGTTGTCACAGTCCTTTTGGAAACCGGAATTCTGCCCATAATCAAAAAAGAAACTTTGTAACTATATTTCGGTTGTTTTTGGATTGTGGGAGGGGTTTTTAGATTAAAAATTCGTTCCAAGGTGAGCATTTGTTCACTGATCCTTATTGACGACCGCCGCCAACTGGCGGGTCAACAGCGGGATAATCTCCAACAAATCGGCAACGATGCAGTAATCACATTTTTTAACAATGTTCGCTTCCGGGTCAGTATTGACGGCGACAATCAGAGCCGAGGTCTTCATGCCGGCGAAATGCTGCACAGATCCGGAAATACCACAGGCGATATAGACTTTGGGACTGACGGTGGCACCGGTTTGCCCCACCTGCATGGAATGCGGCACCCAACCGGCATCGACGGCTACTCTGGACGCACCGACGGCTGCTCCGAGAAGGTCGGCACATTCGAAAAGAAGGCCAAAGTTGTCCGAGGCTTGAATGCCCCGTCCGCCGGATATGATGATATCAGCCTCGCTGAGATCGATGCCTCTGGCGGCATCCTGCCGGATCTCTTTTACAACCAGGCCGCCGCTGTCAGGATCTGCTTGAAAATAAACCACCTCTGCTTTCCCGGGTGAGGGTTTGGCCTCGAAAACATTCGGCCGGACGCCGTAGATGTAGCAAGGACCGTTGACTTTTATGACCGCGACGGTCTTACCCGAAAACTGGGATTTTTTGACGGTATGCGCGGACAAATTGATGTCTATACTATCCATCACAAGGGGCGCATCGAGGGTCGCTGCAATTCGGGGCAGTAATTCCTTCCCCTGGGCGCTTGTGAGCCCCAATAGCGTTTTAACGCCAAAATGGTCCATGGCCTGGATCACCGCCATGGACCAGGAAGCCGGATTCCAATCAAGGGGACCCTCCTTGGAAGCAACGTCGACAATTTTATGGATCCCATATGCCTCGAGTTCTGTCTTGTGATCGGCACCGCGTCCATCGATTAGAAAGCCATAAAGCTCATGACCATCTTTCCGGGCAGCTGTGATAACACCGAAATTCGTCTTTTTTAAGGCGTCATCTTTCGTTTCAAGTAGTATTCCAATCTTTCGCATGATTAAATATCTCTGAGTTTCTACAACTTGTTAGGAACATAGTTTTTTTGGGGCCATTGGTGTTGGAAATCCATATGGAGTGATGGATTAGTGGAGTGTTGGAGTGATGGAGTGAATACTGGTTGATATAATGGAAAAATATAAACCATGTTTGGATCTCGAATATCCAAAGGTAAAAGAGTAAAAATCAGATCCATTTCTGCTTTTAAGCCCAACTCTCCAATACTCCATTACCCCAGCACTTTCAGGGCAGTACTTTGGCTTCCTCACGCAGGATCCGAATGAGTTCTCCAACCGCCGCTTCCGGCGGCCCCTTCAGCTCTTTGGCCTCGCGCTCTTCAACGGCGGGCTTAAGCTCGACTATCTCCATACTGCTCACCGGTTTTTCAATGGCCAGACTTTTCAAATCAATTATTTTCACTTCTTTTTTCCTGGCCTTCATTATCGCCGGCAAGGTGGGATAACTCGGCTTGTTCAACCCTTTACCGGTGCCGATAACGCAGGGCAGCGGCATCTCTAAAACCCCTGTTGCGCCTGCTTCCATCTCACATTCCACCACCACCCGGTCCTGTTCCAGTGAAAAGGCCACCACGTTGGATGCAACCGGCAGAGCCAGGCCGGCTGCAAGCCGGTACATCGTTTGAAATCCTTCACTATCGATGGATTCTTTGCCGGTGAATATGAGACCCGGATTACCATCCTGTTCAATGGCCGCTTTTAAGGCTCGGGCCGTTAGGATACTGTCGGGGCGGTCACCGGTTTGGATTAAAATCGCACGATCCGCCCCCATGGCCAGAGCGGATCGCAGGGTGTTTTCAGCGTCTTGCTTGCCCACGCTGACGGCAATCACCTCGCAATCTCCAACCTGTTTTTTAACTCGAGCAGCCTCCTCCACCGCATGTTCATCATAGGGATTCAGGATAAAGGTAATCGATTCATTGAACTGGTTTTTCCCCTGGATGGTTATTTTGGCCGCTGAGTCCGGTACGTGTTTGACACAAACAAAAATTTTCATGATCGCTTCTTTAATGCTTTCGATTACATTGCAAATAATGATTATAGCCACCAAACCCACGAAAGAATACGATACCTAATTTTTGGTTTGGCGCGGTTTAGTGGTTTTCTGGGCTGAATTTACCGCGTATGAAATTTCGCATGGGCGGAACAGCGAAAAGATTGCACGTCGAACATCGAACGCCTAACATCGAACGTCGAATATGGATGGCGCTGCGCTTTATCTTATTTTATAACAAGCGAACCGGGGAATTTCGAAGAGCAGATTCGCTTTGCTCAGCTTTTTATTAAATTGACAGAATTCATTATTCGATGTTGGACGTTCAATGTTCGACGTTCGCGTGAGTTTCTTATTCCATGAACTGGAAGCTGGACTGAACCGGCGGCGAAAATCCCGAAACCCCGCTATCCCATCAAAACCAAAAACAGGACTCCGCAAACCGACCGCAAAATCCTGTTTTTAACAGCACATCATACCTCTTAGTGTCTTTGTGCCTTTGTGGCTGAACGATTATATTAACGTTTCCAGGCTACCCGTTGACCGAAAAACTGCTGTCGTAGTTAATTTCCCGATTGCGCGAGAAAAACCCCACGTTGAGCACCCGTCCAATATGACGCAGCTTGAACTGAAAGGGCTCTTTGTCATGGTCCAGGCCCTTCTCGCAGGCGTCGATTAATTCCGCCATCATGGCGCCGGCTACCGGGGCGTTCTTATACTGGTTGCCGCTGCTGCCGATGGCCATATAAAAGCCCTGCATGCCTGATTTATCGTAGATCGGGATCCAATCATCGGAGCAGTCATAAAGGTCGCAGGTTCCCCGGGGCTGATTGGGAATCTGCATGCTCGGCACGCGCTTGGCACAGCGGTAGGTTTGAGCTTTCCACTGGGCTTCTGAAAGTTGATTGTCCCTCCCGGTTTCTCCCTTGCCGGCATAAAATTCGTCCGGGTCGACCCACTCCTGGGGATCGCACTCGGGGTCCTCACTGCCGATCAGAAACATGTTGCCGGCTTCCGGGCGGTAGTAGCAGGCAATATCCCCGTCGGAGGTATGGTAGCCTTTTTCCAGATAATTGTATCCTTCCGGAGACGGGCAGTGCATCACCTCGTGGCGCAACGCTTTGGTTTTGATGTTGCACTCCTCGTAAACGCCTTCGGCCATTTGATTGATTTTGTATGAGTGCGGGCCGGCCACGTTGACCACCACCGGTGCATCGATCTGGGTGCCGTCTTTAAGCGTCACGCCCAGCACCTGGTTGTCCCGGCTGCGGATATCCACCACTTCGGCATTGAAGATAAACTCCCCGCCTTTGGCCTCGGCAGCCCGCATGATGTTGTGGGCGGACAATTCCGGATCGTTGACATAACCGCCTTCCGGGCAGAACAGGGCACCCTCGAGCTCTTTGGCCGGTTCGTCGAAAAACTTGGGATCCTCGGGGCGTCTAACCGGCCAGAACTCGTGTAAGTCATAGACCGGCACCATTTCATTGATTTTTTTATTGTCCCATTCTTCATAGGCGACACCGACGGCATCGTAGTGTTTTTTAACCTTGCGCCAGTCATGACCCTGGGATTTAAGCAGAATGGAACCGGTATTCATGAACTTGGCCAGGCCTTTCTCGTCTTCGACGTGATCCAGATAATTTTCCCAGTCCAGCCAATACTTGAATCCCTCATAAGCGAAGGCCACACCATCTTCGGTGGAATAGTGGGCCCGCACAATGGCACAGGATGCGGCGGTCGAACCCTGACCGGCGTCGGTCAATTTATCGATGCCCAACGTTTTATAACCCATTTTGCATAGCTCGTAAGCAATGGGCGCACCAATGACCCCCACCCCGATGATAATGGCATCATACTTTTTGTTCATGGCAATACCTCCTGTTTGATTTCGGATTTGGCAATTAGGCATAAATCCGGATTTATAATCCTAATCCGGACGAGTCGGTTGTAGTGAAGCGTAAATCCCGCTGTATCGGGGAATTGACTATTGAAGATTTAATGAATCGCTATGCTCTGTCCTTTTTAAATCGACAGCATTCCACAAATATTCAATATTCAATCGACAATATTCATTCATTAAGCCAGCTGCTGAAAGTATTCTCACCGGCAGGACGCATGCCGAATTCCTCCCCCGCATCAAGGATTGCCGCAGTCATCGACCCGGCATATCCCCTGGAACAGGTCATGAGGATCCCGCATCTTTGCGGGGTTTTTTCCAGGATGACAATCTGGCAGGGGACATGCGAAAACGGACCTTGCAGTAAAAAAGGGGGTTCTTTCAGCGGATCAAAAAAATCGAGCGCCGTTAATTTTTCCGCTATTGCAAAAATTTCCTTACCGAAAAGCGCCAGAAACACGGTGACATCGGTCACCTCTGTAAAGGCGGGACCTTCGGGCTCATCCGGTTTTTCTCCCGTCAGGTGCCATATTGACGCCTGGGTGCGGTTCATGCGATTTATCAACATGCCGCTATTAAAAACACATCGGCCGGGAGCATCAGGAATATGAATCCCCCAGGGCTCCATCTTGTCAATATCCCCGTCCTGCAAATCCCATCGGGTCCGGTGGCTTAAATCGACCACATAAGGCCCGATTTCTTCAGCTTCATATTCCAGTACGATGGACCAGTTGTCCCGCATTTCCGTTTTCGCCGGCCCGGTGTCAAAGGATACCGGGGAGCGTCTGATGATATTTTCCATTATAACTACCTCAATTGACTATTGAAAATATTCATTCCCTTAGCCGCTTCCCTTCCGGATCATAAAAAGGAAGCGCTGTCACCGCCGCATAAAGATGCCGGCCTTCACATTCGTCTTCATAGATCTGCAAGCGCGTGCCTTCCGCGGCCAGTGATGCATCCACCAAAGCCAGCCCGATGCTCTCCTTCAGTCCAAAACTAAACCGCGCAATACAGACATAGCCCTTGATGGAACTATCTACAATAAGAGAGCCGTCTTTGGGCGTACGAGAAGCGTTTTCCATTTTAAACCCCACCAATTTAAAACGCCCCGCCTGTTTTTCGGTCTGCTTCAGTGCCACCGCACCCACTGTTTTGGCCGCTGCTTTTTTGCGATCCCACAGGAAACCAAGTCCCACATCGTGCAGCGTGGTTCGCTGCTCGGATTCCGATCCGATGATAATGTGGCCTTTTTCCATGCGAAGCACGTTTTGCGCTTCCAGTCCAAAATTTTGGATGTCAAACTTCTTGCCGGCCTGTGCAACCAGTTCCCACAGCGATTGCATGTAGGATGCCGGCGCATGCAGTTCGTAGGAAAGCTCACCTACGAAACCAAGACGCATGATCCTGACGGCGATTGTATCTCTAATCTTAAACTCACGATATCCGGTAAAAGGAAAGGCTTGATTGGATATATCGCCGTCAACAAGTTGCTCAAGCACTTTGCGGGCATTGGGTCCCGCAAGGTTGATGACCCCCAGGGCATCGGTCAGGTTGACCATGTGATAATTCCAGCCGTCATAACGGGAATGAAAGCGAAACCACTCCACGGTGCTACCGGCACGGCCGCTGGAGGTGGTGAAATAATACTCATTTTCCCCGCGCTTGACGACCACACCGTCATCGATGATACAGCCGTCTTCATTACACATGGCAGCGTATTTGATCTTGCCGTCGGATATTTTAGACATGTCGCCGGCGTAAACCCGCTGCAGCGCCTTCAAGGCATCCGGCCCCCAGATCCTGAATTTGCCCAGGGTGGATGCATCCAGCATCCCCACGTTTTTGCGCACATTTTCGATTTCTTCCCGGCAGCTGAAATCATGGGAAAAGTAGCGCGCTCGTTTCCAGACACCGATGCGGCGCATGACGCCGCCGCTCTCCATCTGGTAATCATGCAGCGGCGTGCACTTAAACATATCGTGGTTTGTCCCGGCATAGGTGGCAATAAAGGTAGGAACCATGGGTGCGCGCACCGTCGTCGGTTTGGCCAGGCCACCGCCCTCCCCGTGATACTGGGCCACAAACAACGGCAGGTTATGTCCGGGGATACCGCCCTGGCCGGGTCCCGTTCCGGCTGCTGTAAAGCGCTTTATTAATTCCGTGGCATCAAAGCCCATCTCCAGGGCTTGAGCCACATTTTTTAAGGTGGTGTCTTCATCGAAGCAAATAAAGGTTTTGCGGCCTTTAACCGGCGCTTGAACCAGTTTGCAGCCCCGCACAGGACCGGGCAGGTCATCGAGCTGCTCACGGGCCGGTTTTAGATCTGCTGAAACGTCTGGATCACAATCAGCAGCCGCCAAAAGTCCTGCCAGGTGACCCGATGCTTCGATGGCCAGGGGATCGTCCAAGCCCAGCAAACGGCCGGCAGCATGCGTTTTATCCGGCAGTTTCAAAGGCAGAAAAAACCCGGTGTGGTTGTCATAAGCAAGTTGAGCCTGGGCCAGGGAAAGCGCACCGGTAACCGGCGTCATCCCGGCCGACGCCACCAGAAGATCACAATCGACATCCCGTTGGTGGGTTCCCTGGATGGTGCTTAGGGTCACTTTGTTCAGGCGGGCGTCGCCATGGGCCGTATTGGCAACCCAGCCGCGCAAAAACGGTATTTTCTTCGCAGCCAGTCCGGCCACCAGAGCAGGATCCTGCCCGTCTTCCCGAATGTCGGCCACCTGCGATATTTTAAGACCTAAGCTTGAAAGATCCAATGCCGCTTCTATTCCGAGATCATGGCCGATGCTGAAGACGGCATTTTCTCCGGGAAGCAAACCATAGGTCCGGGCCAACCGGTGTGCGCAACCAATCTGCATGATACCGGGGCGTTCGTTATTTTCAAAGAGCAGGGGACGCTCGATACATCCCGTGGCGACCACAACACTTTGGGCCCGAATTTCAATATAACGCTCATCGAAAAAATCTGATTCCCCACCCACTTGAAAGGCAGTGATGAGGTTGTTGTTATAGGCACCGACCACGGACGTGTGACTAAAAACACGAACAGTGGGGACCTGCTCAACCAGCTCCGCCAATTCCCGGGCTCTTTCAAACAGGTGGATGCTGTTGTCATATTCAGCCGGACGATAGTCAAAAAACCCGCCCAGCCAGGGGCGGGATTCCAGCAGAATGACGCGCAGCCCACGCTCGCCCGCGGCCAGAGCCGCAGACAACCCCGCAGGCCCGCCGCCGATCACACATACATCCGCTTTGGGATAGATTTCATCATATTTACCCTTCATCTGAAATTCAGGAGAAATTTTCCCGAGCCCGGCGGCCTTGCGCACCTGCTTCAGAGCAATCGGCCATATTTTGGCCGGCTTGTGCATCATACGATAGTAAAATCCGGCGGGCATGGCCCAATCCAGCCTGTCCATGAATCCCATCATATCTTTTTCAGGGGTTCCTTTTACATTTTGGGCTTTTACCGTCATCCCGTTGCTGAGAAGCGTATTTTCGGAACGAACATTGGGGATGCCGTTTACCTGCATACAGGTATTGCTGCATTCGCCGTCCAGACTGTAGAGTCCCCGGGGGCGGTGATATTTAAGGCTGCGGGAAAATATGCGAACCCCACTGGCATATAAAGCGGTGGCAACCGTGTCGCCGGCCACCCCCCGGCAGGTTTTGCCGTCATAATTCAAAGATATTTCTTGCGCGGGATCAATTCGCAAAGTCGGCAGTTTGCTTAGCCTGTTCATTGATTTACCTCCGGTTTTTCCACTTCAAGGTTGGCGGTTGTATCCCGGTGAATGGTAAACCAGCCACCGCATCCATCCCGGTGAAACCACCACTCCTCCTGAACACCGGCCACACATGCATTCATGTGGACGTAATCGCACCAATCGGCGGGGGTAAGTTCTTCTTCGTCGGGCCTTGGTCCTTTATCCACTCCGCCATAGCGGAACTCATAACCGTTTCGTTTACCGCAAATAGGGCATGTAATGGTGAATGCCATGCTGTTCTCCCTTTTAAAATGAATATTGAAGAATGACTAATGAATAATTTAGGAACTTTATCGATTTTAATTAAAATGGATGGAGCGAAGCCTCCGGCTCGCAGGGGTTGTAGCGCCTACGCCTCGGAGAGCGACTTCCTCAAATAGTCAACAGTCAATAATCATTCGACATTTGTTTAGTTATCCGGTGAATAGTTCATCAAAGCCGCCGTCTCCCCCATCAACCGGTGCTGCTCAAAACGCTTCAGGTGAAAAGGTTTCAGCATGTCGGGACAATTTCCGCCGGCCATATATTGGGCCATATATTTTCCGGTGGCGGCACAGGATTTGAAACCAAAATATCCCCAACCGCAGTTCATGTAGTAGCCTTCAATCCGGTCATTGCCATCCATGATCGGGGCCATGTCGGGTGTCATGTCGGCCAGACCGGCCCAGTGACGCATGAATTTAACCCCCCTTAAGCACGGTAGCATCTCCGCCAGGGCTTGGGCCTGATGTTTGATGTAATGAGCCGTGGTCTGGGTCGTATAATTGGGCCAGGGGTCCATGTGAGCGCCGGTGGCGATCTCACCTTTCAGGGTCTGGTTGGCATAGACGTGATAGGCTCCGGATGAAATCACATGATTTAAAATCGGTTTCAGCGGCTGCGTCACCATGGACTGGATAGTCAAAACACTGATGGGCAGTTTGATGCCCAGCATTTCATAGGAAATGCCGGCCGAATATCCGCCGGCCGACAACAGAACCCGCGGGGTATAAATTTTCCCCTGATCCGTATCGACGGAGACTATTTTACTGTTTTCAACACCAACCCCTGTAACGGTGGTCTGCTGATGAATGTCCACCCCGTGCTTTGAGGCACCTTTCGCCAACCCCCAGACGACTGCATCATGGCGCAAAATTCCGCCCGGCGGATGATACATGGCGCCAAAAATCGGATAGGTGATGTCCTCTGATATGTTCAGTGCGGGCATCATCTCCCGGCATTGTCTGGCATCGATTAAATGACTTTCGACCCCGTGAAACTGGGCCGTCGCAACGTTCATCCGGGCCGCATTCATGGCCGCTTCGCTGTGCAACAGATTGAGGTTGCCGCAATTAAAAAACATCAGGTTGTAATCTAATTCTTTGGTGAGTATTGGCCACAGCTTTAGGCCTTCTTTGTATAGCGGCACATTTTCCTGGGTTCGCTGGTTGGCGCGCACGATGGCGGTGTTCCGCCCCGCGCCGCCAAAACCGATAAACCGTTTTTCGAGAACCGCCACATCGGTGAGGCCATGGTCCCGGGCCAGAAAATAAGCGGTGGCCAGACCATGCAGACCACCGCCGATGATCACCGCGTCATAGCTGGACTTGAGTCGGGGTTTCTTGCCCCACAAGGGTTTATAACTGCCAAACATAATGTTCCCCTTTTTACAGTCTTCAAGATAATGATGGTTTTTAATTCAGTATCCAAGGACCACCGGTAGCCGGGTGCCCAACTATCCTGAAAATATAGAATAATTTAATATTTACAATTTGTTATCTATTAAACCAGTCAACAATCAAACCTAAATCAACATCAGTACTTATGACAGTGAAATAAATCATGTCAAGAAAAAAATCAAAAAATGAAAGGATACATTCCAAAATAGGTTGACAAATTGAAAATTATAATTGATATACCTATAATTTCAATCAGTACCCAGGTGAGTAAAACGTTGTGCCAATTCGAGAGTTCGCTTGAGCTGCGTACTTCTATGATGATTTAGCAGTGCTGTTTTGCCATGTTTTATTTCATTTGACTAAAATCCTTTCATTTCTAGGAAAATACTGATAATGAACGATCAACCATCGCATCCGGCAATGAAAGGAATCGTCGATCAAGGCCCATCCCTGACACCAAAAGCCCGAATCCTGGGAAACTACATTCTCAAAAACCCCCGCAAAGCGGTCTTCATGACCACAAAGGAATTAGCTGAGACTTGCGACGTCAGTGAGGCCACCGTGGTACGTTTTGTAAGCCGGCTGGGCTACAAGGGCTATGGGGCCTTTCAACAGGCTCTAAGAGATTTTGTGGACACAGAACTGACCCTGCTGGATCGAACGGACTTGTCTGACATGCAGGGGCCGGGCACGGATCGCCTCAGGCGGGTGGTGTTCGAAGAGATGGACAACCTCAAACACTTTTTTGAAACCGTGGACCTGAATGTTCTGAACCGTGTCGTGGATTTTCTTGCAAAAAGCAACTCCATCTACGTCATCGGCTCCCGTCTGTCCTACACATTTGCATATTATCTGGGTTGGTCCCTGACCAAGATTCGCCCGGATGTGCGTATAATAAAGGGGAGCGACAGCACATCGATTGACTGGTTGACCATTGCAGCACCTGAAAGCCTTGTGGTCATCATCGCCACGACACGATATCCCAATGAACTTATCCGACTGGGTAAAATGGTTCGCCGGCTCGGTCTGACCCTCATCGTAATTGCAGACAGCTCTTTGTGTCCGTTAACCCATTTCGCCCATCTGTCGCTGGTTGCACCTTCCAAAAATATTCCCTTTATTGGAAATCCGACGACGATTTCCTGCATCATCAATTACCTCGTTTTGGAACTGGCAAGCCGCAACGGTGGTCGGCTGAAACAACATCAGGAAAAACTGGAACAGGCTTACCTGGAAAATGATGTCCTGTTTAATCTGGACAGAGAAGAATTTGGTATAAAATAACTTTCACAAAGGAGGCAATAATTATGAGTGAATTGTTAGCAAAAATGGCCGAAGCATTGATCGCCGGCAAAGTGGACGAAGTAACGGACCTCACAAAACAAGCCCTCGATGCGAATGTCTCCTCGAAGGACATTCTGGAGAAGGGACTGCTGGCCGGGATGGAAGTGGTCGGAAAGCGGTTTAAAGCCAATGATATGTTTATTCCGGAGGTGCTGCGGTGCGCCAAATGCATGCACGGTGCCATGGAAATCCTAAGGCCGCTGCTGGCGGAGACCGGTGTGGAAACTGCCGGCACGTTCGTGATCGGTACGGTAAAGGGTGATTTGCATGACATCGGCAAAAACCTGGTGGGCATGATGTTCGAGGGTGCCGGATTTCAGGTGGTTGACCTGGGCATCGATCTGGAACCGGCGGCATTCGTCGAAGCGATTAAAGAACACAAGGCAAGCCTTTTTGGCATGTCGGCGCTTTTGACCACCACCATGCCAAAGATGGCCGAAACCATCAATGCCATTAAAGAGGCCGGTATCAGGGACCAGGTCAAGATTATGATTGGCGGCGCCCCCGTGACAGCGGAGTTTGCAAAAGAGATCGGTGCCGATGCATATGCCTCCAATGCCGCCAGCGCTGTGGACAAAGGCAAAGAACTGATAGGATTGTAATTTGTTATTTCCGGTATATCCGGGTTAGGTTATGCAATCAAATGGCGGTACCCATAACCTAGTCCATTTTTTGAAAACAACCGGTAAAAAGGAGAACAACCCATGTTAGAAAAAACGATGCTCATTAAAATGAATCAACAGGCTTACGGGACAACCAAGTTCCAGATTCTAACCGGAGATCAGATTCAACAAATTTATTTTGCGGCGCTGGACGTTCTGGAGATTTCCGGGGCCCGGACATTTCATAAAGAAGCCCTGGAACTGTTCTCCAATAGTGATGCCGTGGTAAGTGACACCAACCGGGTGCGGATACCGACTGCCATGGTAGAACAGGCCTTGGGCAGTTGTCCTTCCAAATCCAATTTAACCGGCAGAAACGGCAAACGATCGATCAAGCTGCAAAAAAACGAGGTGTCTTTCGGAAGT
>Ga0316191_10002963_pt1 | contig 12429 bp, 6 predicted proteins | sample Eddworburr2cm_MG_FD_204928 | JGI IMG/M metagenome (GOLD analysis project Ga0316191, IMG submission 204928) | Coastal sediment microbial communities from Maine, United States - Eddy worm burrow 2 cm | ecosystem: Environmental > Aquatic > Marine > Coastal > Sediment | place: USA: Maine | collected...
GCATGGAAGTATTAAGACCCCAATCAGAAAAAACGCCTTATGTGATTTTGACACATTGGAAGGACGAACAAGCGTTTAATAACTGGGTTGGTAGTGAAGATTTTAAAATAGCGCATCAAAACCCAATGACAAAAGATGCGTTTTTGGAGGGTGGAGGTTTGGAACAGTATGAAGTGATTATTTCTTCTAACGCCAATAATAAGGATTGATATTGTGTCAATATAACATTGGAATAAGCAATGATGACTATTGATATGAGAATACGAATACGGAGGTGGAAATTTGCAAGCGTTAGTAAAAAAGTGGATTCGAGAAAAGAGTTATGGTTTTCTCGATAATGGATCTGGTCCAGACATATCGGTTCGTAAAGCGGATCTTGTTAACTGTCAGTATTTAAAGGTTGGCTTAACCGTCGAATTCGAATGTCATCCAGATAACCGAGGTTTAATCGCTAAAAAAGTCAGACTTACGCGTCAACGCAACGAAAGACAGCAGCCAAATGGAAATCGAAGCGCCAGGAATCACCCATTTGGGGTTATGACGCAATTGGAATAAAAGGTAGCTAGGCGCGAGTAGGCATCGAGCGCCTTTATTCATACAGATCTTGCGTAATAAACTCTCCGAGAGACGCGAAGCGTGCTCAGAGCAGCAGCTGGGTTAACGGCGTATCACGCAACGCTTTACATTGTTGATTCACTAAATGCGGTGTTGCAACAGATCCATGTGGTTCATGGTGTAGGGCATATAATAGATAGGCAGATCATTATACTAGGGGGAATAGAGCGATACTGAAGCGAACTACCCGATCGTTGTTTCATAGCATTGGGATAGACTACGCAGATTCTGTGCCGCTATACTGGTGGTGATCGAGAAGATCCTCACCCACCTGGATAAGAAAGTGGCCTCAGTGAGAACGAGCCTGTTGCCCTAAGGGCGCTGGTGTTTTTCGTCACGGTATAGCGGGACACGCTCCACAATCGGCGTCATTCTCGCAGTCCGGCCCCGGACTGACGATCTTCAGCGTGAACTTCAGCAGCGGATTGGCGGCGTTGTCCTCGTTCCACTCGCTGTTGACCTCCGGGTTGTCGTTGTTGAACCCGCTTGGGCAAATCAGCGTCCCACTGCTGCCGTCGACGCGATGGGGCGACGCCGCAGTGGGAAACCCAGAGCCCGGGTGCTTCAGCGTGAGCACATGGCCCAGCTCGTGAGCGAGATGCGTATCGTCCACGCCGAAGTCGGCGTTCTCGTCGCTGCTGATCACTTTCGACGACTCCGTGCCGCCAGAGGATGTGACGCCGCCGCCATCCATGTCCTGGGGGTCGAAGCGGTCGACGAAGAACACCTCAATGCAGTCGTCCTCGTTCACTTCGGCACGCAGAGCAGACTTCTCGCCCGAGCTTAGCGTGCTGTAGCCGCTGTTGAAGATCGTCATCCAGTCGCGGTAGACGAACGTGATGTCGGCCTTCGCCCACTCGCTGCCGGCGTTGGGCTTGCCGAAGTTCAGACCGTCGCCGGAGTACACTAACGAGAAGCTAGGTATCCGTATGCCGAAGCCGATTTCGTGCCAAGTGATGAAGAAGCGGCCGATGCGCACCGGCTGTATGCACAGGCTGCGTGCCGTCTCAAGCAGCAGCGTCCAGTCGGCCTCGAGTCGAAACTTCCCTGTCGATTCGAGTTCAAGCTTGCGGTGCAGGCGCAATGCCTTGTACGGTTCAGCACGGATCAGCATCTTTGCATCAACGTTGCGCGTGTCGACGCCTTGCTCGCCTTTCGGAGGCTGGAGGCGACTGCCCAGCACTATCGAGACCTCCAACACCGCCGGCAGCGTGCGCATGTCCAGGTCATGGCCACTGCCGCGATCCTTGGGCGAGGTCAGCTCGAAGAACTGATCCAGACTGAGCTGACCTTGCAGCTCGCCGCTCAGTGTCCCTTTTCGCTCGTCGTACTTGAGCGCTTGCGGCTCGCGCGTAGAGACCGTGAAGCCGAGCGCCGATGTTGGCTTGCCCTCCGGCTTGATGCCCGTGATGGACCGCTGGTCGACGCCGAAGGCGACCCAGTTGAACGCCTCGACCAACACCACGCCTTTCTCGAGGCTCTCTGCGGTGAATCTGAGGTGGCCGCTGACGCGGCCGCGTAGCTCCTCGCGGCCCTGTTGTCCCTCCATGTAGGTCCGCGTCTCCCCGTTCAAGACCATGTCATGGGCGCGTCTAATTTCCTGTGGCTGGGCCAGGCCGGGATACACAACCAGCACGGCCAAGATCAGCGCCGGTGGGCAGGCGCGGTGCACTACCTGCATGAAACTGATTCGACGTTGCTGCAATTTCATGACGAACTCCCTCCGCCCTCATGGAAAATCCTATAGGGAAGAGTATAGAGGGTTCTGCTGAATTATGTAGCAACCGCACATGACCCCAGGCGGCGTAGCCGGCACAATCCCCGTTATGAGCAACAGCACGGGGACATTTTCATGGCTGAATCGCATGTCGTGACCGGCTTGGTGGCAAAGCGGGCGGAATCTCAATGAGATAAATCAACTTGGTTCAACTGCCGACGCCAATATCGATTCAGGGTTCCAGGAACTTGGCGATCGTAGTTGATAAGTGTGCAAGGAGTACCAGCAGATCCTTCATGGTGTTAATTTGCATCCAAATATGACCCACCTTTTGCACTGAAAAATTTACCGCCGAGACCGCCGAAAGTATTTGAAGTAAAGCAACTGTCCTTGGCACAGGCGGGTCAGAGCAGAATGAAAATACCCGGCCCCTGTTGGATCAGATTTTGCTGCAAATCAACGTAGCACAGGGTTGTATTGATATGTGTTGGTTCAATACAACCCCTTTTTACCTACAGAAACATGGCCTTGTACCTGGCGATCGCAGGCATTTTGCTAGACCTGAATATACACTTCCACATGCTGTTCCTTGATGGCGTCCAGGTATTTGCTCGCGCTTGACATTCAACGAGGCTAGCCTAGACTTTTTCGTATACCACAATAATGCTGCATCTATTCGTATTGCTCGCTTGAATATAGAGCATTTGTCCGCACAACGGAGGTGAAGGATATGGATACGAAACTTCCTGTCATCAAGCTGGATAGCATTTTCCTGATTACCTTACTCGCTGCGGCAAGCCTCCTGGCGGCTTGTGATCTGATTCAAAAGAGACCGAAACAGGTGAAGGATGGCCCCGGTCCGGCAGAAATAACAATGCCATCAGTGGAAACGCCGCCTTTGAAAACGGGAAAAGTGCCAAAACCTGATCTCCGTGCGTTACCCAAGGGCGCCAGAGCGCTACTCCCCAACCGTGATGCGGGGCGTATCTTTATGACGCTGCAACCTCGACCGGCGAAAGAAGTGTCCGCACATACTGTACGCGACGACATAATCGCACCGCTTCTTAAAGCGGCTCGCTTCGAACCAGGCCTAAAGTCGTTGAGAACGTTCACAGAAAAGGGGATGGAACAACCGCGTCCAAAACTGGCGGATATGGCGCAATTACTCGCCGACGAATACCGGAACCAGAAGGAGGCCACACGTCCGAGGACCTTCGACATGATTGATGCGTTCCTGGGCAAGAGGTCTCCAACTGCAGATGTCGAGCGCGCACTGAAGCTGGCGCGTGGCATGAGCTTCGCCCAGTTCAAGGCTGATATCGAACGCCTCGAGATCGTATACCCCTTCCTGCAGGTGCACGGTGACGTGCCGATCGAGCACACCTTGTTGCTCGCTTCAAGATGGGAAGGGCAGACCGTGACCAGCGTACGCGGGACGCTGATCCATCGTTACTCAATTGCCAACAACAAGCCGGAAAGCAACAAAACAGCGATTCAGCGTGGTTACGAGGCGCTGGCCGGGATCAAAGGTATTGATAAGGTAGCTGGTAAGCGTGTTAGCGATGGACCGTGGTTGGTGTTGCTCCCTTACGGCAATGATACCAGTGGCGGTGTGTCGTTACGCTATGCCTGGCGCATGATTCTGGACGGATTCGCCTACGGCCGCAGCGTTCCGTTCCTCACGTGGGTAGATGCGGAGACCGGAACCATCCTGAAAATGAGTCCGTTAGTATCGGATGTGCAAGCGCGTGGCCGCGTATGGCGGCGCGACCCGGGTACCGGCGCAAACGTAACACGCTCCTTTGAGGTCGATCCCGCGTCTGGTGGTCAATACACGTTGCAATTGACGGATGTTGTTAATCGTGTCGATTATCTGGACGACGGCTATGACGCCAATGACGTTTCGATCTCGGACTCGATTGACGGCAGCAGTGCGACGCTTGCAAACTTCGATCAGACGACGATCAACGATGCCGCCAACGCCGTGTGTTCATCGGGCGGTAATGTGACCTTCCAGCAAGTGCATTTTTATGCGCTGTTTCATTCCAACTGGAAACAGGCGATTTCGAACGGCATCTTCACGCCATTCCCAAGCGCTCCGTGGTCACCAAGGGTTGAATCGGCCACCGCCGGCTGTAACGCGTGGTCCGACATGGATTTCGGTGCCTGCCAGGGCTACTACGATGCCACCTGCCCCAACTACTCAACCGGCGGTACATCCGGTGCGAATTACATGAACTTCGCCCACGACAGTACTATAGTATCTCACGAACTCGCCCACAACTCGGTGGAGCGTTTTACCAAAACGCGCCCGGCCGACTGGTGCGACACGGCGCCATGTGCAGTTCCGCTTGGCTGGGACAATTTTCACGACTTGACCGATGCCTGGGCTGATCACGTCGAGAATACCAACTGCACCGGCGGCTGGGTTGCCAAGAATCTGGGTGGTGTCGACGCTAGCAATAACTGCCAGGGTACCCGCGGTCATGTCGAAGGAGGCGGGCTTCCGCGCCTGCACGAGGTGACCTGGCCATTCAACCCAGGCAGCCCGGGGGACCATTTTCCGGAGCACCGTAACGCCGCTACCGGGGGTTACGCGGATATGCATATTCCGGCAGCTGCCCTGTGGCAGGTCCGTGAGGGTATGCGCAGCAAGTGCCGACCTTCGGGCCACCCGCAATACTTCGTGCGTTGGATACGGGCGCTCAAAAACACGGGCTTCTTTGGCGCAGATCCAGGTAGCAGCGATCTGGGAATCTATCGCTACCTCTATGACCTCGAGCTGGAGATGATTGAACAATGGGCGACATCGGGGCTGGCGGGTGGCCCGCCCGCGTGGGCGCACAATGGCAACCATACGACCGGCAAGGTGCTGGCGGGCTTCGCCAAAACCGGCTTGTTCCCGATTCCGGCGGAATGCATCGATGGTGACAATGCCACTATAGACGCGTCACTTTGCCCTGCTGGTGAAAACGGTGCCGAAGCCGTAATCGACATCGAAGACAATGAACTTGGCGATGACCTGACGGTCGACGACATCACTCATCCCGAGCACGATTTCCTGCGGCTTGGCGGACCGGCACCGACCTTCCATGCCTGGACCGGTTCCCGGTTCACCTTCAGCGGTACCAGTGCCCGTCCGGTCAGCGGCACCGCGCCGTGCAATGCGAAGTTCCGGGTGGAGGTCTCGACCGATGCTGGATTCCCGGCGGGTTCAACGGAAATGAGTGGCTGGATCGATGTGGATACAGACACCGACACGCCTGAGACCGCCGAGTGTTATGGCGTTTGGACGCCCAGTGTCGCTCAGTGGGCGACGTTGCAAGCTGGTGGCGCAGGCTCTCGTCTCTATTACCGGGTCCGAACCCGGGATGCTACCGATGCCAACGAACGCATCTCGACCGAACCAGCGGCAGGGACCTGGATAGTGCCACCGGCATATGCGGTGATCACAGTCAACGGCCGGTCAGATTACTGAGGCTGTCTGTTTACCGTCATTCATAATTTGGTTTGTGGTCCAACGCAGGGGCAAAGCCGCCTCTGCGTTGGGCTGTTTGGCATTGCATTGCTCGCGTTGGTGGTCGACTTGGTTTGCGAGTGTGGATCGAATGAAGGGGGTGTCAGCGCCCTGGCAAATGCGTTTGTACCAAGGGAAGCGACTGCGGCAACGCGGGAAAGCATCAAACTCCGGGGCCGGCGGGCCTTGGTTTCGTCGGCGAAGGTCCTCGATCTGGCTGCATCGGGTGATAGTCTTTTTGTTGCGACGCAAGGTTCCGGACTTTTCGCCCTGCGCGACAGCGCGTCTGTATACTCACATTATGATGTCGGCACTGGACTGCCGTCGGCAGTTGTACTCCAGGTCGAGACTGCGCCCGATGGACGTTTGTTTGTCGGCACCGAACGTGGCTTCGTAATTGTCAATCCTGCTTCCGGGAACACCGAGCATCCGCTGACCAGCGACATCGTCGGTGAAAGATATGCAAACGCGGCCGCGGATCTGGTGGTGGTGTCCAGAACCGATGGCGATGCCATTGTCCAGCTCACTGTCAACGATGTGATGCAGGAAGAAACAGCGGCAGCTACGATGTGGAAGCTCGATCGCGACGGGGTTCGCCCGTGGGGGCGCGAACTCGGTGAGGGAGCGGAGGCAACCGCGGGTGTCTTTGATCATAGTACGGACTGTCTTTACGTCGCGGGCGTAAAGGGGCGTGGGACGCAGCTGGTGCCGTGGCTCGCACGCGAGTGCCGCGGCAAGGCGGTGACATGGGTTGTTCCAGAAGGATTGCCGGGCAAAGTGGCCGGGATTGCCGCGGTGGCGAGAGATCCCGCCAGCGGTGATTCGGTACTCGCTGTGGTAACACAGGATACGCCAAATCCAGCCTCACGGCGTAACACCCTCATGCGGATTGCGCCGAATGGAAAATTTGAACCTTATTGCCCCCGGGCGGGCGGTTACGCGGAGGAGATCACGGGGCTGGTCGCACAGCCGCAGCAAAAGCGCCTGATCCTCGCGCGGTATGGACATGGCCTGCAGGCTGTCGATTGTGGCACGCCGCAAAAGGCGGGCGACGCAGGTTTGCAGCATGTTACTGCGCTGGAGATAGACTCGCAGGGCACCTTGTTGGTTGGTACCGAGGCTGGCGCGTTTACCCTGACGGATGTGCAGGCGGAACAGCGCGCAAAGCTGGATCTCAGTGAAGGTATCTGGACAGATGCCTTGCCCTGGGATGTGCGCGACCAGGGGCAAACGGTGCTTGTGAGTTCGGCGGGGGGCGGGGTGGCCGAGTTGCACCGCTCGCGCGGGAGTTGGCGTGTTCGAAACCGGTGGCTACCCCGGAAGGAGCTGCCGGTCGCGGTGTTTGGGCCAGCCGCCTACGGTACCGGGGACGAGGTATTGCTTGCAATTAAATCCAGAGGGGTGTTGCGTGTCGATTCAGGGCACTCAGAGGTGTTGGGGTTGGCGGAAGGTCTGCTGTCCCCGCACGTTCTTCATTTGGCAAGGTCTGCATCCGGCGGAAACTGGGTGGCGACAGGTGCCACCCCGTTTGATCCCGGTGGTGGTCTGCAGTTACTGCAAAACGGTAAGACCACACCGCTCAAACTCGTTACGCATCCGTTCAAGTCCGTCGGTGACTTGCTGCCTTGGCAGGATGAGCGCGTGTGGGCGGCAACACGTCGGGGGGTGATGCAGGTTGATCGCAATGGCAAGGTAGAGCGGCTTTCAAAATATTCCGTTACTTCTTTATTCCGAAACGAAAAGACAGGCACTGTCGCTGCGGTAGGTTCTACGGTTGAGCGTTGGACGCCGCAGGGTTTCGTTCCTGTGCTGTTCCGTATCGGTAGTGCGGCGGGGTTTCCAATGGCCGCAGGTCATCCAGTGGATGTTGTCATCGATGACCACGGGCGATGGTTCTTGTTGTACTCCAGCGGCATGTTAGTCCTGCTGGATCAGAATCGCAGGTTTGTCGGCATCCTCGGAACGGATCAAGGTATACCGGCAACGAGCCGGAAACTCTTGTACCTTCCAGATTCGGGCGAGGTTCTCATTGGTACAGGACGCGAAGGCTTGTTTGCTATCGACCTGCACTAACCGGGTTGTCGCACGCAACAGGGGATTTGGCTCCGCGAGCGGAATCGAACCGGGGTAACAATATCTCCTTACCTCAAAGTGAAGAGCAGTAGCTCGCGAATCTTCAAGACAACATCGATGAGGCCCATCTATGGTGATGCCGCTCCATACTCCAGGTTGATGAGTTTAGGCTGGTGCCAACTGCAGCGGCATACGGTCAGAACGAACAGATTGTCGTACTCACCATGAGGAATGTCGTCCATCATCGGGCCGCCGAACGCGGTGATGATATCAGGCACTGTATTGCTGTGCCCGACCACCAGTACTGTGTCGGTGCGATGGTTGGCGAAAATGTCGTCAACCAAGCCCTGGACATCATTGGCGGGAATCTGAACCGGCGTCAGTTGCAGGGCGTTGGCAAGTGGCAGGGCGGTCTGGAGAGTTCGATTCGCTTCGCTATGGTAAATTGCGGCGATACCCGTTTTTTGTGCCACATGCGCCAATTCCTGGGCACGGGTCTGTCCGGCGCCGGACAGAAGGTCCTGGGTGCCAAGTCGGTCGGCATGCCGCAAGAGCAAGATGGTGGTTTGAGTGCCGCATATCAACCACCAGATGCAAATACATACAACCACAACCACCGGAACTACAAGCTGCGCCCATTTGCTAAAACGAATGAGAAATTTAGCCATTGTAGTTATCTCGTCCTTGTTGAAAACCCGATTTTCGAATCATAGCACAGCCCGTATGGTGCAAATATTCGAACGAGCCATATGATATTGTTATCAAAAAAATATTATGGGTAATTTGTTCATGCACTGACAAATGCCCTAAAACCTATGCATAGCGAATTGATACTCAAGATACCAAAAAGGTGAATACTAAGTATTCTCTGAGCAGATTGTGTGTGGGAGTTTTGCGGGATTCAGGTATCCATCGTCCTGCACTGTTAGGCAAAATGGGCAACGGGCGTTCCAGAATACAGCGTCTTAGGACTGAATATCTGGAAAGCAGCTGAAACCGGATGAAGGGTAAACGAGTCACCACAGTGCAGCTGCTGGAATTGCAAGGGTGTTAAAGAACCTGTTTGACTGACCCTAAGAAAGACAATCATTCATGGCTAGATGGTAGGGCGTTTGTTGGCCTGAGTGCAAGCGTTGGTTGAAAAAAGAGATTTGAGTCGGGAAATATTCAAGCGAGCGTGGCAGAATTGAGCAAGATTTGTGTGGCGATCAGTGCGAAAAGCGAGGACTGCAGCTGCTCAGTAACCGTGGACTTTACGGGAAAGGTCTTTTATTCTTCTTAACCGCGGAGCCGCGAAAAGGGCGAGGACTCATTGGTAACGCTGCGCTGACAAAGATCTAGGCGCTTTGTATCGCATCGAGCGAGAAACAAAACTACTAACACCCGAGCAGCGTCACGCCGTTCGTCGATCGAGGGCCGTGCCGATGCTCAATGGGCTTCGGCTGTGGCTAGGTCGGCAATTGCCGTTAGTGCCTCCGAAGTCGGCGCTCGGCAAAGTGATGAATTATGCTTATAGCAATGGCCAAAACTGACCGTCTATGCCGAGGACGGGCGACCGAGCATTGACAGCAACCTTACTGTGAATGCCATACGACCCTTTGTCATCGGTAGTGAGAGCTGACACTTTTGTGATAGCGTAGCCGACGCAAACGCGAGCGCAAATCGCTATAGCCTGATCGGAGCGGTTAAATCCAAAGGCGTCGAGCCATATGCGTATTTGAAACTTATTTTCACCGAGCTGCCCAAAGCAATCTCGAACGAGGACGTTGAGGCTCTGGTACCGCTGAGGGAAAATCGGGAAGAAAATGATGCGGTGTGACTTAAATTGACCGCTGACTGTAAACGGAGAACCAAGTATCAACTAGATTCGCTTTGACTTAGCCAGGAGTGCCACGATGCATATCGCCTTCATATCAAGTTACCTTCCCCAGCCGTGCGGAATCGCAACTTACACCTACTATTTGTCCGAAGCCTGTCGCCGAAAATCACCTGCCACCCAAATCTCGGTATTGGCCGAAGGAGAGGCGCGGCCGCATAGGGGCAGTGCCACCGATGTTCGTACCGTTTTCCAATTCGACTCCGAATATGTGGACGCCATCCTCAGTGCCGTGGATGAATTGAGTCCAGACGTCGTTCACATCCAGCATGAGTACGGAATATTTGGTCTTGACGAACGATTCCCGCGCCTATTGACGGGACTGCGCTGCCTGCAGTGTCCAACGGTCGTGACGTTGCACACGGTGCACACGAACCTCAGCATAGATCTGGGATGCGGGACGTGGCGCGGCCGTCCGCCGATAGCTGACCTCGATATCGAGTCGTACCAGAAGAAAATCGGCGAACTCGCAGACTTGGTTGTTGTCCATCAGGATGATCCGATCCAGCAGGTGCTCGTGCGTCAGGGCCTCACTTCAGGCCGCCTGGCGACGTTGCCTCACGGTACTTTGGTCGAAGAGACACCCTCTCGGACTGCTGCTCGCTTGTCACTTGGCGTGGCCGAGGATGTGCCGTTGCTGGTTAGTTTTGGTTATCTGGAGCCAGCGAAGAATATACCTATCCTCATTGAGGCTATCGAGCTTTTGCACGGGAAGGGCATTAAGGCTCACGCTCGACTGGGAGGATATGTTCGGAACGCGACTCCCGCAGGGCATCGTCTTCGACGAAACTGCGAAGAGTCGGTGAACAGTAGAGGACTCGCGGAGTATGTACGTTTTCTGGATCGCCCGATCAACGAAGAGTGCATTCCTACGTTTTTTGCCGCTGCTGATGTAGCATGCTTTGTCTACGACGAGGACACTCGCTGCTCTAGCGGAGCCCTGCATCGGTCGATGGGGTGCGGTGCCACTATCGTCGCCTCGAGAATTCCCAAGTTTCATGAACTCACACAGGTCGCTGACGAAATCCTAGTAAATCCGCGGTCTCCGTCAGAGATTGCCCGCGTGCTCGAACGCCTCATTCTCGATTTTAAGTTCCGAGACGCGGTCCAGAGTAGTGTCCTAGACTATGCGCGATCGACAGCTTGGCCAAGGATTGCGACTCGACATCTAGAAATCTACCAAAGTCTCACGGAACAGCGCGCCACCGACCCGGCTTCTCAAGCTTTTGCGCGAGAGGCAGCAGCCGTGTGACCGCCGATATAGGTTATGGAGATAATAAGACAGCCGACATTTGCGGAGCCCGGCAACTCCAAACAGTACGAAAGTGAGCCCCTTGTTATCCACCGGCATGAGTTTGAGGAGCTACCGTCGGCCCTAATCGTTCTCGTTCATGGTCTAGGTGGGAGGCGCTATGGGGAGAAAGCCACGTGGGGCAGGATACCGGAGTTTCTCTTCGAGGATTTCCCTATGCTCGATGTGGGCCTCTACGAATACCGCACACTATTCCGCAGGTTCAAGTTCTGGGAGTCGATTGACCTACAGCAGGAGGCCGAGGTGCTCTCTGGCGTACTGCGCGAGGCAGACGACTACGACAGGATCATCCTCTCAGGTCACAGCATGGGCGGCTTACTTTGTATGGGCGCAATGTGCCATTTGTTTACATCAAACCAACCGGACCAGCTCAAGCGGATTGCAGGGCTTCTGCTCATGGCTACGCCACAGACAGGTTCTCAGCGCGTGCCACGTCCGCTTACGTGGTTCTCCAAGGATTTCTATGCTCTCCGCCCGCATGGCCCATTCGTGCAAGATATTCAACGTATCCTCGCAAATGCTTTTCACCTCGACGAGAATCTATCATCGCCAAACAAAAAGACCGTCCCTACTTGGGCGGTCCTAGGCAGCTCTGATTTCTGGGTGAACAAGTTTAGCGCCGTCGGCGCGCTACCAGAGGAGCGCTGTTTCCCGGCCCGCGGTTCGCACACATCTATTGTTAAGCCAAAGAAAGCGGAGTCGGACTCATACCGGTTTATTAGGAAGCGGATTGCCATCTGCCTAAGCCGCGTGGAACTCGAAACCACCGGTGTTCCATCGGATCGCATTGAGGACGAGAGCATTGCCCTAGATCCCTGTCCTGCCGCGGGGATCATGTATGATCGGAAGGAGGCCCTTCAGACTGCCGACGAGTTCTTTGCCGACCCGAAACGGAAGGTATTGCTACTCCACGGATTCCCGGGAATCGGAAAGACCACACTGATCGCGAATGTGATCGAGAGGTATGGCGACTCATTTGCCGGCGTCTTTTGGAAGGATTGCCGCTTGGATCAGTCGACAGCCGATCTGCTCTTCGCACACCTCAATAGATACCTAACAGAGTACGGTGAGACTGCCCTGCAAGACATTTGGAATGATCCGCGCCCTGCGGCGCTCGATAACAAGATTAGTGCCTTGATCCACGCACTCGACAGGCATGCCTACCTGCTCGTGTTGGATAATTTCCACCTATGGTTGGACTCAGGCTTTCGTATCCGTGACTCAGCGATCCGGCGCCTCCTACAAAAAATCTCCTCTACCGTCCATAAGGCAAAGATCCTGCTCATCTCAGATCACCGTGGGGGCCTAAATGATCTGTT
>Ga0316191_10002964_pt1 | contig 12428 bp, 8 predicted proteins | sample Eddworburr2cm_MG_FD_204928 | JGI IMG/M metagenome (GOLD analysis project Ga0316191, IMG submission 204928) | Coastal sediment microbial communities from Maine, United States - Eddy worm burrow 2 cm | ecosystem: Environmental > Aquatic > Marine > Coastal > Sediment | place: USA: Maine | collected...
GATCAGGTTGGTGTAATCCTTGCTCTGCAAATCGTCGATGTGGCGTTTCACTGCCTTGATGTGTTCTTTCAGGGCACGATCGAGTTGCTCGTCATTTTCGGCCGCCACCGCGCGATCATAGGCCACCAGCGATACCTTGCTGTCGATAATGATGTGCTTGTCGTCGGGCAGCTTGATGAGGAAGTCGGTTTGCTTGCGCCGTCCCTCGGCATCGACCATCGAGGTCTGTTTTTCGTAGTGGTGCTGTTCCAGCAGGCCGCTCATCTGCAGGGTTTTTTCGAGCTGGGTTTCACCCCAGCTTCCGCGTTTCTGCGAATCCCCCTTGAGCGCATCAGTCAGGTTTTGCGCATCGCTACCGATCTTGAGACCGACTTCGAGTACTTTCTTGATTTCACCTTCGAGCAGGGCGTTGCCCTTGATCGACTCGCTGTGCACATCGTTGATGCGCTTCTGGAAGCCCTCGACCTGTTCGCGGAACGGTTTCAGCAGCGCTTCCAGTGAATGCCTGTTGGTCTTGTCGAAGGCGCGCGACTTGTCTTCGAGGATACGATTAGCGAGGTTTTCGAACTCGATAGTCAGGCGTTTTCGATTCTCCTCGAGCTGATCAAATTTCTGCACGGCGAGTTCACGCTCTTTTTCCAGCTCGAGCTGTTTGTGCTGGATACTCTTTTCCGCCGAGTGCAGACTCTCGCGAGAGTTGTACTCGTTTTGCAGCGCGACTTCGAGGCGTTTTCTGAGTTCGAGGTTAGCGTTGTGATACTGGCGCATGCCGACCAGTAGCCCGACCAGCACCAGGCCGGCAAGAGCGGCGATGATCCAGATTAAATTGGCGTTGGTAATCGCTTCCATGATCATTGAACAAAAAAATACAGGCTCGCAGTCTAACCGAGATGAGATCGGCTCGCGAGAGCTTGTTATGGCCCCAAACAATCATAGCCGCAAATGTTTATTGTCATTCTTTGTAAGACCGATACGTCGGGCCGCCCCACTTGCGTGGGGATGACCGAAGGGGACGGCCGCGACATTCCCGCGCAAGCAGCGGTCCGCCGCTAAGTGGGTCGTACGCGGTCGGGGATGACGAGCAGAATCGTGGGGAGAACCGGTTTGTGTCAGGGGTTCAGGGGCAGCAGGCTTGCGTTGACGTCATTTTTTGTGTTGCCGGCCTGTTGCTGCAGTCGCTGGCACAGCGCCCACAACGGGCGGCCCTCCCAGGCCTCGCCCTGCCCGGCATAGCGGCTGTGATTCAGCGCTTCAACCTGTTGCCCCAACTCGTCCCCCAGCAAATCAACTAACTCACCCAGGTTATCTACTCGTCGCGGCATCATCAGGCACTGCCCCCAGGCGAGCAACGCGGCGCGCGCGGCAGCAGAATCGTCGTTCTCGCAGGCCTTGCGTAACACTCGACTGGTTTCACGCAAACCTACGACCTCGCTTTCCCGTGCTGATACTGGTTTGTTGCGTCGCGTTGCGAACCACCAGTAAATGGCAGTCGTGGCCCAGCCACAGGCGAGCAACAGGCTCAACCACAACCAGAAGCGATTACCCTCGACAACGACCGCGGCCGGCATTGATTGCGGCACCTGATCCGTGCTCAGCAGCGGCAATGGCGTCGGGGCAACCTCGGCGACTTCAACACCCGCGCCAACCACCAGCTCTCGCGCCGGCAGAATCGTGGTTTCCAGTTGAGCGGTTGCACGATTCCACCAGTTGACACTGATTTCGGGAATTCGGTAAACACCCGGAGCTGCCGGAATCAGCGCGACCTTCTGCACCCGTTGCGCGTGCATCCCCTTGCTGTTGCGACTATCCTGCAGCACCGGCTGATCCGGGTATTGCTTGACGCCATCGATCGCCTGCAACTCGATTTCAGGAAGTTGTGCCGCCGTCAGACCGTCGGCGATCAGGGTAATGCTACGCGTGACGGGCTCACCGGCGACCAGCCCGGTGAGATCGGCGGGCCATTGCTCGCGCAGCTCGACGTGATCCGCCGGCAACCAGTAATCGCCGCTAAACTCTTGCGGAATTGGTTTGACGTCGATTATTACAGGCTGCGAGCGAAAGCGGCGAATATCACCGCCGTTATTGAATGGATCGATCCGCGAGCGCGACGGCAAGCGCACCTCGGCGAGCACCGGCGGGATTTCGAGTTGCCCGCTTTGCTGCGGAAACAACGCAAACTGCTGTTCCAGCACCAGGTAAGAGCGATCGGCAATGCGCGTCTGGTACTGGCGCAGATCGCCCAGCGGTTCGATCACCACATTCAGGTCCTGTGCCGGAATCTTGCCGAACTGGTAGGCGGCAATATCGGTTGCGCTCAGCAGCCGCATCGTCAGGATTACCTGCTCCTGTACGTGAACCTCGGAGCGATCGACCATCAGTTCGAGGACCTGCTGATCGTGCGGCACCGAGGCCAACGAGGATGGCTGAACCGAGACCTCGAAGGGCTCGCTGTGCACGTCACCGAAGCGAATTGCCGGAATCGTGTACTTGCCAATTTGTTTGGCCATCAACTGCAGGGTCCACTTGACGCTGCGCTGATACTCACCGTTGATGATACTGATACTGTTGCTGCGGTTATTGCCGAGCACCATGAAGTCCTGCTGCAGTACCGAAAAATCGGGATCGCGCCCGGGGCTCTGATCGAGCGAAAACACCAGCTGAAAGGATTCGTTGACCTGCACCGGGTTGCGATCGATGCTGACCTCGACCGCGGCGGCCAGTGGCGCAACAACCACAAACCACAGCAACAATAGCGCCAGTAGCCGCCACAGACTCACCATGTTTGCACCTCCTTGTCGGCATCGCCGCGCTGGCGATATTGATAGAGAAATTTGCGCCGCAACAGGCCACCGGGATCGTCGGGTATCTTGCGCAGCCATTGTTGTGTTGCCTGTTCCGACATTTGCTGGTCGAGGTCTGCAACTGAATCGCTGTCCTGCTGCGCTTCACTTTCGCCGGGTTCCGGCACTTGCTGTCGATCCGCCTGCTGCTGGGCCGACGGGTCGTCTGCTGCTTCGCCCGGGGCCTGATCGCTCCCGGATTGCGGCTCGTCTGCTTGTTGCCCGTCCTGTTTCGACACTTCCCCAGGCTCATCTCCGGCGGATTCACCGTCACCGCCCGCACCGGCATCCTGGGTCGCCTGCTGTTCCTGCTGCTGGCCATCCTGCGATTCCCCGGATTGTTGCTGCTGTTGCTGGCCTTCGCCCGATTCCCCGGATTGTTGCTGCTGTTGCTGCTGTTGCTGCTGTTGCTGCTGTTGTTGCTTGAGCCAGTCCGCGATCGCCTGACGGTTAAAGCGCGCATCCTGATGGTCCGGGTTTTGTCCCAGCAAGCGATCATATACCGCCAACGCCTCCTGGTAACGCCCCTGCTGCGCAAGCGCATTGGCAAAATTGTACTCTGCGTCCTCACCCTCCAGTCGCTGCCAGCCCTCGGCCGCTGCGGAATAGTCGCCAGCACGGTATTTCGCCGTGGCCTGCCAGGCCTCGTCATTAAACAGTTCCGCCGCCTGCTGGTGCTGTCCCTGCTGGTAAAGCTGCAAGGCCTGTTGGTCGCTGTTTTGCCACAGTGATGGCAAGTCGAGGGCATCGGCATCGGGCGGTAACACCAGTAGATAAATCGGCGCCAACCAGATCAGGCCGCGTCGAAACGCGAGTGCCGCCAGTGGCAACGCGAACAATAAAAGCGCCGGACCGAGTTCTCGCCACAGGTCGGCAGATCTATCGCTCAACAGGGCATTGGAATCGTCGAGGCGCGACTCCATTATGTAGTTCAAGGTATTGATGTCGATATCATCGGAGCTGATGGTGGCAAAGGCACCGCTACCGAGGTTGGCGATGTGACTCATGTTTTCGGCATGCAAGCGGGAAATCACGATGTCACCCCTGGAATCTTTCAGAAAATCCCCGCTTTTCAGCGGCACCGGGCCACCCGCAGCAGTGCCGATGGCCAGCACCGACAGGCGCAGTCCCGGGTTCTTTTCGAGTATTGCCTCGATACGCTGTACCTCGCGATCACTGATGCCGTCGGTTACCAGTAACACGTCGCCGTGGCGCACAGCGCTGTTATCAAACAATTCCAGTGCCTGTTCCAGCGCCCGGTCGGCACGCGTCCCCTGTGCCGGCATCAAGCCGGTTTCGAGATCGGTTAGCAGTGCCAGTATGGTCTCTACATCACTGGTCAGCGGGGTAACCGCAAACGCATCCGCGGCATACACCACCAATGCACTCTGTCCCTCTGTTCTCAGGTTGAGGATATCGGCAATCTTGTGACGTGCGCGGGTAAGCCGGGTCGGTCGAATATCGGTTGCGTCCATCGAGCGCGACAGGTCGAGCGCTATCACCAGGGCCGAGCGCTCCTGATACATCGGCTGCTGCCGCTTTTCCCAGGTTGGCCCGGCGAGCGCAATAATGGCGAGCATCGCCACCACGCCGAGTATCCACGGTAAGCGGTTAGCGCCATGAACACCGTCCGCGGATAATACGTAGGGTAACAGGCGCGCATCGACAACTGCGCGCCAGTTTCCGCCCTGGTAACCTCGACGTCGCAGCAACCACAGCACCAGGCCTAGCACGATCAGTGCAAACAGCCAGCCCGGGCGCAGAAAATGAAACTGATCAATCATGGATTTCTGCGGGCCGTTGGTGAATTGTCCCTGGAGCTGACTGCGCCTGGCGGCCCAGTTGACGCCACAGGCGCGCTGCAACCAGCAATCCGCCAAGCACCAGCGCCAGCGCCAGCGGCCAGACGAACAATGACTTCACCGGGCGCAGGTTACGCGTGTCGCGCGGCATCGGCTCCAGTTCGTCGAGAAGTTGATAAATCTTCGCCAGCTCTTCACTGTCGCGCGCTCTGAAGTAACGTCCGCCACTCAGACGTGCAATTTCGCGCAGGGTTTCTTCATCGAGCTGCGCCGAGGGGTTGCTGCGGCGCAGGCCAAACCAGGTACTCTCGATCTGTTCGTCGGCGCCGATGCCGATGGTGTATATCCGCAGATTGCGCGTGGCGGCAATTTGCGCTGCTTTCAATGGCAGCACTTCGCCAGCGGTGTTGGCGCCATCGGTCATCAAAATCAGCACGCGTGAATTATCCGACTGCAGGTCGAGACGCTTGATCGCCAGTCCGATGGCATCGCCAATTGCGGTGCGCTCGCCCGCCAGACCAATGGCCGATTCGTCCAGCAGCCGATTCACGGTCGTGCTGTCAAAAGTCAACGGTGCCTGCAAATAAGCCTGGGTGCCAAACAAGATCAGGCCGAGACGATCGCCGCGGCGCCGTTCGATGAACTGGCTGGCCACCACCTTGCTTGCCTGCAGGCGGTTGACCTGTTTGTCGCCAATCTTGAAATCGGCGGTGCGCATGCTATCCGAAAGATCGACCGCCAGCATCAGATCACGGCCACTGACCGGTATCGCGATCGCTTCGCCGAGCCACTGTGGTCGACACGCCGCAAACACCAACAGTATCCAGGCCAGCAGGCTCAGGTACCGGCGCCACCGCCGCGGGCTAACCGCTTCGACAACATCGATCCCAAAGCGGAAGTCCTCGATTAGCGGCACCCGCAACGCCGCCTGGCGCCTGGCCCCACTCGCCGGTAGCAGCCAGTAGACCAACAGCGGTAACGGCAGCAGTACCAGCACCCATGGCCACTCAAGCTGAAACATGCTCATTGCTCCGTGGTAAGGCTCGCAACCATTGCTCCAGCGAGCGCAACAATGCATCGACGTCAAGCTCGCATTGCGCCCGGTAACGGTCATGCGCCAGCAACTGGAGTTGCTGGTCGCTGAATCCCGACCCGGGTGCGAGCCGCTGCAATTGTTCGATCCACTGGTTGCCGGTGAAGGCGGCGTATTGCTCTCGTCCGTAATAGCTGATGGTGACGCGACGCAACAGGGCGGCCACTTCGCGTAATACCGCGCCGTCACTCTGCCCCGCCTTATAGCTCCGCCGGATACGCTCGAGTTCCTGCAGCGACAGGCGCTTCGGTGGCTTATACCGTAACCAGCGCAGCAAGCGCGGCAAAAGCCACAGTAGCAACAGGATCAGCAGCAGGACAAACCACCAACCGGCTGCGGGTGGCCACCACAGGCTGCCATCGGGCAGGTGTATATCGCGCAGTTCAGGTTGATTCATCGCTTGCGCATCCCCAGGCCCGACTTAAGTTCGGCGATCATGTCGCTATCAGTCGCGATATCGAGCCTATATAAGCCAAGTTCGTCGCAAAGCTGCTTCAACTCCTGTTGCTGCTGAGCGTAGCGTTGCTGGTACTTTGCACGCACCTCGGGAATCGAAGTGTCGACGGCGACACTGCTGACCCCATCGGTGATACGATAGTATCCAGGCGGCGGCAATACCTGCTCGAGCGGATCAAAAGTATGGATCATGACGATATCGTTGTGGCGGGCCAGCTCCACCAGCTGTCCACGGCAGTCGCTGTTCAAAAAACGAAAATCACTGAGCAACACCAGCAAGCTACCGGGGCGCGTCACCTGACGCAGGCGCATCAGCGCGTGCAATCCCGGTTGATGCTCCCCGAACGCGGTTTCGCCCATATCCCAGGCCGGATGCGCGACCAGTTGCTGGATGAACTGCAGGGCTGCATGCTTGCCGCGTGTCGGCCGGAACTCGATGTGCTGCTGCTCCGAAAACACCAGGTAACCCAGCCGGTCGCCGTGCTGCACGCTGCTCCAGGCCAGCAGTGCCGCGAGCTTGGAAGCCAGCACCGACTTGAAGCAGACCCGGGTACCGAAAAACATGGATCGTGTCAGATCCAGCCACAGTAACACCGGGCGCTCGCGCTCCTCTCGGTAAACCTTGGTGTGCGTCTGACCACTGCGCGCGGTCACCCGCCAGTCGATGCTGCGAATATCGTCACCGGGCTGGTAAGGACGCGATTCGTGGTACTCCATACCGCGCCCGCGAAAAGCGGATAGATGCCCGCCCGCCATCTGCGCCTTGACCGCATTCGAAATCAACGGCAGCGTTGCCGCATCGCGGTTCAGGCCAATCAGCGTGGATAGCTTAACCCGAATAATGTCGTCACCGGCTTGCACGACTGTTACCTAGGGTACGGCGACCCGGGACAGAATAGCGGCGATGCAATTGTCGGCAGTCATGCCCTCCGCCTCGGCCGCAAAACTGAGAATGATGCGGTGGCGCAACACGTCGGGTGCGAGCAACTGGATATCTTCCGGTACCACGTAATCGCGATTATTCAGCCAGGCGTAAGCGCGCGCGCATCGATCCAGCGCCATGGTGGCGCGCGGACTGGCGCCGTGTTGAATCCAGCCGGCCAGTTCCGCGCCATAGCGGCTGGCGTCACGCGTTGCCAGGACAATTTCGATGATGTAATCCTCGAGACTGTCATCGAGATGAATGTCGAGCACGGCATCGCGTGCCTGCAACAGGTTGTGCTGGCTGATTTCTGCAACAACGGGTAGTTGGTGCGTTTGCGAACGCGCTTCGGCACGGGTTAACTCGAGGATTATTTTTTCGTCGGCAGCACTCGGATAGTCGACACGCACGTGCATCAGGAAACGATCAAGTTGCGCTTCCGGCAAGGGATATGTGCCTTCCTGTTCCAGCGGATTCTGGGTCGCCATGACGAGAAAGATGTCCGGCAGACGATAGGTTTCACTGCCGACCGTGATCTGCCGTTCGGCCATCGCCTCTAGCAGCGCCGACTGCACCTTGGCCGGAGCACGGTTGATTTCATCGGCGAGGATCAGGTTATGAAACAGTGGTCCGCGCTGGAACAGAAAACTACCGTCCTGGGGCCGGTAAATTTCAGTCCCGGTGAGATCGGCCGGTAACAGATCCGGGGTGAACTGGACACGGTGAAAACTTCCCTCGATGCCCTCCCCGAGCACCTTGATCGCGCGCGTCTTGGCAAGCCCCGGAGCACCTTCTACCAGTAAATGTCCGTCTGCGAGAATAGCCACCAGCAACCGCTCGATCAGCCCCTGCTGTCCGATGATCCGGGCGCTCACGGCGGCCTTCAAGTTCAATATTTCCTGTTGTGACAAGTGAGCCTCTCAAAGATTGGTGAATAGTCTGGTTTGCGCCATCGTTGCGCGACTTTGACAGCGCCGGGCGGCGCAAAGTTTAACTGATTTGATACTTTTTAAGGAAGTAGATGGCCAGTCTTGACCCAGGTGATGGTGTCTTCCTCTACAAACCGCGAATGCTCGCTGTTGTGCGGGTTACGTACCCAGCTACCGGGTGGGTAGCTACCGAAATCATCCTGCAACATACCCGACAGGACAAAGAACTCCTCGCCGCCAAAATGTTGTTGCGGAAGAAAGTGACCATTGGCCGGCCAGCGGTATAGCGCCGCCATCTCGGTCTCGAAGTAATGCAGCGGCTTGACCTGCAGATCGTCCTCCGCAGGCATCCAGTCACCCTTGCGAGTGTCGATACGAACCCTTGCATCGTCGTCAGGGTCGAACTGATCCAGCTTGACCAGCAACACACAACCCGCCTTGCTGAACGGCGAATGCTTCGACTGCGGTGGGTTTCGCAGGTAGGTACCGGCCGGGTAATCGCCGTGCTCATCGGCAAAAACGCCTTCGAGGACCAGGATTTCTTCGCCCAGCGGATGCATATGCTCGGAAAAATGCGAACCCGCATCGTAACGCACCAGACTGGTGGTGTGCCCGTGCTCGGCCGCCTCGCGCGCCAAGGGCTTGCGCCATACCCCCGGCATCGGACTAGCCTCCCATTCCATTTCACTGGTGTGGATAACGACGGGTTTATCAAAATTCATGTTCAACATAAGCGGTTTGCCATGACTTGCAAGCTGAGCAATGATGCCTGGCCGAAATGGTAACATGCTGCGCGCAAAAAAAAGCAGCCAATTTGGCTGCTAAGGTTTGGGGGGCAGAAGAAACTCTCTGAACCCGGGTGCGCCGATCCAGGCCGATGAAACCGACTAAACCTGGAACCAGCAACCCGGCCATTAATGGTCAGGACACCGGAGAACCGAGTGAAATTGAGTGTAACTAACGTGATCAGCGGCGGAATCACCCAAACGAGCTAAATTCTTGCGGGTTCACTCATATAACTGCATGGGTTGCAGGCTTTATGTGACCGGGCCGACATTTTCCTGGAGGCCTTTTCCTTCCATCCTGAAATCGGACTGTGGAAAAAGTAAGGAGTGATTCGCTTCCGGACGCCACTGCCAACTAGGGTACAGCCCAGTTGGCGGAGGTCCGACATTGTGGAACCCTGCAGTGGTGGCGTGCTAGTGGTTGAAATTTACCACCAGATCCCCGCTTCCGCGGGGATGACGTATGGCGCGGGGGAGACGCATCGTCGGAAGCGGGGGAGACGCACCGCCGGGCGGGGGTGACGCACCGCCGGGCGCGGGGACGACGCATCGCGGGGCGCGGGGGACGACGCATCGCGGGGCGCGGGGATTAACGCCTGTGGATCAGAGTGCCTGGGCCAGGGCTTCGAGGCTTTCGCGTGCATCGCCGAACAGCATGCGCGTGTTGTCCTTGACGAACAGTGGGTTATCGACCCCTGCGTAACCTGCCGCCATACCACGCTTTAACACCACGGTGGTTTGACCTTTCCACACTTCAAGCACCGGCATGCCGGCGATGGGGCTTGCCGTATCTTCCTGCGCCAACGGGTTGACCGTATCGTTGGCGCCAACCACGATAGATACATCGACATCGGGAAAATCCTTATTGATTTCGTCCATCTCGAACACAATGTCATAGGGCACCTTGGCTTCGGCCAACAGCACGTTCATGTGCCCCGGCATGCGACCGGCAACCGGGTGAATACCGAAACGCACCTTGACACCCTGCTTGATCAGGGTGCGCGTGATGTCCGCAACCGCATGCTGCGCCTGCGCAGTGGCCATGCCATAGCCAGGTACAATCATTACGTTCTTGGAAGAGCTCAACAAATGCGCCACCGAGGCAATATCGATGGTTTGTACTTCACCTTCGAAGCTGGCACCTGAGGAACTACCCCCGGCGGTACCGAAACCGCCGGCAATCACGCTGATGAAATTTCGATTCATCGCGCGGCACATGATGTAGCTCAGGATCGCGCCACTGCTGCCCACCAGCGCGCCGGTGACAATCATCAAATCGTTGGACAACATGAAGCCGGTAGCCGCGGCGGCCCAACCCGAATAGCTGTTCAACATCGAGATGACAACCGGCATGTCGGCACCGCCAATGGCAGCTACCATATGAATTCCAAACACTAACGCGAGCGCCGTCATCGCCAGTAACAACAAGGTAGCCTGTTGATGATCTTCCGCACCGACGAATTTCACTCCGACGACGATTACCGCAACCAGGATCGCCAGGTTGAGCCAATGGCGCGCCGGTAACAGCAGCGGCTGGCCGCCGATGATGCCGCTGAGCTTGCAATAGGCGATAATCGATCCGGTAAAGGTCAGCGCACCGATACCCACACCGATGTAGATTTCAATTTCATGGATGGTTTTCTCGACCCCGCTGTACTGGATCGTGGCATCGAGAAAGCTGGCGATGCCGATCAATACCGCGGCGAGTCCTACCAGGCTGTGCAGTATCGCGACCAGCTCCGGCATTTGCGTCATCTGTACCCTGCGCGACAGTACCAGGCCGATGGCGCCACCAGCGATCATGATCACGATCAGCACCTCGAGATGACGGGAGGCGAAGGCGGCGATGGTCATCAGCACCGCGATGGCCATACCGATCATGCCGAACAGGTTGCCGCGGCGCGCGGTATCGTTGGTACTGAGACCGCCCAGTGCGAGGATAAACAGCACCGCTGCGGCGAGATAAGCTACGGTAATCAAACTCGACGACATGGCCACTACCCCTTGAACATCTGCAACATACGTTGCGTCACGGAAAATCCACCCACGATGTTGATGCAGGTAATGAACACGGCGATCCCGGCGAGAATATAGATCAGCAGGCTGCTGTTCGATATCTGCGTCAAGGCACCCAGTATGATGATGCTGCTGATCGCGTTGGTGACACTCATCAGCGGCGTGTGCAGGCTCGAGCTGACGTTCCAGATCACCATGTAACCGATGAAGCAGGACAGAATAAAGACCGTAAAATGGGCCATGAAAGACGGCGGCGCGACCTGTCCAAGGCCCAACAGCGCAAGCCCGCCAAGAATCAACGGAAACCAGGCGCTCTTGCTGAAACTCGCCAGCAACGAGGGTTCTGCGGCAACCGGCGCCCCCGCTTCCTCCGCGGCCTCCTGCTCCGGATTGATCGCCTGCCCGCCGAAGCTGGGCTTGCGCTCGGCACCCACCGCGATCGGTGGCGGTGGCCAGGTAATTTCACCCCTGTTCACCACGGTGGCGCCACGAATGACATCATCTTCCATATCGATGGTGATGCTGCCGTCCTTTTGCGGGCACATCTCCATGATCAGGTTGTAGACATTGGTCGCATATAGCTGGCTGGACTGCGCCGCCAGCCGACTCGGCAGATCGGTATAGCCGACGATGTTGACGCCGTGGCGATTGACCACCTTGTCCGGTACGGTCGCCTCGCAGTTGCCGCCCTGTTCGGCCGCCAGATCGACGATAACACTGCCGTCACGCATGGTCTCGACCATGCCGCGAGTGATCAGCTTGGGCGCCGGCTTCCCCGGAATCAGCGCGGTGGTGATGATGATATCGACTTCACAGGCCTGGCGGGCAAACAACTCCATTTCCGCGGCGATGAATTCTTTACTCATCACCTTGGCGTAGCCGCCCTGGCCAGTGCCATCCTCCTCGAACTCGAGCTCGAGAAATTCCGCATCCATACTCTGGATCTGTTCTTTGACCTCGGGCCGGGTATCGAAGGCGCGTACGATCGCACCCAGCGATTTGGCGGCGCCGATGGCGGCCAGTCCAGCGACACCGGCACCGATAACCATCACCTTGGCCGGATCGACCTTGCCGGCCGCGGTAATCTGACCCGAAAAGAAGCGCCCGAAATGATGCGCGGCCTCGATGACAGCCCGGTAACCGGCGATATTTGCCATCGAGCTCAGCGCATCGAGTTTTTGCGCGCGCGAAATCCGCGGAATCGAATCCATCGCCAGCACTGTCACCTTGCGCTCGGCAAAATGCCGCAACAATTCTTCATTCTGACCCGGCCAGATAAAGCTTATCAGGTGGCTGCCTTCCCGCATCAACTCGATTTCATGGCGGCCCAGTTCATTGTTGAATTCCGGCGGACGCACCTTGAGAATCAGGTCACCAGAGCCCCAGGCTGACTCGGCATCACGTGCTATTTCGGCACCCATTTCGCGGAAAATCTCGTCGCTCACATTGGCGCCTGAGCCCGCACCCGACTCGACAATCACCTCGAAGCCGGCCGCGATCAATTTGCCGACGACTTCGGGAGAAGTGGAGACTCGTTTTTCACCACGATGGATTTCAGCTGGAATCGCTACTTTCATATCAGTCC
>Ga0316191_10002965_pt1 | contig 12426 bp, 10 predicted proteins | sample Eddworburr2cm_MG_FD_204928 | JGI IMG/M metagenome (GOLD analysis project Ga0316191, IMG submission 204928) | Coastal sediment microbial communities from Maine, United States - Eddy worm burrow 2 cm | ecosystem: Environmental > Aquatic > Marine > Coastal > Sediment | place: USA: Maine...
AGCTATGGCAAAATTGAATTTATTCCAAGCAATAGATGTGATCGAAACCAGAGGGAAACACTCAATAATCTCTTTTACTGAAGGAGATGAGCAACGTATGATGCTAATGGGTTTAAGACGATATATCAAATATGTTAATATGCCTAATATTATTGAACTTAGAAACATAATTGCCGATAAGGTCACAGAAGAAAACAAATATTGTTTTTAAATAGTATTTCTGAATTTTAAGTGTACTTTATTGGTTATTATAAGCCATTTTCTGAATAGAGAATGGCTTTTTGGTATTAAATATTAACATTTTTTAACATTTTGACATAATTGAAACAAGTCTGTTTTTTCTATCTTAGCCAAATTTAAAATAAACAATTTCAATATTACACCCTAAAAAATCTAATACAAAATTATGATAAATTACAAAATTAAAGTAGTGAGACTGCTTGGCTTGACTATTATGTTACTAGCATTTTTAACTCCTCAAAACATTGAGGCCCAGAAAAAAAAGAAAAAGAAAAAAGGCGATACTGAAATGCCCGCCAATCCAGCTCCGAAAAAAGAAAAGGAGAAAAAAATTAGCGATCTAATAAAATCTTCGAAAGAGATCGATGGTTTATTTAAAATCTATCAAGATACGATTACCGGTTCTTTACAAATGGTAATCTCAGAAGATCAAATTAACAAAGAATTTATTCATTTTAATCAAATTGCAAATGGTGTAATTGATGCTGGCAGATTTAGAGGTGCCTATGGGGGGTCTAAAGTTTTTAAAATCAATAAATATTTTAACAAAATTGAATTTGTAACTCAAAACACTTCCTTTTATTTCGATCCTAGCAATGCGATATCTAGATCAAGCGATGCCAATATGAGCGAGGGTAATATGGCCAGTTTGAAAATTGAAGCACATGATAAAGAAAAAGGTTTATACTTGATCAAAGCTGATGATCTATTTTTAAAAGAAACTTTTGGACAGGTTAAACCAGCTAAACGTCCTGGAACACCTCCAACTGCATTTTCTTTAGGAAACTTGGATAAAAACAAAACAAAGATCAGTTCAATTCGGAATTACCCAGAAAACACAGATTTAGAAATAGAATATGTGTATTCAAAACCTTCAGTTTTAAATGGAGGTTCCAATGCGGTAACAGATGGCCGTAACGTAAGTATTAAAGTATTCCATAGTTTGATGGCTATGCCCGAAAATGATTATGAAATTAGATTTGATGATCCTAGAGTGGGTTATTTCACCAGTGAAGTGAACGACCAAACTTCAACAGGTTCGGTGCCATACCGTGATTTGGTTCACAGATGGAATTTAAAAAAGAAAGATCCTGAAGCAGCAATTTCTGAACCTGTTGAACCCATCACATGGTGGATGGAAAATTCAACACCTGTTGAATGGAGAAAAACTATTAGTCAAGGTGTTTTAGAATGGAACAAGGCTTTTGAAAAAGCCGGATTTAAAAATGCCATGGTAGTAAAAATGCAACCTGATGATGCGACTTGGGATGCCGGGGATATCAGATATAATGTTCTGCGTTGGACATCTTCTCCGAACCCACCATTCGGTGGTTATGGCCCCAGCTTTGTAAATCCTAGAACAGGTCAAATCTTAGGTGCTGATGTTATGCTTGAATATTTACATTTTACCAATCGTGTGATGTATGATAAGTTGTTTGATTTAGCCTCACCAGCTGCGGAATTTAATCCTTCTCCATATAAAAAAGATGATCAACTCTTTTGTTCTTTGGGACATCTTATGCATGAGAATAACATCTTTGGTCAAGCAGTTTTAGCTACATCCGAAGCTTCCGATCTCGAAATGGCAAGAATGAAAAAAGAATCAATGATTGCATTAATTATGCATGAAGTAGGCCATACGCTAGGTTTAAATCATAATATGAAGGCGAGTCAGTTATTCTCTCCTGAACAATTAGCTGATGCCGAATTTATTAAAGGTAAGGCACTTACTGGTTCAGTGATGGATTATGCAGACATTAATCTTACAAACGACAGAACTAAACAAGGACAATACTATGATACTTCCGTTGGGCCTTATGATGAATGGGCCATTGAGTTTGGGTATAAACCCTTTAAGACAGAAGAAGAAGTCGAAGAGCTTTTAAATCAATCTACCAAACCAGAGCTTATTTTTGGGAATGATGCTGATGATATGCGTTCTCCGGGAAAAGCAATCGATCCAAGAGTAATGGTAGGTGATCTTTCTAATGATCAAATTGGTTACTCAATAAATCGATTTGAATTGATAAACTCTATGATGAAAGACGTAAAAACTAAATTCTCTAAAAAAGGAGAATCCTATCAAGAATTAAGACGAGCTTATTATATATTAAGTGGACAAAGGGCACGAGCAGCTAATGTAGTTTCAAGATTTATTGGGGGTGTTTATGTTGATAGGGCTATGGCAGGTCAAGATGGTGGTACACAACCGTATACGCCGGTAAGTTTAGAAGATCAAAAAAGAGCAATGAAAACCTTGAGCAAATACGCCTTTGCACCAAAAGCATTTAATGCACCAAATGATTTGTATAATCATATAGCAATGCAACGTAGAGGCTACAATTTCTTTAGCGGCCCTGAAGATCCCAAAATTCACAATCAAGTTTTAACTTACCAAAAAAATGTATTAAGACACATTTTACACCCAAATACATTACAACGAATTACTGATTCTGAATTATATGGTAATAAATACAAACTTTCAATGTTTATGACCGATTTGAATAAGGCTATTTTCAATGCTGACATCTATGGAAATGTAAATACTTTCAGACAAAATTTACAAGTTGAGTATACCAATATGTTAATAGGTGCTTTAACCGGGAAACAGAAAGACAGGTTTACCAACAATGCTAAATCAATGGCAATATACAATTTGAAAAATATTAGAGCTATGGCTGCACCGGCTGGAGATATTTCTTCAAGGGCTCATAAGCAACATTTAAGAACCTTAATTGATAATTCATTAAAAGAAATTAAATAATCTATCATTTTTTTTCTGTTTTAAAAGCCGTAACAGATCTGTTACGGCTTTAATTTTTATAAACATATTAAATTATATTAGCCGTATCATATAAAAACTTACAAAAATGGTCAATCGTCGATTATATGATACGGAAACTATGGACGAAATTGGGAACCATGAGAAACCAAGAACGAAGTTTTATTGGGAACATAACAAATATAGCAAGACATTCCAATAGTATGAAGACGCACAGAGCTTTACCTTACCAGGTTGTGGATGTGAAATTGGACGTCAATAAGTTCAATCACTAATACTATTTAAAATTAACAGTATAAGAAATATTATGTAAAATGTAAATCATTATTATTATGGAAAAGGCACTGCAAACTATGATCAATAACATGCCAGAAAAAACGGGTAAATCGTTGGAAGAATGGACCAAGATATTAAAGGCTAAAAACTTTGAAAAACATGGTGAAGCTGTTAAGTTTTTGAAAGCTGAACATGGTGTTACCCATGGTTTTGCGAATACCATTGTAACATTGTCTAAAGATTATCAAGAAAGTCCTAACGATCTCTTAACAAATCAATATAAAGGCAAAGAAGATCTAATACCTATTTATAAAAAATTGGTTGATGAAATTTTAAATTTCGGTTCTGATATTACCAAAACACCTAAAAAGGACAGTGTCAGTATGATTCGTAAACGCCAGTTTGCGTTGATAAAACCCGCAACAAAAACCCGTATTGACCTGGGATTAAAAATAAAAGGTAAACCAACTACAGAAAGGCTTGAAAATTCTGGTCCGTTCGGAACTATGTGTTCTCATAGGGTTCGATTATCAACAGTTGATGAAGTGGATGCTGAGCTTGTGGCATGGCTAAAAGAAGCTTATGAAAAATCGGTGTAAGTAATAATAGAAAAGCACTGAGCAATTATTCCCTCAACTTACCGCTAAATACACTTGCTTTAGAATTAAACGGGTTTCCTGAAGCTCTACGCAATAAAACAACCTGACCACAGTGCCAGATTGCATCGGCAATTGGACCATTGATATTATTCCAAAAAGGGTGTTCACTAGTCCCCGAATTACCTTTAAAAATAATGATGAAATTTTTCATTTCATCAGCACCTGCTTCTTTAAGAATTTCACTCGCTTGTTTTAAATTTTCCAATGTTTTTTGTCGCTTTTCCTCATAAGATAGTGTTGGTGACTTTATTGTGAAATCATTTATTCTCTTTTTAGTGGTGTTCAAAATAACATTAGATAACCCATAAATATGATCAATGGTTTGAGCACATGTTCTACCCTCTTCGCTTGGTTTATATTGAAGATCTAAATCTCTTAAGCCTTCGGTAGCCCAATAATATCTAAAGCCCAACCCATCAACCATCCTGGCAGCAACAGAGCCTGCAGTGTACGTTTCTGGATAATCAGGTATTTGGTAGTAAGGCAATTGAGAAGCTTTCATATCTTGGGCATTTATAGTTGATGAAATAAAAAGAATGCATGTAAATAGTGTGGAAAAAATTTTCATTATAAAGGAATTTTAGTTTTTATAAAATTTAAATATACTATCAAAAATTGTAAATTTAGACTTCTATAAGCTACATTTTGATGACAACACTACCAGAACTTTATTTTAAATCTTCAAAAGATTGGCGTTTGTGGCTGGGAAATAATCATAAAACATCAAATGGTGTCTTTCTTATTTTTTATAAAGTAGAAAGTAGTCAACCAAGTATGCGATGGGAAGAAGCTGTTAAAGTGGCACTGTGTTTTGGCTGGATAGACTCAACCGTTAAAAGAATAGACCATGAACGTAGACGTCAATACTTTTGTCCGCGTAAACCTAAAAGCACTTGGAGTAAACTCAATAAATCATATATAAAGCTATTAATTTCAGATAATAAAATGCATCAAAGTGGTTTGGATATAATTAATACCGCCAAACAAAATGGCTCCTGGGCAGCATTAGATAATGTTGAAAATATGATTATTCCCGAAGATTTACAACTAGCCTTTAGTGAAAACCCGAAAGCTTTGGAAAATTATCAAAACTTTGCAAGAGGTTATAGGAAAAGCTATTTATATTGGCTTAATCAGGCAAAGCGAAAAGAAACAAGACAAAATAGAATTCAAAAAATTATAGCATTTTGTAAAAACAATAAAAAGACCCCATAATGATTGTTGATAAATAAGAAATAATTAAAACTTTATAAACCGCCTAAAATATTTTATATTTGTTTCAACCCAATTGAACTAGCTACTGTATCTAGTTAAGAATCTTATGAAAAAAAATTACACTGCTTTTTTAATGGTGGTCCTTTTTATGTCTGCTATTATATATAGTCAACCTGCTACAGAGGTGTATCTTTTTGACTTCATTCAAAACGATAGTGTTTTTACCGTTGAAAATCCCGTGAATATTTCCAAAAATAAGGGATATGATAATCAGCCTTCGTTTTTACTGGACGGATCAGGTGTACTTTTTGCATCAACCAGAATGGATCAAACCGATGTTGCTTTATATAATATTACAAATGAAACTAAGATCTGGCTAACAAACACTTTAGGGAGCGAATATTCTCCAATTCAAACACCAACAAAAAAATTTTTTTCATCAATTTATATAGATAAAGACGGTACTCAACTCCTTTGGGTATACCCTTTTAATAGAAAAAAACCAAAAGTTTTGATTGAGAATCTTGAGGTAGGGTATCACGCTTGGTTAAATAAAAAAATTATTGTTTCATTTGTTTTAGGAGATCCGGCAACGCTTGAAGTCTCTAATTTAAAATTTAAGATAAAATATCCCATTGAAAAAAATATTGGCAGATCAATTCATAATATACCCGGTACTGAACTAATCAGCTTCATAAGCCATGAGAGTACTGATTTTGAAATTTATTCCATTAACCCTTTGAATAGCGAAAAAATATATATTACTGATGCACTTGAAGATTCTCAGGATTTGGCATGGACTCCAGACGGAACTTTAATTATGGGTTCGGGTGATACGCTATATAAACTGAAACCAGGAGTTGATAAAACATGGATTAAATTTGCATCTTTAAAACCTTTTAAATTAACTGGTATTACAAGATTAGCTATAAGCCCATTAGGGAATAAAATAGCTATTGTAGTTGATGAAGTAGTTGAGAATATTACTGAATCTGATGATTAAAATTAAATACTTATTAGTTTCGATTCAATTAAAAGGAAATAATTATTTGCTCAATAATTTTCCAAAACAAGACAATATCTTAAAAGCATATTTATTTAATAATTATATTAAATGTGCTGCTATTTGGGCTGCTAGTTTTGCATTATTGAAAACCAATTGAACATTTGCCTCTAGACTTTTTCCATAAGTAAGTTCTTTTACCTTATCCAATAAAAATGGCGTAGTTTCTTTACCCTTAATCCCGTTATCTTCAGATTCTAAAATAGCACTATGTATTATTTCATTAATTGAATTATAATCTAGTTGAAATTCAGTTGGTATAGGATTCGCAATTACAACGCCTCCTTTTAAATTCATTCCCCATTTAACCTTTAAAAATTTAGCAATTTGTTTTACCGTATTGAATTGATAATCAACTTCAAACCCACTTTTTTGTGTATAAAAAGCGGGAAGTTCTTTTGTTTTATAACCTAAGACTGGAACTCCATAAGTCTCTAAATATTCTAAGGTTAGCCCTAAATCTAATACCGATTTTACACCGGCACAAACTACAGCCACATTGGTATGAGCCAGTTCTTGCAAATCAGCTGAAATATCGAATGATTGTTCAGCCCCTCGATGAACACCTCCTATACCTCCTGTAGCAAAAATTTTTATACCGGCCATTTGAGCAGCAATCATTGTGGAGGCAACAGTGGTTGCACCATCTTCTTTTTTGGAAATTAAATAAGGGATATCTCGCCTACTAGCTTTTATAATTTTTTTTCCAGACCTTCCTAAATATTCAATCTCATCTTTAGCTAACCCCACTTTAAATTTTCCATTAATAATGGCTATAGTTGCTGGAATTGCCCCTGTAGCCCGTACTATTTCTTCCACTTTTAGAGCTGTTTCAACGTTTTGTGGAAAAGGCATCCCATGTGAAATAATGGTAGATTCTAGTGCTACCACCGGCCTTTTTTCTACTAGAGCTTTTTTGATATTAGAATTAATATCAAGATATTTTGAATTCATACTATAGAATTTAAAACCATTTGCTCGCAAATATCTGGATGTACTGCATTTTTATGTTGTATTGTGATTTGAGCACAAGCAGAACCAAATTTTACCATATCATATAATTCCAACTTTTTAATTTCACCATAAATTAATCCTGCCATAAAAGCATCGCCCGCGCCATTCGTATTCACAGGTGAAATAATATTGTTTTTCTCAATAAATATTTCATTTTCATCACCATAAGCAACACCATCTGCACCCAGCGTTATAAATACTTTTTTTACACCCAAATTTAAAAAGTGTTCAACAATTCCTTCATGGTCGCTTTCATGTTCAATTTTTATATTGCTTAGTTGCTCTGCTTCTAAAGAATTACATTTTAAAATATGTAGTCTGTCAAGAATTGATTTAGCTTTTAAAGCTTTTTTAGCAGAAACAGCTTCTAAAGCAAAACGTGTATTAGGTAGTTTTTCGGTAACTAATTCTAAGGTTGATACGGGTAAGTTTGTTTCTAAAACACAATACTCATTTTGGCCAATAATATCCAAATTATCTAAAATAAAAGAATCAGGAAGTTCATCATATATATTCATAGCCGCTAGTCCTAATTCTAGATCTTTAAAATGATTCATAATAGCTACATATAATGATGTTTTACTATTATTTTTAGTTAAACTGTGTTGAATAGAGATATTTAGGTCATTGCATGAATTTATCAATGTTTTCGAGAATTCATCATCAGCAAATACACTCAAAAACTCGACATCAAAATCCAATCGCTTTAAATTTTCGGATATATTTCTACCAACACCACCAAGTATTGTTTCAACTGAGCCAATATTAGAATCTTCAAATATTAATTCTTCTTTTGAAAATCCTATCAAATCAATATTGGAAGCTCCAATTACCGTAACTTTAGGTGTATCTGCCATTTTATAAAACGTTAAATAAAAAAATCCTCTTAAATTTAAGTATTTTTACAATATATAGTAATAAACTTATGCGAAAATTCAAATCCATTTTCAAAGTCGGCAAACCAATCATTGGTATGATCCACTTAAAAGCATTACCGGGGACCCCAAAATTTAATAACTCTACAAATGAAATTATAGAGGCCGCAATCGATGAAGTTGAAATTTATAAAAATGCCGGAATCGATGCTTTAGCAATAGAAAACATGCATGATGTGCCGTACTTGAAAAATGATGTTGGACATGAAATTTCTAGCATCATGAGTATTATTGCGTATGAAGTCAAGAAAAGAAGTAATTTACCTTGCGGCATTCAAGTCTTGTCATCCGCAAATAAAGCGGCCTTAGCGATTGCTAAAAGTGCAGGACTAGATTTTATTCGCGCAGAAGGTTTTGTATTCGGGCATGTAGCAGATGAAGGATATATCGATGCCAACGGTGGGGAATTACTAAGATATCGTAAAAATATTGATGCTGAGAACATTGCTATTTTTACTGATATAAAAAAGAAACATAGTTCACATGCAATAACTTCAGATATTTCCATTGTTGAAACCGCCAAAGCCGCTGAATATTTTTTGAGCGACGGATTAATTATAACAGGAAGTAGTACTGCTGTACCAACCGATACCAATGAATTAAAGCAAATTAAAAAAGCATGCAAAATTCCTGTAATTGTAGGTTCGGGAGTTACTATTCAAAATGTCTCAAAATATTTATTAATTAGCGACGCACTTTTTGTAGGTTCTTATTTTAAGAAAGAAGGGTTCTGGGCAAATGCATTGGAATACGATAAAATTGCCAGTTTTATGAGCGAAGTTAACTCCTTACGAGGTTAATTGATTATTTTTCTAACTACTTTTTTTAGTAACTTTACTTTTATCTATGATTGAATTTATACTCAATAATAAATTAATTCAAACTACTGAAAATTCAGGCATTCCGCTCTTAGATTTTATTAGGAACAGTCAACAATTAAAGGGAACTAAAATTGGTTGTAGAGAAGGTGATTGCGGGGCGTGTACAGTTTTAGTTGGCTCATTAGAAAAGAATAAAGCTATTCAATATCAAAGCATTACTTCTTGTATTTCTCCATTAGGAAATGCTCAAGGTAAACATATTGTTACGGTTGATGGCACTAATTTACTGAATAAACTTACCACTGCTCAGCAAGCAATAACTGACTATGATGCCACGCAGTGTGGATTTTGCACTCCGGGATTCGTAGTTTCACTCACCGGATTAGCATTAAAAAACAACATTAATTCTTATGATGATGGGCTAAATGCCATCAGTGGTAATATCTGTAGGTGCACCGGGTATAAATCTATTGAAAGAGCAACGAAAAAATTAGTTGATTTCTTACAGAAAAAAGATGCCAAAAATCCCTTGAAATGGCTCATCGATAATGAATTTATACCGGAGTATTTTACTGATATCCCAAAAAGATTGTTTCAGATAAAGTCTAAAAAACAATCCTTTACAAACTTAAATTATGTGGCTGGCGGGACAGATATTTATGTAAAAAATGCTGATTATTTTTCTGAAGAAGAACTACACTTATTGTCTGTGAATAAAGAACTTAGTGGCATATCATTTTATAAGAACAACTGTGTAATTGGTGCATCAACAACTGTAACCGATGTCATGAATAATAATGCCATGCAGGTTTATTTCCCAGAAATACAATCGTACCTAAAACTGGTATCTTCTGAACAAATCAGAAATATGTCAACACTGGCAGGAAATCTAGTAAATGCTTCTCCAATTGGAGATATGACTATTCTTTTTTTAGCTCTAAATAGTAAAATAACCATAAAAAATACTAAAGGTAAACTTAGAACAATAGCACTTAAAGATTTTTACAAATCTTATAAAGTATACGATTTACACGAAAAAGAAATAGTTGTAAATATAACTTTTGAAGTACCTGATAAGTCCCATCATTTTAATTTTGAGAAAGTAAGTAAACGAACACATCTTGACATTGCTAGTGTTAACTCAGCTATATGTATTAAAATTAATGGCAACATAATTGAAAAAGTACATTACGCTCTAGGTGGAGTGGCTCCTGTACCAAAATATTTACCTAAAACATCCTCATTTTTTACAAATAAGGAACTCAACATGGAAGTTCTAAATGAAGCAAATACAATAATGCAAAAAGAAATTTCTCCAATAAGTGACATAAGAGGCTCAAAAGAATATAAACGATTACTTGCCAGACAGTTATTATATGCTCATTTTATTAAATTGTTCCCTAAAAAAGTAAATTTAAACGAATTAGTCACCTTATGAAAAGTATGACCAACATAGATTCATTTGGGCATGTAAGAGGTGAATCACTTTTTATTGACGATATTGTTGTTAAACGGAATACCCTGTTTGCACTCGTTTTTGATTCTCCAAAAGCCCATGGTAAAATAAAATATTTGGAGATTTCTAAGGCAGAAAAAATTGAAGGTGTGGTCAAAATTATTACCTATAAAGATATTCCTGGTGAAAACCAAATTGGAGGCATCTTACCCGACGAACCATTATTAGCTGAAAGTGAAGTGCATTTTGTTGGACAGCCCATTGCTTTAATAATTGCAACATCTGAAAGAAGTGCAAAGAAAGCCAGGGCCAGCATAGAAATTGAAATAGATGAACTTCCTATTATTACCATAGCAAAAGAAGCCGCAGCAATAAATCAGTTCATAAATGCGCCAAGAACCGTTAGTCTAGGTAATACTATTAAAGCATTTAATAGTTGCGAATATATATTTGAAGATGAAGTGTTTACAAACGGACAGGAACACTTATATTTAGAAACCCAAGGTGCTTATGCAGAGCCAATGGAAAATAGTAATATTAAAATTACTTCCTCTACCCAGGGCCCGACACAAGTTCAAAAAGCAATTGCCAATGTTTTAGGAATAGGTATGCACAAAATTGAAGTCGATGTTATTCGATTAGGTGGTGGATTTGGAGGTAAAGAAGATCAAGCGACACCTTGGGCTGTGATGGCTGCGTTGGCAACTTATCATCTAAAAAAACCTGTAAAGCTCATTTTAAGTCGTCATGATGATTTGCGAATGACTGGCAAACGACATCCTTATGAGAGTAATTTTAAAATTGGATTATCAAAGGACCTTAAAATACTAGCTTTCGAAGCAGAATTTTACCAAAATTCTGGAGCTGCTGCAGATTTATCTCCTGCTATTGCTGAAAGAACATTGTTTCATGCAACTAACAGTTATTTTGTTGAAAATGTAAAAACTACCGTTTATAGCTGTAAAACAAATTTACCTCCGAATACTGCTTTTAGAGGTTTTGGAGGTCCACAAGGTATGTTTGTCATTGAGGCTGCTATAGCCAAAGCTGCTCATGAAATAGGCGTTAGTGCTAAAGAAATTCAAGAAGTAAATTTACTTCAAGAAAATGACGAGGTATCTTTCGGCCAAATAATGACTCAGGTTGAAGCTGCTAATTCATGGAAATCAGCCATAAATGAGTTCAATTACAAAAAATTATCTCGCGATATCAAGGCTTTTAATAAAAACAATTCTGACTTTAAAAAAGGAATTGCACTCATGCCGATCTGTTTTGGTATTTCTTTTACCAATACTCCTATGAACCACGCCAGAGCTCTAATACATATATATCAGGATGGCAGTATAGGGATCAGCACGGGCGCTGTGGAGATGGGGCAAGGTGTAAATACCAAATTGTTACAAATTGCCTCCCAATCATTTTCTATACGTCCTGATAAAGTTAAAATAGAAACAACAAATACTACACGCGTTGCTAATACATCACCAAGTGCTGCCAGCTCAACTGCTGATCTTAACGGGAAAGCATTATTAAAAGCATGTTTGGCAATATTATCACGACTAAAAACTGTAGCGGCCAAAGAACTTGGAGTAAAAGAGAAAGAAATTTCTATACAAAATGAATGGGTTTTTGTCAACGAGCTTAAATCATCTCTTTCTTGGAAAGACCTGATTGCAAAAGCAATGATAGCAAGAGTCGCACTATCAGAAAATGCGCATTATGCGACCCCAGTTATTCATTATGATAAAACAAAAGAAAAAGGACATCCATTTGCTTACCATGTTTATGGAACAGCTATTATTATTTCAACTGTTGATTGTACCCGGGGTACTTATACTTTTGATTCGATAAAAATTGTTCATGATTATGGTAAAAGCATGAGTAAAGGTATAGATTTAGGTCAAGTTGAAGGTGCTTTGGCCCAAGGCATTGGCTGGATGACCATGGAGGAAATTGCCTATGATG
>Ga0316191_10002967_pt1 | contig 12420 bp, 8 predicted proteins | sample Eddworburr2cm_MG_FD_204928 | JGI IMG/M metagenome (GOLD analysis project Ga0316191, IMG submission 204928) | Coastal sediment microbial communities from Maine, United States - Eddy worm burrow 2 cm | ecosystem: Environmental > Aquatic > Marine > Coastal > Sediment | place: USA: Maine | collected...
GCACGACTGCGAGAATCGCGCCCATGAGCTGCCGTCGGGGTCCGCGAGGACGACGATGCGCGGGTCCAGGACGGGGAAGTAGGCACCGCTGTAGGCCCACCGGTGAGCGTCCTGCCAGTCCACGACGCCGTCGCCGGTGCCGTCGTCGATGACGAAGTGCACGATGACCAGACCCCTGTCGGCGAAATCGGCGAGCATTGCGTTGGCCAAACTGGCCTCCGTATAGCAAGCGCCTCAGCCATATTGCATCAACGACATCAAGACGGCTCTCCCGCGAAAGTCGTTCATGGTCCACAGCCTGTTGTTCTGATCGGGGTAGGATCGGGGTCCGTCTCCGACGCACACCTCGTAGTCGCTGAACTGGTCGCCGTAGCCGATGTCGTCGCACAGATCCGCGGTGGCGTGACCCGGCCTCTCGACGGCCGCGCTGTCGTATCCCGTCGTGCCTTCCAGGTTGGCTCCTCTCGCCGAGACCAAGTAGTAGGTATCCCCCGGTGGTACGGACGCCTCCACGTGAGAGACGAGAGCGTCGCCGGCATCGATGCCGTCGAGCTCGGCCAGAACGGTGTGGCCGTACGAGAACGGCGCAACCAACGGCCCCGACCACAACGTGTATTTCGTGGTCTCGGATCCCGTCGGACAGCTGCGAGGCACGCAGGTCCCGGCACAGTCGCCGTCGTCGTCGCAGAACTTCAGGACGTCGCCGCTGCAGTAGCTCCTGTCCGAGCATCCCCAGGCGCCCTTCTTCAGGTCCTCCCACAGGAGCTCGACACCGGATCCCTGCTTGCCGAGGGTCAGCGGGGCAAACTGCGAGGCCCCGACCTCTCGAGGCGCGGCCTCGGCGATGCCGTAGTCGTCGTAGATCAGACGGTAGAGCCCGGGGCTGGTGCCGGCCGCGGTGGCGTAGATCCAGCCGTCTTTGCCCTGAGACAGGTCTGTGACGGCCGTGGGGCAGGTCCCGGTGGGAACGTAGAAGTCCGAGGACGAAGCGCTCTCGTCATAGTCGACGCCCGTGAGCAAGTCGCGCACGATGCTGGTGCTGCCATTGCTCGCACCTGCGACAAACAGGTTGTTAGCGGGGGCGTTGCAGTCGTTTGCGCAGGCGCCGCCGCAGGTGTCCAGTTGGCACTGCCACTGCGAGCCGCACGGAATGACGTCGTCGGAGCAGCGGCTACCTCCACCTCCGCATTCGGCGTCAGTCCTGCACCAGTTGAAGGGAGACTTCGTGCAGCGCATGCAGTCGGCCTGACTGTCGCACATCCGATTGTAAGGACTGATGTCGCAACTCCTGCAATCGTCGTTGCTCGTGCAGTGTACGGAGGTGAAAAACTGGCAGGTTGAGCATTCGAGGTCCGAGGTGCAGGCTTGGCCCGGATCGGCGACGCACGACATGCAGTCGGCGTCTTCGTCGCAGGCCTTCTCAATATTGCTGCACAACTTGCAGTCGCTGCCGGCGGAGCAGGTCCTGGTAGGGTCGTTGGAGCAGGCCCCGGCGTACCTGTCGCCGGTGTCGGAGACAACCCCCGACGCCCCGATCTCAGGGCTGATGGTCTGCATCGGGGCCGGGGGATACCCGGACGTGCCGCAAGCGAGAGGCTGCCAGCCGTAGTCCACCCCCTCCATGGCGACGTTGACCTCGTCGCAATCGACAGACGCCTCGGTGGCGTAGCTATCGGTGACGTAGAGGGTCCCGACGTCCTTGTTGAACGCCATGCCGGCAGAGTTCCTCAGACCGATCGCCCAGATCAGATCGTACGGCGAGCTCAGTTCGGTGTTCGGGTTGTCGGGAGGCGCCGAACCGTCCTCCGGATTCATCCGAAGGACCTTTCCGCCGAGCGAGGTGAAGGACGAGGCGTTGCTGTCGTCTTCCATGACGCCGACCGTGGCGTACAGCTTGCCGTCATTCCCGAACGCCAGCCCGCCGCCGTTGTCGTTGCCGTTCGGTCCGGCTCCGATGTTGTCGAGGATGATCAGGGGATCGACACCGAGATCCCCCAGGGCGGTATATCGCACGATCCGGTTGGTGCTCGAGCCCCCGAGGTCGTGGGTGTAGTACAGGTAGACCCAGCCGTTCCCGATGAAATCGGGATGCAGGGCGATGCCCAGCAATCCGGCCTCGCTCGTGCCCGCGTTTGCCGCCACGGGAACCGTGACGAACGGGGTGGCCATGAGCACGCCCTCCCGTACGACGCGGACGTTGCCGGTGACCCTCTCCAGAACGAAGATCCGTCCGTCCGGCGCCAACGCCATGCCCTCCGGCCGATCGATACCCGCGGCGAACGGCTCGAGACGGTACTTGGCGGGAAGGACGTCGGCGGCGGCCGGCTGGAACGCTACCGCGAGCAGAGTGAGCAGTATCGTCCCTACTACCTGTCTTCTCATGATCTCTTCCCCTTTCCAGTGGAGCGCCATCGACGGGACGGACGAATCGGCGTCAGCGAACGTCGCAGTCCTGCTCGAGCATCATCCGCGAGACGGCCTATGGATACCCCCCCCCGGGGCGGAAGCCACTCCCGACACACTCAGACGAGAGTCAATCTACCCCGCATTCCCACGACAGGCAGCAAGCGTATACTCGTGTCAAGGGATCTATTTGGTGCGCTTTCTGCGAAAAAGACCCACGAAGCTCTCGATCCTGATCCTCGGCGCCGGCCTGGTGATCCTGCCACTGGTCGCACCCGTGCTGCCGCCGTCGAGACCGTCGATCCCGACGAGCGTGACCGCATGATCATCCTCGTTCCGACCTACGGTCAAGCCGGTGCCATCGAGCGTACAATACGGGTTTCGCGGCAAGGAGAATCCGGAGACCATGTTTCTTCCGAGTCATGACGAGATCAAGCGGGCGATTGTCGATGGAGACGTTGACAAGGCCCGGAGCCTCGCGAATTCGCTCATCGAGCAGGGCGGCGACCTGCTGGCGGCCATCGAGCATGGATTCAGCGCCGGAATCCGGAAGGTGGGGGATCTATGGGAAGAAGGCGAGTACTTCCTTCCCGAGCTGGTGCAGGGCGCCGAAGCGATGAAGGCGGCCATGGAGATCCTCCAGCCCGCCCTGGCGACGCAACAAGGCGCGCAGGAGCCGAAAGGGCGTGTCGTGATCGGAACCGTCGAGGGCGACCTGCACGACATCGGCAAGAGCCTCGTCGGGACGCTCCTCGCCGCGAATGGGTTCGAGGTGCACGACCTCGGCAGCAACGTGCCGGTCGCGACCTACATTGAAAAGGCGCGTGAAGTTGACGCCGACATCGTCGCGGCCTCCGCGCTCCTGACCACGACCATGTCGGTCCAGAAGAGCCTTGCCGAGGCGGTCGTCGCGGCCGGACTGGCCCGCGGTCCGCGAGTTCTGATCGGAGGCGCTCCGACCACCGAGGCGTGGGCAACGGAGATCGGCGCCACCCACGCCGAGAACGCGATGCGTGCCGTGGGCAAGGCCGAGCGGATGGTCCGATCGCATGACTGAGCCGTTGCGGTCATGAGCGGTCTCGCCGAGCGGCTCGTCGATGGCCCTTGTGTGCTGCTCGACGGCGGTATGGGCTCGATGCTCCTCGCTCGTGGCCTGGCCCCCGGGGACGCGCCCGAGAGAATGAACCTCCGACAGCCCGAGGTCGTCACCGAGGTGCACGTCGAATACGTCGAGGCCGGAAGCGATGCGGTCCAGACCAACACCTTTGGCGCCAACCCGATACGACTCGCCCACTTCGATCTGGCCGAGCGATGCGAGGAGATCAACCGGCGGGCAACCGACCTGGCCCGGCAGGCTCGCCCGCGGTTCGTGATCGGCGACATCGGGCCGACGGGAGAGTACCTGCCGCCGGTCGGCACCGGCGACGTCGTCCGCTGGGACGAAGGGTTCGAGATGCAGGGGCGGGCGTTGATCGAGGCCGGCGTGGACGCCCTGCACATCGAGACGATGAGCGACCTGCGCGAAGCCGAGGTCGCGCTGCGGGCGGTGCGGAGGTCATCGACCGAGATTCCCGTCATGGTCTCCCTCACCTTCGACCGCAAGAAGCGGGGCTTCTTCACGATCATGGGCGACCCGCTGGTCGAGTCGCTGACCCGGCTCGTGAGCGACGGCGCGACCGTGGTCGGGGCCAACTGCAGCATCGCGAGCCCGGACCTGCGGGATCTGGCGGCCGAGGCGCAGTCCGGAGTACCCGGGCGGTTGGTCTTTCAACCCAACGCCGGGTCTCCGGAGACGACGGCCGGCGGAATCCGGTACAGCCAGGCACCCGAGGAGTTTGCAGCGGACCTGGCCCCGGTGGCCGCGGCGGGTGCGGCGGCGATCGGAGGCTGTTGCGGCACCGACCCGAGGTTCATCGCCGCCCTGCGGCGGCGGATGGACGGTGATCAGGGCTAGGGCATGGAAATGGACGTCCCGATCCCGCTTCCCGTCAAGATTCGCTACGAGGACGTGCTTCACTTCCTCGGCTATCCCGCGGGGCACCGTCCACCGGAGCGCATCGAGCGACAGATCCACCCCCTGCTCGAAGAGGCCAGAGAGCTGGTCGACGCCAGGGGTGCGTATCGGCACCTTCCGCTCGAGGCCGCTTCGGAGGTGGGGCTCGAGCCGATGAAGGCCTCGGGGCTCGTGGTCGGTCTGGTCACTGCCGGTGGGAAGATCGAAAACAGTTCTGCGGAGCGCGCCGATGGCGGCGACATGACCGCCGCCCTTTTGCTGGATGCGATGGGAAGCGCCGCCGCGGAAGAGGCCGCGGATCGGCTGGGAATGTGCGTCGTCGCCGGCAGCCCGGCGGATGCTTCGGGAGCCGCGCCGGACGGAGAGACCTACGTACCGTCTATTTCCTGCAGGATCAGTCCGGGGTACGGGCGGTGGCCACTCGCCGCCCAGGTGAAGCTGTTCGAGCGCCTGCCCCACCGAGAGCTCGGGGTCGAGCTCTTGCCCTCGCTGCTGATGGTTCCGCGAAAGTCGATCAGCCTCGCGATGTGGATGGGCGCCGACGCGCGTCCGATCGCGGGCCTCTCCGGTTGCAAGGAATGCAACCTGGAGCGATGTCAGTACCGGCCGAAACGGTAGGGTAGGGTAGGGAAAAGAGATGAAGCCATCGCGCCGTCCTCGCGTCGATCTACTGTCCCCGGAAGACGCGGAGCGAATCGTCGAAGACGGGTGTCGAATCCTGGAACGGATCGGTGTGTTCGTCGAGAGCGACGAGGGCGCGCGACTTCTGCTCGACGCCGGAGCGACGAAGCACGAGGATCGCTACAGGATCCCCGAAGAGTTGGTTCGCGCATCGCTAAAGACAGCGCCTGGAGAGATTCGTCTCCACGATCGGGACGGTGGCCTTGCGATGACTCTGGCCGAGGATCAGGTCCACTTCGATCCCGGGTCGGCCGCGATCCACATCCTGGACGGCGGCACCGGCGAGCGTCGTGACGCCACGACCCGCGACGTGATCGATTTGATCCGCCTGGTGGACGGTCTTCCGAACTACGCGGCTCAGTCCACCGCGCTGTTGCCCGCGGACGTCCCGAAGGAAGTCGGCGACCGCTATCGACTCTACCTCGCGCTGCGTTACGGAACGAAGCCGATCGTCACCGGCACCTTCGTCAAGGACGGCTTCGCCGCGATGAAGAACATGCTCTTGGTGTTTCGCGGGTCCGCATCGGATCTGGCGGAAAAGCCCCTGGCGATCTTCGACTGTTGCCCGAGCCCGCCGCTTCGATGGAGCGACCTCACCTGCCAGTCGTTGATCGACTGCGCGCGCGCCTCGATCCCGGCCGAGCTGATCTCCATGCCTCTGACCGGAGCGACCTCTCCGGTGACGCTCCGCGAGGCCGTCGTCCAGCACTGCGCCGAGACCCTGTCCGGCATCGTCATCCACCAATGTGCGGCACCGGGGGCGCCGATCGTCTACGGCGGGGCGCCGTCCGCTTTCGACATGCGGTTCGGCTCGACGCCGATGGGTGCGGTGGAGACGATGATGATCCACCTTGCCTACTCGCAGGTGGGCAAGCACCTGAACCTGCCGACCCACGGCTATCTCGGTCTGTCGGACGCCAAGACCCCGGACTACCAGGCGGGGATGGAGAGCGGTGTCGGCGCCGTGCTCGCCGCGCTGGCCGGGATCAACGTGGTCTCCGGCCCGGGGATCCTGGACTTCATCCTGACCCAGTCCCTGGAGAAGCTGCTGCTCGATCACGAAGCCTGCGGCATGGCCCTGAGATTGATTCGGGGCATCGCAAACCGAGAGGAAGACCCGGTAGCGCTGATCGGCGAGCTGGTCGCCAAGGGCGAGTTCCTGTCCCACGCCCACACACGAAAGTACTGGAAGCAAGAGCTGTCGGTCGCGTCTCCTCTCATCGATCGTGAGAGCTACGGGGACTGGAAGGCCAGGGGAAAGCCATCGGCGCTGGATCGGGCGCGTAGCGAGGTCGCGCGGCGCCTCTCGAAGGCCGAGGACAGGCGACCTCCGAGCGAGCAGGATCGTGAGCTGGTCTCGATCATGCAGTCCGAGGCATCGCGGTTCTCGATGGACACGCTTCCGGGTTGACGGTTCACGTGCGGACCCTGGTCTCCTGCAGCAGCGCCGCGAAACAGCTGCGACACCATTTTCCGCATTTTATGCTTGGCGATTCCAACTTCGTAATCTGGTGAGTCTCCACCGGCCTCGACAAGCCGCGCTCGGGGGCCGATATTGAAGAGAGAGTCGCTGTTCTCTCTGCCCATTGGGAAAGGTCTACCATGATGTCTCGGCCGTGGAATCTCCTCCGGCTTGCTCTCGTTGCTGTCCTCATCGCAGCATGGGGCCTCCACGGCGCGAGCCGTGCCGACATTTCTTGCGGAGGTCCGGACGGCGATGGCGACGGTGTCGGCGACGCCTGCGACAGCTGTCCCGTCGACTTCAATGCGCCGCTACCCGTCTCCTCGAAGCTGAACGGCCCGCTGACCGCCGGTGGCAGCGTCGATCTCGCATTCCGCCTGACGCCCGACGGCAGCACGGCGGTCTATCGAGCCGATCAGGACACCGACGAGATGCTCGAAATCTACAGCGTGACGGTAGCGGGGGGGACACCCGCAAAACTCAACGGGCCGATGGTGGCAGGCGGCCAGGTGATCGAGACCGGCACCGTCAGCCCGGACGGCAGCCGGGTCGTCTTTGTGGCCGATCAGGACACCGCCCTGGTTCTCGAGCTCTACAGCGCGCCCATCGCCGGCGGTCCGCCGGCGAAGCTGAACGCCCCAATGGTGGCAGGCGGAAACCTGCTGGCCTACGACATCACTCCCGATGGAACCACCGTGGTCTACATCGCCGACCAGGACACCGACGAGACTCTCGAGCTTTACGCCGTGCCCATCGCCGGCGGCGTGCCGGTGAAGCTGAACCATCCACTGCTGGCAGGTGAGAGCGTCTGGAGCCTGCGTATCACTCCCGACTCGAGCACCGTGGTCTTTCTGGCCGGGACGCTGCTCGTTGATGCCCGGTTGTACACCGTGCCGGTCGGCGGCGGTGGGGTGACACCCCTCAGCGGCGTGCTGCCGCCGGGTGAAGAGGTCCTGGTCGAGGGCTTCGAGGTCACTCCGGACGGAACGCGAGTGGTGTACGCCAGCGCGGTCTTCCTGCAGCCGAACGATCTCTACAGCGTGCCGACCGGAGGTGGAGCGGCAGTCCTTTTGCAGAGCGGGCTCGCGGCAGGCGGCTCGCCCTTCGTGATCAGCCCCGACGGCGCCAAGGTCGTTCATCGCGCCGGGCTGTCCGGCGCCGAGGAGCTCTACAGCGTGCCGACCACCGGCGGCACGCCGACACGACTGAACCCGGCTCTGGTGTCCGGCGGCGCCGTCACGGCGAGCTACCGGGTCAGCGCCGACAGTGCCCGAGCCATCTACCTGGCCGATCAGGATACCGACCAGAAGTTCGAGCTCTACAGCGTGCCCGTGTCCGGCGGCGTAACCGTGAAGCTGAACGGCTCCCTGCCGGCGGAGGGTGACGTATCGTTCTTTCAGGTCAACCCCGACAGCGGCTCCGTCCTTTACATGGCCGACCAGGACGGTGACGAGGTGGTCGAGCTCTACGTCGTGCCCATCGGTGGCGGCGCGACCGTCAAGCTGAACGGCTCCCTGCCTGCAGGCGGCGACGTGTTCGGCGCCTTCTTCACGCTCGATGGCGCCACCGTCGGCTACATGGCGGACCAGGACAGCGACGAGGTCATCGAGCTGTACGCGGTTGCGGTAACGGGTGGTGTCCCCGTCAAGCGCAGCGCGGCCCTGGTGGCGAACGGTGACGTCGCCAACGTCGGCGTGGCGGCGGATCGGTTCACCTGGCTCTACGTGGCCGATCAGGACACCGACGACATGTTCGAGCTGTACGCCTCCCGGCTGCTTCAGCCCGACGGTGACGGCGACGGCTTCGGCACGCCGTGTGACTGCAACGATGCGAACGCGGCCGTCTATCCGGGTGCGCCGGAGATCAACGACGGCATCGATAACCAGTGCCCGGGTGATCCCGGCTTCGGCATGGTGGACGAGGTGTCGAGCACCATCACCATGAGCGCCGGCGAGCTGTGCTGGGCGGCGCAGCCGGGAGCGACTTCATACGAGGTGGCCCGCGCGACGGCTTCGGACTTCACCACCGCGTGCGTGACGTTCACCGAGACGACGTCGTGCTTCACCGAGACCGCGGTCCCGCCGGCCGGCGAGTCGTTCTTCTACGCGTTGCGGACGCGAACACCTCTGGCCGGAAGCTGGGGGCAACTGTCCTCCGGCGTCGAGCGCGCGGTGCCCTGCGCCACTCCCTAGCGCCGAGCCCCGAGCCCCGAGGACTAGCCGGCGGGGGAGGACTCCTCGCGCATCATGGCCTCGGATTCGGGGCGCGGCCGGTCGTGCTTCTGATCCCAGTAGGGGGACAGTCTTCGCAGGTTTGCGACGATGGTGGGGAAGACCTCGACGACCCGATCGATTTCTTTCTCGGTGGTGTAGCGGCTCAGGCTGAACCGCACCGATCCATGGATGGCGGTGAAGGGGATTCGCATCGCCTTCAGGACGTGGGACGGCTCCAGGGAGCCCGAGGTACACGCCGACCCGCTCGAGGCACAGATGCCGTGGTCGTTGAGCTGGTAGAGCATCCCCTCGCCCTCGATGAAATGCACCGCGAGGTTGAGCGTGTTGGGCATACGCGGTCCGTCGTGGCCGTTGACCTCGATACAGGGGATGCGCGCGGTCAGTTCCCTCTCTAGCCTGTCGCGAAGGGTCCGGATCCGAAGCAGGGTGGCGTCGTGATCGACCTCGGCCAACTCCACGGCGCGCGCCAATCCCACGATGAAGGGGACGTTTTCCGTTCCCGCCCTCCGGCCGGATTCCTGGTGGCCGCCCGCCATGAACGGACGGCACCGCGTCCCCCGCTTGACGTAGAGCGCCCCGACGCCCTTGGGAGCGTGAAACTTGTGTCCCGAAAGCGCGAGCATGTCCACGTGGGGGAGAGAGCGACGCAGGTCGAGGGGTAGCTTGCCCGCCGTCTGGGTGGCGTCGGTGAAGAAGAGGATCTCAGGGTCGGTCTCCTGGGTCAGGCGGGACAGCTCCTCGATGGGGAAGATCACGCCGGTTTCGTTGTTGGCGTGCATGATGGCCACCAGCAGCGTGTCGGGTTGAAGGGCCCGGATGAAGTCCCGCGTGTCGAGTCTTCCCGAGCGATCCACGGGAAGAAACGTGACCTCGAGGTCGCCGCCGGCGATCTCCTTGCAGACCTCCATGACCGCCGGGTGCTCGACGCCGGTGGTGATGATGTGCCGGCGGTGGGGATTGGCGTGAATGGCGCCCCGGATGGCGGCATTGACGCTCTCGGTGGCGCACGAGGTGAACAGGATCGTGTCCGGCTCGACCCCTCCCAGGAATCGGGCCAGGGTTGCCCGGGATCGACTCAACGCCTCCGCCACGGGCCGGGCCCTCTCGTAGGCGGAGCTGGCATTGAAGTACTCGGTGGTGAGGTAGGGCATCATCGCCTCGACCACCTCCGGCGCGACTCGTGTCGTGGCGTTGTTGTCGAGGTAGACGACGTCGTCCGCGTCTGCGCCCATCTCTTTCCTCTAGACCGCGATTACCCGGATCCGATCGTCCACGGTTTCCTTCAGGGTCGTTTCGATCATCAGCTTCTGGGTCTGTCCGGCGCCGGCGCAGCCCGCGCAGCTTCCGGTCAGGCGGACGTAAAGCAGGGTGTCCTTGATGTCCACCAGCTCCACGTCGCCGCCGTGCTGCTGGAGCATGGGGCGGATGTACTTCTCCATCGCGCCTTCGATCTTCTTGCTGAATTGGAAGGGCGAGATCTCGTTTTGCGAGCCAGGCGGACCCTGCCGCGGCTCCGGGTAGTTGGGCAACACCTTGAGCACGGTGGGCTGGGGGCCCCAGGCCTCGTTCAGAAGATCCTGGAGGCCTCCGGGAATGTGGTGGCAGGACATGCACGCGCCGCCGGCCTTGATGGCTCCGGTGATGTCGGAGATGGTCTTGAGTCCCAGCTCCTGGATCTTGCGCTTGAGGTACGGCTCGCTCAGGGTGAAGCACTGGCAGACGATCCGGCCCTCCTCTCTCTCTTCCGGTCGGATGTCGACGCCCAGCTCCCGAAGGTCGACCCCCCGGCGCTGGGCCCAGTTGAAGACCGCCGCCTCCAGGGCCTCGGCACCCATGACGGAGCAGTGGATCTTCTGCGCCGGCAAGCCCTCCAGGAAATCGACGATGTCCCCGTTCGTGATCTTCAGCGCCTCGATCGGGGTGTACCCGCCCCGTTCGATCAGGGTACACAGCGCCTCGGAAGCCGCGATGGCCGAGGTGCAGCCGAAGGTCAGGTAGCGCGCCTCGACGACGACGTCCTTCAGGGGATCGGCCGGGTCGCGGTCGACCCGGAACGTGAATCGCAGGGCGTCGCCGCAGGCGATGGAGCCGTGCTCGCCGAAGCCATCCGGGTTTTCGATCTCTCCGAGGTGCGTGCCCGGTTTCCCGTGGACCGCATCCATGAAGATCTGCTTGGTCTTGTCGCTGTATTCCCAGCCCATGTTCGGCCCCGTCGGTGAGGTTGGATGAACGCGAGTACCGGAGGGCAGAATATCGCGCCGCGGGGAAGATCACCAGGGTACTCCGGACGGAGCACGCGACCTGGACTATTCGTCGACAGAAACCGGCAACACCTTCCCTTCGCGGCCCTCCCAGACCAGCCGGTAAAGAGCACGGTCCGGGTGCATGCGGCGCAGGGTCGCTTCCGCGTCGGGAAGATCACGTGCCCACCAGACAGGGTTGTCGGGAAACGAGGCGGGAGGCTCATGGACCCAGGTGTGGACGCCGGCCGGCTTGGCCGACTGCCAGAGAACGATCGCCTTCTCTCCAGCCGTTGCCTCTTCGGCCGCACGGGAAGATGCCAGGGTGATCGAGGCGGTCCAGTGCCAACGACTCACCACGACGGGCCAGAAGATCAAAAGGGCCACGCATGTCATCGCCGCCAGCAGACGACCCACACCCTCAAACAGCGGCCTGTTCCGCTCCAGGATCAACATGAGGACCGCCGCGATCCATGGAACATGCCAGACATGGTAGGCGGAGCCGTGGTCGTTCACCGATCCAAAGGGCAGAAAGAAGTACAGGGAGAGCTGAGCGGCGCTCAGGGCGAGCAGCCACACAGCACGCCTGTCACGTAGGGGTCGGACAAACACCAACGAGAGCACAACGAGAAACACCGGCCACCCGAACATCCACACGTTCATGCGCGCGATCGCCGTGAAGGTCTGACTCAGACCGTGCAGCGGTGTGTGCGTTCGGTTCCACATCATGTCGCCAAAGCCAAACCCCAGGATCCGGCCGACTTCCAGCCCCCACTTGTGGTACGCACTGGTCCACATGTCCCCGGTGACACCGTGGTTGACCGCGAAATAGACGACCAAGGCCAGGGCTCCCAGAACGCAGAAACCCAGGAGCGCACGCCAGTGATTTCGAGGCCGTTGCCAGAGCGTCCAGGCCAGCACGGCTCCACACACGACGACCATCAAAGTCCCTTCGAGACTTCGTGTGAGGAAGGTGGCGCCTGTCAGCAGTCCCAGCCAGGCACCGTGGCTCAACCTGCCGCTGTCTCGTGCCACCAGTAGCGCTCTCACCGCGAGGACGGACAGCAAGGTGCCCGGCACTGCCGAATGATAGGTGGAGGAAAGCCCGATCAACATGGGCGAGGTGGCAACGAGCCAAGCCGCAAGAACTCCGTACCCGCGCCGCTGGGTGAGCGTCGTGGTCAATGCGCCCGTGTGATACGAGATCAGCCCTGCACAGAGCCATTGAGACAAAAACGAGCTCCCGAGAAAACTCGAGAGGGTCATGAGTGCCGGCTGAAAGATCGGGTAAATGCCGGACCAGTAGCTTCCCAAGGCGTCGCTGCGCGCGACAACGACGAACCGGTGGTGGAACAGGTGTTCCGGCTGCAGTGCCGGCACCGTGAG
>Ga0316191_10002968_pt1 | contig 12420 bp, 15 predicted proteins | sample Eddworburr2cm_MG_FD_204928 | JGI IMG/M metagenome (GOLD analysis project Ga0316191, IMG submission 204928) | Coastal sediment microbial communities from Maine, United States - Eddy worm burrow 2 cm | ecosystem: Environmental > Aquatic > Marine > Coastal > Sediment | place: USA: Maine...
GGCGGAGCCATACGTCATGCGGCTTGAGGGCGCCACCTGCGTTCTTACCGGCGCCGCGGGCGGTATTGGCAGCGCGCTTGCAAAGAGCCTCGCGGATGCGGGCGTGCGGCTTATTCTCGCGGGACGTCACAACGAGACGCTGGAAGGCTTGCGTGCCGATCTTTCTCCGGATTCAGTCCTGGAGTCTTGTGCCGGAAATCTGACAGATGCGCTTGTCCAGGAATCCCTGTGCCAAGCGGCGCGAAGTGGTGGAGCCACGATTCTCATCAACCTGTGCGGGTGCAATGCCTTTGGTCTGCTGCAGGAACAGGATCCGCAGGATGTTGAGAGGCTGATTACCACGAATCTGACCGCACCGATTCAACTCACGCAGAGGCTGCTTCCTCATCTGCTGCAGCAGCCGGAAGCCATGATTGTAAACGTCGGGTCGACGTTCGGTGCCCTGGGATTTCCAGGCTATGCGGTCTACAGCGCCAGCAAATTCGGCCTCAGGGGCTTCAGCGAGGCACTTGCACGAGAGTTGGCCGATGGCCCGATCAATGTGGTCTACGTGTCGCCCAGGGCCACGCGGACTTCCATGAACCCGGCGGCGGTTTCAGCGTTGAATGCGGAACTCGGCAATGCCGAGGACGAGCCGGAAATCGTTGCCGCGGCCATAGTCAGCGCCATGCGGCGGCGCGCTCGGCGCACGGGGATTGGTTGGCCGGAGAAGTTCTTCTCCGGCCTGAATCAGATCGCGCCTGCAGTCGTCGACAAGGCGCTTTCTCGACAGTTGTCCACCATAAAGCGCTTCGCCGTGAAGCAGTCTCAGTAACCGTCAAGGAGCGATTGATCCTATGAGTATCAGACAAATTTGTGCGGCCCTGGTGCTGCTCCTTTCCCTGACCGACCAGGCGTTAGCCGGTGTGGCAGAACTGCAGCAGGAATGGGCGGCGATCATGTATGAGGAGGCACCGGACGAGCGCGAGTCAGCCATTGCGGCGCTTGCCGACAAAGCCCGTCAGCAGGTGGCAGAGTCTCCTGAAGATGCAGACCTGCTGATCTGGCGCGGCATCATCTTAAGCACCTACGCAGGCGAGAAGGGCGGACTCGGTGCGCTCAGCCTCGCCAAGGAGGCGAGAGCCTCTCTTGAGGAGGCGCTGGAAATCGATGAGGTGGCGCTGCAGGGTTCTGCGTACACCAGTCTGGGCAGCCTGTACTACAAAGTTCCCGGCTGGCCCTTAGGCTTCGGCAGCGACAAGAAGGCGCGTCAGTACCTGGCCCGGGCACTTGAAATCAACGCCGCGGGTATCGATCCGAATTACTTCATGGGCGAGTTCCTCTATGAGCAGGGCGAGTATGCGCAGGCCAGCCAGCATCTGCAGACTGCTCTACGGGCGCCTGATCGACCCGGACGGGATCTGGCTGACCGTGGCCGTCGTGAAGAAATTCGCGCGTTGCTGGTTAAGGTCGATAGCCGGATTGCGAGCCGTTGATTACCAGCGGCTCATGGTTTGCTGATTTGCCGACTCAAGGTACCAGGGCCTGCAGAGCTTTCAGATCCCGATGCGTCTCCGCGGCCGCTGCGGTGTAATCACCGTCAATTGGCACGATGGTGACGTAGCCGGCGTTGAACAGGGTGGTATCCGCGTTAGCGACATCTTCTGTCGGCTCGGCGCCACCAAAAGCGGGTATGTACAGCCCTCCCTCTGCGGCCCTGAAAGACAGTTGGAAGTAGGGGGCCTGGCCCTGGGCGGCAAGTCGGACGCCCTTGATGTCCGAGTCAGCCAGGGGCGGGTAATTGATGTTCAGGGCAAGCCCCTGGGGTAGAACGTGGCGCTCGCCACAATGCTGGGTCTGGAGCACCTTGACCAGCCGAGCGATGAACGTTGAGATCCGCGCGGCAAGCTGCAGGTTTTCCTCCGACTGCGGGTCGTCGTTAACGAGGTTGCTGCTGATGGCGATGCCCGGTATCGGAGGGTCCAGCATCTGCAGGGCAGCAATGACCGCCCCGACGGTCCCGGAGATCGGGGTCGCCGGCCCCAGGTTTGCACCCTGGTTGATTCCTGACACCACCAGATCGACGGGTTCCTCTGCCGAGAAAAGGGCTGTGGCACCAAGCACTACCGTGGTGGCAGGCGTCGCTCGAACAGCATAGACCGCCTTGAAATCTTCGTCGGCAACCTCGGCTACCGTGACACCGGTGAACGCCAGGGAAGTGCTGCTGCCGCTCTGGTTTTCGGCGGGTGCGACCCGCTTCACGCGGTGTCCCGCAAGGTTGAGGGCACGGTGCAGCGCGATGATGCCCGGGGTGTCGTAACCGTCGTCGTTGGTGAGCAGGATGTTCAGCTGCGGCGGTTGGCAAACAGGCTCAGCCGTCAGCGCGGTGGACGCGGCGAGCATGAGTCCTGCGGTTGCGAGCAGCCGTGTGAGTCTGCGAGAGGTGCACGAGGTATTCATATCTGGTCGCATGGCTTTGCCTTCGATTGTCGTTTGCGATTCAAACCTGGGATAGCCTTATGGTTTCGCGCAGCTCGGTGTCCTGACCGTCGGTATCGAGGCCAATCATCTCGCCATAGGCACTTCGGTGCACAAATGTGGCCTCAGTGACGCCGGCATCCCGCAGCGCCAGCTGGGCCGCGTAACGGCTTGGGAACTGCACGCTTTGCCCGTCCGGCCCGCATACAGGCTCGCGGCGTTCTCCGTCGAGCCTGTAGGCCACGTATACGACCGCCTCCAGCGCGTGGACTTCCATGCTAACGTGGGCGCCTGAGGTCATGAGGATGCTTAGTTCATCGAGGGTCATATCGGCCTCTTAGGTTTCACGGGGGATTCACGCCCCCGAGCCTAATTTCGGTCCGGGTTAAAAAGCAATATTTCGGGTGGTTTTGCAGCGTGATCAGGCGGCTAGGCGTTATCGGCGATCTGCATGGCGAGCATGAGCGGCTGGCCCGGGTCCTGGAGTGGTTCAGCGGCCAGCAGCTGGATGCGCTGGTATGCACGGGCGATGTGGCTGACGGTCGCGGGTGTATCAACGAGAGCTGTCATCTACTGCAGCAGGCGAACGTGGCGACGGTGTCCGGCAACCACGATCGCTGGTTGCTGGAAGATCGGGTACGTCACGTTGCCGACGCGCACAGCATCGACGAGGTCTCAGAAGACAACCTGGCCTTCCTGAAGTCGCTGCCGCGCAGCCGCAGCTTCGAAACGTCGCACGGCAGTCTTCTGCTTTGCCATGGGGTTGCAGATAACGACCTGGGTAAGGTCTGGCCCGGCACATCGCGCAGCCGGGTAGAGCGCAGCGATGATCTGGACGACCTCATTGCCGCGGGTCGACATCGCTTTCTGGTCAACGGTCATCTGCACTATCGGGTGCTGATCGATTTCCATGATCTGCTGCTGCTGAATGCGGGGACGCTCAAAGGGCAGTATTCGGGCATCACCATCATGGACTTCGAAGCGGATGCCGTGACCGCTTACGAGGTGGCTGATGCCGGGCCGCCGCAGCGGGTGCGTGAGCACGCAATGCTGGATTCCTCGCCTCGTCGCCGGTTTCGAAACACCGCGGAGTTTGATGGTGGCTGGGAGCCGGTCACCCTCTATCGTCAGGCGATATAGTCGCGCCCACATCTCGCGGCCATGGGTTTAGACTCAACCCATGGCACAAACAGCGACGAACATCCAACGCCACCTCCAGGAAATCGCCGAGCAGGGCTTTACCTTGCTGGAGTCGGTTATCGAACCAGACCTGGTAGACGCGCTCAACGAGGCGCTGCTGCGGCTGGAGCGGGAGCTGGACACCAGTCCTGGCGCGAATCTGTTCGAAGGCGATCACACGATCCGGATGTACAATCTGCTGGCACGTGATCGCGTGTTTGAAAGGGTTCCCGTCCATGCCGAGGTCTTGCCCATCGTGGAAGGGGTGCTGGACCCGGGCTGTCTGATTTCGTCGCTGTCCTCCATCTCCATTGACCCCGGCGAAGATGCTCAGCCCATCCATGCGGACGACACGCTCATCGATCTGCCTCGTCCGCATGGTGCCGTAGTCTGCAATTCCATGTGGGCGCTTACAGATTTCACGGCAGAAAACGGCGCGACCCGCATCGTGCCGGGCAGCCATCTATTGTCGGAGAAGCCTGAGTTCGGCCAGCACTACGACAGCCTGGCGGCGGAAATGCCCAAGGGCAGCGTTCTGATCTGGCATGGCAGCCTCTGGCATGGTGGGGGTGCCAACGGCAGTTCCCGACGTCGCGTGGGGATCGCCATGAACTACTGCGCCGGCTTCATCCGCCAGCAGGAGAATCAGCAGCTGGGTATTCCGCTGGACCGGGTGCGCGCATTTCAGCCGCGGCTGCAGGAGCTTGCCGGTTTCGGCACCTACAAGCACCTCATGGGGCATATCGACAAAGCCAGCCCGATTCAGAAGGTCCTGCATCGGGACGACGGCTTCGTCTCGGTGTGGGATCTCATCGACCGGGATTGCTGAGCCTCAGCCAGCGTCTTCTCCGCCCCAGAACTTCCACCAGGGCTTCTTCTGGGCTTTTTCGGCCTCACCGCTTTTGCGGCCTTCCTTGTACTCCTGCTGGATCTGCTTGCGCTCTTCCTTACGCTGCTGCATCTCCTGGGAGGTCGCGGCGCCCTTTCCATTGCCGTCCTCCATCGTACGCGTGCGCGTATTGATCTCCTCCTGGTTCATGCTGCGCTCGCCTTTGTCGGGGGCGTTCTTCATGTCGCGCTCGCGCGTCTTGGTTTCCTTGCGGAGCTTGTCCTGAGATTGCTGTGCACCCATGCCTTGCGCACCGGTACTGCTGTTTCCTGCACCTGCACCGCCGCCACCGCCACCACCACCGGGAGCCGCAAGGGCGTTGGAAGCTGCCAGAGCTGCGCTTAAAGCGATGGCCAGCCAAAGTCGATTATTCATGAAGGTTCCTTTCCGGCTAAGATTCCATTAATAACATGCGGCCGCTTCGCGACCTTCCCAATAGGGGGTTTCCCGGATAGGGCCCCGCTTTGATGCGCGCTTCACGGGCCTGCCCGCAAACTGATCGGCGATCAGATCTCGGGAATTGCGCCTTGGAACTTCTCAACAACGCCAGATCTCAGCTCTTGCCGCCGCTGGAAGCGGTTATCGAGTCATTTGACGAGACTGCGGATACTGCGGCCTTGGCATTCTTCACGCTGATGCTGACGAATCTCCACGGGCTTCAGGATGATGGCGATCTGATGGGGCTGTTTTTCGAGCTGTCCACCACCGCCTTTCAGGGGTTTGTCTTCAGCCCTGCGCAGGCGCAGCTGGTCGATTCGCTGCTGGCGGCTGCCGAGAACATCGCTTTTACCTTGTCCGCGCCTGGGGACAACCCGCACTGATACCGCTGAAGAACCACTGGCGTTCTGCTTAATCGGTCCGCGCGCTGAGCAGGGTATAGAGCAGATTGTCCTGAAAGCTGGGGTTGCCGGTGAGCTGCAGGTGCTCGTCGCACAGGAAGATGGAGTGGGCAACATTGAGTTCCGGCAGTAAGGGTCCGCTTCTCGTCCTTTGTCGACCCATGAGGGAGGATCGAGTAACCACACCGTCGCCTGGTTCGTTGATCAGATTCTCGTAGTCTATGCCGGGCAGGGGGTTACGTATTGTGTCGGGGCGCTCGTTGGCGCGCACGCTCTTGCCGGCGCTCTCGACCACCAGGTGCGCGACCGTAGGCGTGCAGTCACCGCCGAATACGTACGGCTCGGGTTCATCCGGTCGGGCCGGCAGGCAAAGCACCTCCTGAAACCTTCGCCCTCGGGCCATGTGTCGGCCGAAGTAGGCTTCCAGAGTCGCCAGATAGCTCTGGCCCTGTTTCCCGCCGCCGTGCCGGTAGACGGCTCTGCTCTGTGACGTCTGGCTGAATATCGACCATTTCAGTTCTCGCCACGTATCCGGCTCGTAGATGTTCAAACCGATCGGCTCGCCGCGCAGGTTGTACAGCCAGGGAATGTCCGGGTGGGGCATGAGCTGCATGGTCCCCGGGCAGGTGGCAACGATATCGGGAGCAATGCTCCCCAGGCCTATCTCTTCGCCGCGCACGTAGGACAGTACAGGCTGCATAGTGCCGAGATTTGGTGTTCCCACCATCAGCAGGCGTCTGATTCTGTGGCTGCCGTTCCAGTCCGGCCGTACTGCTCCGTCCCGGAGCATGTCCGCCGTGCCGAAACGGGCATAGTAGCGCCCCAGCAGGCCGCCGTTGGAATGGCCGAGTATGTCCACCTGGAGGTCGGGTTTGCCGTGGTCGACAGCTAGCTGCTCGATGAGATCGTGCAGCCCCTGCACTGATCTCACGTTGTCCAGCCGCCAGTCGTACGGATAAACGTAAAAGTAGCGTCCGTCCGCCTCCGGGGTCTGGCCCGGATACATGCGCCGGTAGCCGCCGATTTTTTCCAGCGTTTTCAGTAGCCTGCCATAGAAGTCCTGGCCCAGCCCATCGCGGAAGATGTCGAAAGCGTCGACATCGCTGGTTATCGGTTCGAGGGTTTCCGCATCGATGGCCACCTCGATGTTGTCGTAGTTGCTGAACATCAGCGATGTGTCGGATTCCGGCCATATCTCTTGGCCGGTCGTTCTGTGTCGGAGCTGAGAGCCAAAGGCTCCGGGGATGACGATGAGCGGCGGCTGGCCCGCTTTGGGGCCGATATCCTGGTAAAGGAGGGCCAGGGGCGGGGCGCTGGTCCGGGCACATCCTGCTGTCGCCAGCATGCCGGCCAGCAGGCTCCGGCGTGTCCAGCCGGCTTTCCTGACAGGGCCTCGCCTGACAGTCTCTCGATCTGGGAGGCTAATAGCCGGCGGCCTGCTTGGGCTCCGCGAGCAGTGTCAGGGTCGCCAGCAACAGCTTACGCTCGGCGACCTTGACTCGCTCCTCCAGGGACGCTGCAGTGTCGTTGTTTTTTATGGGCACCCGGACCTGGGCCAGTATGGGTCCGGAGTCGTATGTCTCGTCTACCAGATGCACGGTAGCGCCGCTTTCGTGCTCGCCCGCGGCCAGCACCGCTTCGTGTACCCTGCGTCCGTAGAATCCCTGGCCGCCGAATTTCGGCAGCAGTGCCGGGTGCGTGTTCAGAATCCGGTTGCGGTAGGCGTTCAGGGTGTTCGCCCCCAGCTTCTTCATGTAACCGGCGAGTAGCAGCCAGTCGGCATCCGCCTGCTGCAGCGCGTCGGTGATGGCTTTGTCCAGGGCGTCCGGATCGGGGTGCGTTCTGCTGCTGAGATGTACGGTCGCTATGCCCGCTGACCTGGCCCGCTGCAGTGCCTGGGCATCGCTGTTGTTGCTGATTACCAGGACGACTTCCGCTGCCAGATCGCCGGAATGGCAGGCGTCCAGCACCGCCTGCAGGATAGACCCGCCGTGAGACGCCATAGCCGCGATGCGTATCATTCGGCAACCCGGAAGATGGCAGTGTGAAAGATCTCGGTGGTCACGGTGGCGTCCCTGCTGTAGGCGAGATAGAGCTTCACGAACTGATGGCCTTTGCGCTCCCATTTATCCAAGGGTATGGCGCTGATTTTGACGGTATCGCCGGCTTTGAGCAGCTTGCGGAAGCGGATTTCCGAACCCACGTGAATCCAGGCTGGCATGAAGAACTCTCGAGTCAGCGCCGTATTTGCGGTGCTGAGAATCCAGTGAGGATGAGCGGCGAAACGGTAGGTGGCCAGATCGTCGCTCACCTGTCGGGCATAGATCTGATTTCCGTCTTCGGTGATCTGCCAGTGCCAGGCTCGGAAGGGCTGCCCCACAGTGACGTTTTGCCAGATCATGTCGACCCGCTCTGGGGATTTTGCGGCGGTTTCGAAGCAGCGCTGGTCTTCCAGCTCGGGGAGATGGTCGGGCAGGGTGCTGTCCAGGGTAGCGAGCACGGTGCCTTCTGTGTTGGTGCACTGAACGTGCTCGCCAGACTCGTCTTCCGCACGCTCGATCTCCAGCGTGTCTCCATCGTAGGCCGGCTGATGGAAGCGGACGCGGCTCATCGAGTGGCGCAGCCAGCGCTCGCCGTAGCGTTCGACCAGCGGGCGGGTCAGATGGCCATACACCGCGACGCCCGGTACCAGAGCACCCCTGAAGCCGTAACGACGGGCAATCTCGTCGCTGTGTATCCTGTTCTCCGATGCTTCGGAGTAATTGCGCGCGACCACCTGAAAAGCGGTCATCCGAACCTCCCTTGCTTAGCTCTCGAGGCATCCGCAGAGGCGCCTGCAGCCTTCAACGGCTATTCTGCCCCATCCAGAGCCTTGTGGGCACCCGACGCGCGCGAGCCTGCTGCTGGTTCAGACGGCCGATGCGGTACACAATCAATGAGCCTATGCCTGACATTCATTCCACTCACAAGCTGATCATCGTTACCGGCAAGGGCGGCGTGGGCAAGACCCTGCTTGCAGCAGCGCTGGCCCGCCTGTCGGCCGACAGCGGCCTGAACACAGTGCTGGTGACTCTCGATACGCGGGACGATCACCATCCGCTGCTGGACGTGCCGCTGGAGTACACGCCTTATCAGGTTGCTCCCAGGCTCGCTGCCAGCCGCGTTGACGCGTTCGAGGCTGTGAGCGAGTACGCGCGGAAAACGATGCCTTTTTCCATGTTCTACGAGGGGTTCTTCAAAAGCGGCACGTTCAGGGATTTCGCGACTGCCGCGCCCGGCTTTGAAGATCTCATGTGTCTCGGCAAGCTCTACAACCTGGTCACGGACTCCGAGTTTGATCGCGTCATATTCGATGCTCCGGCAACCGGCCATTTCCGACAGCTGCTGGAGGTTCCCGGGGTCACGGCTCGCGCGGTGCAGGTGGGCCCGCTGAACCACAACGCGCGCAAGATTCAGGATCTGCTTCTGGACGCGGATCGAACTCATGTGCTGGTGGCGTCGCTGGCGGAAGAAATGCCCGTGCGCGAGGCCCTGGAGATCGTCGATGCCTGCCGCGCTTTGCGCATGAGCGTAGGGCCGGTGCTGATCAATCGCCGTGTCACGCGGCCGGTTTCTGCTGCGGAAGCCGCGTCCCTCAAAGATCTGCTGGACCGGGAATCCAGTCTTTCGGAGCCCGTTGCGGCTGCCGTTGCCGCCTCCGCGCGGGCGGCATCGATAGCCGCGTCGCAGGATAGCGCCCTTGAACCGTTGCGGCTGCGCCAGTTGCGAATGCTGGACATTCCCCAGGTTGTGCAATCTCGTTTCGCCGTTGACGAGTTGCTCACGGCCATCGGCTCATCGCTGCAACCGCTCATGGAGGACGGTCATTGAGCCCCGTGCTGGATCTGTCGGCACTGGTCGGCACCGCTCGCGTGATCGTCTGTTGCGGCAGCGGCGGCGTGGGCAAGACCACGTCTGCCGCCGCGCTGGGCGTGCTTGGGGCGAAGCAGGGGCGCAGGGTGCAGGTCATGACCATTGACCCTGCGCTGCGACTGGCTCAGGCCATGGGCCTCGAGACCCTGACTAATGACCCGCAGCGGGTGCCGCTGGAAGCCGATGGCGAGCTTTCTGCCCTCATGCTCGACAGCAAGCGCACTTTCGACCGCCTGGTCGAAAATTACGCGCCCAACGATCGTGCCCGGCAAGCGATCTTCGCCAACAATTACTATCAGCAGATCTCTTCCTCACTTGGGGGGTCCAGAGAGCTGGTGGCCATGGAGCGGGTGCTGGAAGCGGTCAACGCCGGTTCCCACGACCTGCTTGTTGTAGATACGCCGCCGTCTCACCACGCGCTGGACTTTCTCGATGCGCCGCGGCGCATCGTCAACCTGCTGGAAGGCTCATTGACCAGGGCGCTGGTGCGACCTTACGGACTGGCGGCGAGGGCTCAGTTCAACTTCTTCCGGCAGTCTTCCGCCGCGGCGCTCAAGTTCATGGAGCGGCTGACAGGGTTGGAGATGCTCGCGGACCTGTCGGACTTTCTGCTGGCATTTTCGAGCATGTTCGAAGGCTTCAAAGAGCGTTCTCATCAGGTACAGACGCTGATGAAGCAGCCGAGCACCAGCTTTCTTCTGGTCTGCGCGCCCGAGCCGGGAAGCCTGCGGCAGGTCAATCAGTTTGCCGAGCGCTTGAGCGCGGAAGGCATGACGATTGCCGGTGTGCTTGCGAACCGGGTCAGCCCGGAACCGGGTTGGCAGGGAGGCAACGAGGTGACTTTTTCCCCGGCCGACGCCGCTCTGGTGGATGCGCGCAACGATCCGACATTTTCGTCACAGGCGCTTTCCCGCCGCCTTTGTCAGGCCCTGGAGGCTGCTGCAGCGCTGCATGCTTCAGACATGCTGGCCCTGCGTGAGGTCGCCCAGGGGCAGCTGTCGTTGCACACGGTTCCGCGCTTTGATCACGACCTGCACAGCATGGCCGATCTGGAAGCCTTCGCTGGTAAGCTGGTGCTCGGTCAGTCTCAGCCGTAAGCCTGAGCGGGCAGCCAGGTCACCAGGCCCTGCCAGTTGAACAGAATCACCAGACCGATCAGCTGCAGCACGATGAAAGGCACGACGCCCCGATAGATGGTGATGACGTCCACACCGGGGGGCGCGACACCCTTCAGATAGAAAATGGCGAATCCCACCGGCGGCGTCAGGAAGCTGGTCTGCAGGCAGACGGCGAACAGGATGGTGAACCAGACCGGATCGAAGCCGAGTCCGGTTACCACCGGAGAGACCAGCGGCAGGATGATCAGGGTCAGCTCGATCCAGTCGAGAAAGAACCCCAGCATAAAGGTCGCCAGCAGGATGCAGATCAGGATGCCCGTAGGCTCGAAGGGCAGGCTCATGAGGCTTCGCTCGATGAGCAAGTCGCCACCCAGACCTCGCAATACCAGCGAGAAGGCCGTCGCGCCCAGCAGCACCGCGAAAATGAACGCCGTCGTGCGGGTGGTTTCGTAAAGCACCTCGTTCATCACGCCTCGGTTCAGCTGGCGCTTCAGCCAGGCCAGCAGCAGGGCGCCGGCGGCGCCGACACCGGCGGCTTCTGTCGGGGTCGCTAAACCTAGGAATATGCTGCCCAGCACGGCAAGTATGAGAAATGCCGGCGGTACGATGGCGAGCATCAGCGCTTTGACGGCGGCCCAGTCTACGGGGTCGTGCGTTGCTGCCGGCGCCCCTTCGGGCTTGAGCAGCCCGTAACCCAGCAGGTACACAATGTAGAGCACGCCCAGCAGCAAACCGGGAAACACGGCGCCGAGGAACAGGTCGCCCACGCTCATGGCCATACGGTCCGCCATCAGCACGAGCATGATGCTCGGGGGAATGAGTATGCCCAGAGTACCTACCGCGCAGACCGTCCCCGCGGCTAGCGACTTGTCATAGCCCTGGTTGAGCATAACCGGCAGACCCAGCAGTGCCAGCAGCACGACGGATGCGCCGATGATGCCCGTCGTGGCCGCCAGCAGCAGCCCGATCAGCGTAACCGTAATGGCCAGCCCGCCGCGAATACCACCGAACAGGCGCGCGAAACTCGTCATCAGCTGATTGGCGATGCCCGATCTATCAAGCAGCAGCCCCATGAAGATGAACATGGGGAGCGCCACCATCACCCAGTTCTCCATGACATTCCAGATGCGATCTACGGTGATGGAGGCGTAATTCCAGTCCATGCCCGTGGGTACCTGAAAGTCCACTTCCAGCACGATTGCGAATGCGGTGAAGAGCACGGACAGGCCGCCGAGAATCCACGCGACCGGGAATCCGGTGAAGACCAGCGCGATGAAGCTTACGAACATGAGGATCGCGAGTATCTCGTTACCCGCCATCGAGGCTCTCCGCGGCGTCGGGTTCTACGGTCGGTGCATCCTGAAACAGCTGAGCCCAGACCCGGGTAAGACGCGACAGGGTGGCCAGGAGCAGCAGGAAGAAGCCCAGCGGCAGCATGGCTTTGATGAGCCAGCGCATGGGCAGCCCCCCGGGCGCCTGAGAAACCTCGGAGAACTGAAAACTTTGCCACACGAAGGGCATGGAGTAGATCAGCACCAGAGCAATGAAGGGCAGCAGAAACAGGACAATGCCGTAGAGCTCGATCCAGGCCTTGAGCGCGGGCGAGAAGCGCTCGTGCAGCACGTCCACCCGAATGTGGGTGTCCGCCTGGTACGCGTAGGACAGGCCGAGCAGGAACCCGCTGGCGTAGAGATGCCACTGAATTTCCTCGAACTCGATGCGTCCCTCGCCGAAGACGTAGCGGAGGGTGACGTTGGCAACGATGATTGCCAGCAGAGCTACCCACAGCCACGAGATCCAGTGACCGATCCGAATCAGCATCGGCTCAATTCGGCGCGAGAAACGGGTATGGGGCAGCATCAGAAATCTCGCGGCAGGTAGGCGCGGGACTTCCAGTTCGCATACTCGGCCCGGAACCGGCGCTGGGATTCAAGAATCAGGCGGAAGTCTTCGTCCCTGGCGGCCTCTTCCTCGAGCACCTGGTTTGTGACCCGCTGCAGCTCCCTGAGCACGTCCATCGGCAGCG
>Ga0316191_10002972_pt1 | contig 12415 bp, 11 predicted proteins | sample Eddworburr2cm_MG_FD_204928 | JGI IMG/M metagenome (GOLD analysis project Ga0316191, IMG submission 204928) | Coastal sediment microbial communities from Maine, United States - Eddy worm burrow 2 cm | ecosystem: Environmental > Aquatic > Marine > Coastal > Sediment | place: USA: Maine...
AACCCTGTCCACGGTGCGAGGCACCGTGCAGGCTGACATTCTGAAAGAGGACCAGGCCCAGAACACCTGTATTTTCTCAACGGAATTTGCTCTGAAAATGATGGGAGACGTCCAGGAGTATTTTACAGCGAATGAGATCCGGAATTTCTATTCGGTGTCCATCTCGGGGTACCATATCGCTGAAGCCGGGGCCAACCCGATCTCCCAGCTCGCTTTCACCCTGTCCAATGGCTTCACCTACGTTGAGTATTATCTCAGCCGCGGCATGGACATCAACAAGTTTGGACCGAACCTCTCCTTCTTCTTTTCCAACGGAATCGATCCGGAATACGCTGTTATCGGTAGGGTGGCCCGGCGAATCTGGGCCAAGGCCATGAAGCTGAAATACGGAGCCAATGAGAGGGCGCAGATGCTCAAATACCACATTCAGACATCGGGCCGGTCGTTGCATGCACAAGAAATTGATTTCAACGACATTCGAACAACTTTACAGGCCCTCTACGCGATATATGACAACTGCAACTCGTTGCATACCAATGCTTATGACGAGGCCATCACCACTCCAACCGAAGAATCGGTACGACGGGCCATGGCCATACAACTCATCATCAACAAGGAACTCGGGCTGGCGAAAAATGAGAACCCGCTTCAGGGCTCTTTCATCATCGAGGAGCTGACCGACCTCGTCGAAGAAGCCGTATACGCCGAATTCGACCGTATAACCGAGCGCGGGGGTGTCCTGGGTGCCATGGAAACCATGTATCAGCGGTCAAAGATCCAGGAGGAAAGTCTCTACTATGAAGAATTGAAGCATCAGGGTAAAATCGATATCGTGGGAGTCAACACTTTTCTGAACAGCAAAGGATCCCCGACGGTGCTTCCTAGAGAAGTCATACGCGCCACCGAAGAAGAGAAAAAGAATCAGATTGAGGTGGTTCGCAGATTGCAAGAGACTTACGCGGCAGAGGCTGAAATGGATATTCATGCGCTCAAGATTACAGCATTGGAAAACGGCAATGTCTTTGAGCGGATCATGGAAGCCGCGAAGGTATGCAGCCTGGGTCAGATCACCGAAGCGCTTTTCGAGGTTGGCGGGCAATACCGAAGAAACATGTAGTACCCTGTTTTCGACTTTACTTTTGTAGATTTAAGCCTAATTTTCAAGTTTAAACTTCATTGATTTAAACTTCTGGTAAAAGAATAATTCTGTACTGATATCACAATGAAAAAATCATATCATCTCCTCTTCCTGTTTTGGCTAAGTGTTTTCTTACTTTCCTGCTCCGGGGATGCATCCAGGCAAAAAGAAGAGGCCACGAATACCTATGTGAGGGACAACTACACGAAAAAAGAGGTCACCATCACCATGCGTGACGGAATTGACCTGCACACAACGATCTACACCCCCAGGGATACAAGCAAGACTTATCCGATCCTGATGAAAAGGACGCCCTACAGCTGCCGCCCCTATGGTAAAGATCAATACCCCGAGCGCATCGGTCCGAACAAATACATGATGGAAGAAGGGTACATCATAGTTTATCAAGACGTGAGGGGCCGTTGGATGAGTGAGGGAACCTACGACAACATGCGTGCCTATATCCCTGAAAAGAAATCAGACAAGGACGTTGATGAGAGCTCTGACACTTATGACACCATCGAATGGTTGGTAAACAATGTACCCCACAACAACGGAAAAGTTGGAACCTATGGGATTTCCTACCCGGGTTTCTACACGACCTATTCGGCTCTCGATGCGCACCCTGCCCTTCGAGCCGCATCACCACAGGCCTGCATCGGCGACTTTTTCTTTGATGACTTTCATCACAATGGGGCCTATCTGCTGAGTTATTTTCGGGCAACTCCGGTCTTTGGAACGCCCAAAAGCGAACCCACCGATTCTGCCTGGTACCAGCTCCCCGATCTGAAAACACAGGACCAGTACCAGTTTTTTCTTGACGCGGGTCCGCTGAAAAATCTCGACAAGTATTTCAACTACGAGACCCTAGACGATCCTGGAGTGCGAAGCGATGACAAGGTGCAGGACTTTTTTTGGAAGGAGATCACCGAGCATCCGAATTACGACAGTATTTGGCAGAAAAAGGGGATCATTCAGCACTTGAAAAATGTCAAACCCAGTGTGGCGACCATGGTCGTAGGCGGCTGGTTTGACGCGGAGGATCTGTACGGACCATTGGAAACCTACAAAACCATAGAAAAACACAACCCTGAGAACTACAACACCCTGGTCTTTGGCCCCTGGGACCACGGAGGCTGGTCGCGCACCAAAATGCGTACGTCCGTGGGCAACTACTACTTTGGAGATTCCATTTCGGATTTTTTTCAACGGGAGATCGAAGCCCGTTTCTTTGACCATTTTCTCAAGGGAGACGGTGACGGTGATGCCGGCTTGCCCGAAGCCTATGTTTTCGATACCGGAAAAAAGAGTTGGAGCACCTACCCTGCCTGGCCCCCTGAGGGAATCGAAAGACAAACCCTTTACCTGGGAGATGACAAAAGACTCAGCCCGGTTAAACCTTCATCCGAGGGTCTGACCTTTTACAGCGACCTGAAAAATCCCGTGCCCTACTCCGAGGATATCAAAACTGTTTTTACGCCAAGAAAATACATGACTGACGATCAGCGATTTGCAGCGAGAAGACCCGATGTTTTGGTCTTCGAGACCGAGGTTCTGGATCGCGATCTCACCCTGGCCGGAGACATCCTCGCCAAATTGGTCGTTTCCACCACGGGTACCGATGCGGATTGGATCGTCAAGGTCATCGATGTTCATCCGTCTGATCTGGATGAAAACAACGAGGAAATGCAGGATCATCTCAAAATGAGCAATTACCATCTCATGGTGAGGAGCGAGGTGATGCGCGGGCGCTTCAGGAACAGCTTTTCGGATCCTGAGCCATTTGTTCCCAAGAAAAAAACAGAGGTTCAGATCAAGCTCCAGGACGTGTTCCACACCTTTAAAAAAGGCCATAAGCTCCAGGTTCAGGTTCAAAGCACCTGGTTCCCGCTGATCGACCTCAATCCACAGACCTATGTGCCGAATATATACAAAGCGGATGAGGGTGATTTCAAATCTCAGATGCATACGGTTTACACGGAATCAGCCATAGAGTTCAATGTTTTAAACACGAGTGAATTGTGACCAGGGTGAACCCTATAGATGGCAGGCGAATCAAACTGGGACTGTTCCTTTTTGCTCCCGTGCTCTTTTTTATCCTGGTGTTCGGTGTGGAGCTGGACCCGAACCGCCCGGAGATCACCTATACCCTGGCAGTGGCCCTGTTGATGGCCCTTTGGTGGATTACAGAAATTGTCCCTCTGGCTGTCACCTCTCTTCTGCCTTTCATCCTGTTCCCGATGCTCGGCGTGATGAATGGCAAAGCCGTGGCCTCGAACTATTTCAACGATATCATTTTTCTGTTCCTGGGTGGGTTCCTGTTTGCGCTGGCCATGCAAAAGTGGAATCTTCACCGCAGAATTGCCTTGAAGCTGATGCTTACCGTAGGAAACAGCCCGGCCAGGCTCATGTTGGGCTTCATGCTCGCCACTTCCTTTCTTTCCATGTGGATCTCCAATACGGCGACCACCATGCTGATGGTTCCAATTCTCATTTCCATCATTCTGAAGCTCGAAGAGGTGAACAGCCGTGATTCGATCCACCCGTTTGCCACAGGGCTTCTCCTGTCGGTGGCCTACAGTGCTTCCATAGGTGGAATCTCCACCCTTGTCGGCACACCCCCAAACCTCTCTTTTGCCCGAATATTCGCCATCTACTTCCCGAACGCTCCTGAAATCTCCTTTGCCGCCTGGTTCTTCTATGCCTTCCCGATATTTGTAATTCTCTTTACGATTACCTTTATCTATCTGTACCTGGTCTTTGTAAAAAGAAACAAACAGAAATGGACGAGCATTGACAACCAGACGATAATAGATGAATATGAGAAACTGGGGCCGTGGATCATCGAACAAAAGATCATCGCCTTTTTCTTCGCTCTTCTCGCCCTGCTCTGGTTTACCCGGGCAGACCTGGAGCTCGGATTCATACAACTCAAGGGCTGGTCGAGCCTGTTCAAGTACCCCAGGTACCTCAATGATGGAAGCGTGGCCATTGCGATAGCCATCGTCCTCTTTCTGATTCCTTCGAAAAGGTCAAAGAGCCATTTCATCATGGACTGGAAGACTGCCGAAAAGATTCCCTGGGAAATCATTCTTCTCTTTGGTGGGGGATTTGCCCTGGCCAGTGGCTTCAAGGAGTCCGGGCTTTCCCAATGGTTCGGAGATCAGTTGGTCTGGCTCAAAGAGGTCCATCCGTTGCTCATTGTATTAGCGGTTTCGTTGCTGATCACCTTCCTGACCGAGCTGACCTCAAACGTCGCCACCGTGGAGACCTTTTTACCCGTACTCGCAGGACTCGCCATGAGCATTGAATTCAACCCGCTCCTTTTTATGCTCCCAGCTACTATTTCAGCATCCCTGGCGTTTATGCTGCCTTCCGCCACGGCTCCGAACGCAATCATCTTCGGAACCAAAAGGCTTGAGGTCTTTGACATGTCCAAAGCGGGCCTGGCTCTGAACTTTGTGGGCGTGGTGATCGTCACTCTGACGACGTACTACCTGGCGACTTTTATCTTCGATATTTCCCTGAGTGTCTTCCCGGAGTGGGCTCAACCTTAGGACCTAAACCTTGAATCGAACCCCATGAATCCAAGAAATAAAGCATCTCGAAGCAAGACGGACATTTTAGGCAGCGCCATGCTTGACTTTATAAACGGGAGACCTTATGACAACATAGAAACAAGGACCTCGGTGGCCGGGCTTGACGAACTGCCTGTGCCTTACCTCTTCAGGGCCTTTGATGAAATGCCCGAACTGGAGCGGAAAGCCCTGAGAATGGCTGACGGGTCGGTGCTTGACATAGGCTGCGGATCGGGATCTCACGCCTTGTGGCTGCAGGAGAAGGGCCTTGAGGTCAAGGCTATTGACATTTCTCCCGGCGCCATAGAAACCTGCCGGATTCGAGGCGTTAAAAGTGCTGAGGTTCAGGACATTTGGAAACTAGAAGGCGAGACGTTTGACACCCTCCTGATGCTGATGAACGGCATGGGAATCTGTGGCAAACTTGAAAAGCTGCCCGACCTTTTGAAAAAACTGAAAAGATTGCTCAAACCCGAAGGTCAGATCCTGGCAGATTCCTCTGACCTGATCTATATGTTCGAAGATGAAGATGCGGAATCTCTGCCTTCAGATCACTACTACGGGGAGGTGCAGTTTGAGACCCGATACAAGGATCTTCAGAGTGATCCTTTCCCCTGGCTCTATGTCGACTACCACAACCTGGCCCTCCACGCCAGCCATGCCGGCTTAAAGTGTGAAATGATTTGTCCGGGAGAGCATTATGACTACCTGGCTCGGCTTACTATACAATAAGGTTCTATCGGTTCATTTACTCACTCTTTGTCTTAGGCTATTCACTTGCTCTTCGTCTTTGAAGGAAGAACAAAATGACACAGGCCAACAGGCAAATCCCACCCATCAGGTACCAGGTGGTTTCAAATCCGTAGCGATCAGAGATCTGAAGACCGGCATTCGGTCCGAGAATATGGGCGAACGAGAACGACATGCTGTACATGGCCATGTAGGCGCCCTGGTTGCCTTTGCGCGAGCGATCGAGGGCGTAGGAATTGGAAAAAGGAAATCCCAGCATCTCTCCAAAGGACATCAAGGCGAGTCCCAGAATGGCGATGCTGATCCAGGGTGAGATGGTCAATACCAAAAAGCTGAGCATCAAGAGGAAAGTGCCCCCGATCACGATCTTCAAATCCTCCAGCCTCCCGTTTTCCAGCGAATGCACGATGGGCATTTCCAACAGGAAAATCAAAAACCCATTACCGGCCAGCATGAGCCCGATGTGATCCTCGCTCAAACCCAGCACCTGGTTGTAGTACAGCGGGATCGTCGAAAAATACTGCATAAAAGTGAAGCCGACCAGGAACATGGCAAACCAGAAAACCATGTACTGCTTGTCCTTGTAAGGAGAGAGCGGATTGCGTTTGCGGCTTTCCTCCCGGGTAATGACTGCGCTTTTCTGGTGGAGGGTCCTCCCGATGATGATTGCGGCAATGAGGCAGCTGATTCCATCCACCCAGAAAAGGCCTTTGTAGCTGATATAGGTAATGATCAGGCCTCCCAATGCGGGTCCCAGTGAGAATCCCAGGTTGATGGCCAGCCGGATCAAGGTGACCGACCTCGTTCGATTTCCGGAATCACTATAGTCGTCCAGGGCCACCCAAATCGCCGGACGAAAAGTGTCTGCCACCAGTGTCAGCATGAAAATCCCCATGCAGAACCCATAAAAGGTCTCCACGAACTGCAGGGACAGAAATATCAGGCCGGTCAACGAAAGGCTGACAAGCATTACTTTGTAATACCCGAAACGATCCGAAAATTTTCCACCCAGAAAAACACCCAGAACCGAGCCCAAACCATAACAGGTCATGATCCAACCCACCTGGCTCATGGTTAATCCCATGTAACGGGTGAGGTAAAGAGACAGAAATGGAATCACCATGGCCCCAGCCCTGTTTACGAGGGTGGTCAGGGCCAAAAACCAGACTTCACGCGACAAGCCTCTGTATGGTATGATCAGGGTTTTGAGCATGGGATAAAGATAATCCGAAAAACATCTCGGTTTTGGAGGAATCGGTATCTTTATTTCAAAATCATCTGATGAAATCAAAAAGAATCTTTCAGGCTGTTTTTCCGGCTGTGTTTCTGGGTTTGCTTCTTTTCTCTTGCGGAGAGTCGAAATTGGATCCTGTTGAGCAAGCAATCGCCTTTCAGCAAGAATTGAATGCGCAATTTGCCGACAGTGAAGAGTCGCCCCTGACGGAAGAGGACTGGCTGACTTTCGAAAGCCTGGAGTTTTTTCCTGTCGACACCGCGTATCGCGTAAGCGCCCGACTCGAATTTCACGAAGACAGCAAGCCCTTTGCCATGCCAACGACCACCGATCGCCTGCCCATATACAAGCTCTATGCAACAGCGAGATTTCAACTCAAAGGGAAGGACTGCTCCCTGGAGATTTACCAGAACCAGGATCTTGTCAAGGACCCGCAGTACAGTGATTACCTGTTTTTACCCTTCACCGACAGAACCAACGGAGACAGCACCTATGGCGGGGGGCGCTATATCGATCTGACGATTCCAGAGGGAGAGGAGATCACTATCGATTTCAACCAGTCGTATAACCCCTACTGCGCCTATAATTCAGAATTTTCCTGCCCGATTCCGCCCCGCGCCAATGACCTGGATCTAGAAATCCGCGCCGGCGTCAAAGCCTATGGAGACCATTAAATCAAATCATGAAGTAATTCTTACACCCATTTGGCCAGGTAGAGACCGGCAAAGACTGCAGCAATTCCCAGCACGAAGGTAAGCGCCAGGTAAGGGATAAGCCCAAAATAATCTCCGCTCTTCAAGTACAGGTGATTTTCGTAGGCAAAGGTGGAGAAGGTCGTGAAGCCTCCACAGAAACCAGTTGCCAGGAGCAGGGAGTGATTCTCATTCAAAAGACCGGTTTTAGCCGTGTACCCGAAGATGAAACCGATGATCAGACTTCCAAGCACGTTGGCCAACAGGGTGCCGAATGGGATGGCGTTTTCAAAATTGTTCAGCCTTACGCCCAACCAATAGCGGGCCACACTTCCCAAACCTCCCCCAAGAAATACCAGCAATGCCTGTTTCACAATCGTTATTTCGTAAATCCTTATCCTCAGTTCAACTCAATGCTTTCAATCTGCCGCCAGCTCCATTTTCCGGTAATGGTGCCTCGATCCAGGGCCACTATGCCCGGATTTGAGCGAACAATGGTCTTCAAGGTCGTCTCATCACAGAAGAGCAGATCAAAGTCGAAGTCGTACTCAGCTTTGACCTTGTCATAATCCTCCTGAGTCGACGCCGAGAAGAAATATACCTGGTAGCCTTTCTCTCGCGCGCGCTCGCTCAGCGCCTTGATCTTCAGCATCCCGGAATGGTCAGACAGACTGAGATTATAGGCCACCACGAGCAACAACCTGTCTTCCTCCATCAACATGTCGGTAAGGTCCTCCCCGTCGCGTTCCATGGTAAAATCATGGATGGGCGGAACATACCCTTCCGTGATGGTCCTGGTTTTGCGATCCACGAAAGTTGCTCCTTCAATGTTCCAGGGCTTTTCCTCTGTTGAATACACGCGATCCTCCCCGTCCACGTTGTAGATCCAGGTATCCTCATAGACGGGCTTCTCCGCTCCTTCAGGAATGGCCATGCCTTCCGGGATATTCTTACCTATGGCATAGGCCCTGAAGTCAATGATGGGCAGGTAACGAAGCACATAAATGATGATCCCTACAAAAACCAGAAAGGAGAGCAGGGAGATTCGCTGGGCCAGAATTTCTGACCTAAGGGGTTGAATGTCATGCACTCGCACCACGAGGAAGACAACGAGGACGATCAGAATTACGTTCTTGTAAAACGTCTCCCAGGGAGTCAGGGTGATGGCGTCACCAAAACATCCGCAATCGGTGACTTTATTGTAATAGGCCGAATACCAGGTCAAAAACAGGAACAATAGGCTTATTGCAAGAAGGCTCCATACCGTCAATTTGGGCAGGTAGCCGACCAGAAGCATTACACCGAGCATGATCTCAGCCAGGATCAGAAGCACTGAAAACTGAAGCGCATACGGACTTAGAAATTCCAAATTCAACACATCCGCCCCAAAATATTCTTCAAATTTGTATGCCGAACCCAGGGGATCGACCAATTTGACGAATCCTGAAAAAATAAAGGTCACCGACACGAGCAACCGGGCAATCTGGGTCAATGGATTCATCATTTGCTTTCGTTTTCCTGAATTAAAATCAATGCAAAAATGGCATAATTGATCATATCCTGATAATTCGCATCAATGCCTTCCGATACCCGGGTTTTGCCCTGGTTGTCCTCTATTTGTTTGACCCGCAGGAGCTTCTGAAGTATCAGATCGGTCAGCGAGCTGATGCGCATGTCGCGCCAGGCCTCCCCATAGTCGTGATTCTTGTCCTCCATCAGGGCCTTGGTTTCAGCTATGTACTTGTCATAAAGTGCGGTAGCTTCCTTCACGTTGAGATCCGGCTGTTCCGCCACTCCCTGGTCAAGCTGGATCAGCGCCATGACCGAATAGTTGATGATCCCAATGAATTCGGGGATTTCATCTTCTTCGATCTTTCGACTTTGGTTCTCCTGCAATTGCCGGATTCTCTGTGCCTTGATGAATATCTGGTCCGTCAGGGAAGGAATCCGGAGTATTCTCCAGGCACTTCCGTAGTCTGCCATTTTATCGATAAACAATGTTCGGCAACGCGACACGACCTCGTCGTACTGGCTTGAAGTGTTCTCCATGAATTGAATTCTGTCTTTAGCTAAAGAATCAGACGAAATTATAAAAAACTGCCGATAATTTACCGGCGCTTTGTTTATTTTTACCAACATGGCAAATGCAGAAGTCTCAATGAAATCGATCAATTGTCTGGGAAACCTTATCGATTTGTCGCGCCCCCGGGTCATGGGGATTTTGAACCTGACCCCGGACTCTTTTTATGACGGGGGAAAGTACAAAAGTGACGTACAGATACTCAGCCAGGTTGAAAAAATGCTTCTGGAAGGAGCGACGTTCATCGATCTGGGGGCCTATTCCTCTCGCCCCGGGGCCCCTCATGTGAGTCTCGAAGAGGAACGTGCGCGGTTGCTTCCCACACTTAAACTGATTCTGAAAGAATTTGACAATGCACTCGTGTCGGTCGACACTTTCCGAAGTGAGATTGCCCGGGAGAGCGTTGAAGAGGGAGCGGCGCTTATCAATGATATCTCCGCCGGTCATTTGGACCCCGAGATGTTTCAAACGATCGCACAGCTGCAGGTTCCTTACATCATCATGCACATGAAAGGAAACCCTCAGAACATGACGAGCCAGGCGCAATACGAAAACCTGCTCAAAGAGATTATCTACTACTTTTCTGAAAGGGTCTTCGAGCTGCGCAAGCTCGGGGTGAACGACATCATCATCGATCCCGGCTACGGATTCAGCAAAACCCTGGATCAAAATTACGAGTTGCTCGGCAAGTCGGAGCTGTTGGGCAACCTGGGACTTCCTGTCCTGACCGGGGTATCGCGTAAATCCATGTTGTACAAGGTTATCGGAACGGGGCCGGAGGGTGCCCTTGCGGCAACGGTCGCGGCACATGTCATTGCCCTGCTCAAAGGAACCCACATCCTAAGGGTGCATGACGTCAAGGAGGCCCTTGAAGCCATACAGATTGTTGAAAAAACGAAACTCGAAGCGGGTCATGGCTAAGCGTCTTTTCTATGTAATCGGGCTAATTTTGCTCTGCCAGTGCTCCGATAAGGAAGTATTGCTTCCGGTAGTCGCCGAAGGAGGGATTCCCGAAACTCAAAATCATTCGAGCATCTGGATCTTCTACGATCCTTCGGGGCAGGATTCAAAAGCTGTTTTGAACAAAAACAACAAGCTCATCAACACAAATTGGATCTTCAACATCGACCGCCGCCTGACCATGAAGGAGGTGATCCCCCATCTTCAGGCCATGCAGGCCGACCGGAATAAGGACTCCATGCACAAAAAAGAGGGCATGATCAACTTTTTCAGCTATGCAGACAGTAAAAATGAACGCATTTCCCTGGTGAATTTTCCAGAGATCAATTTTGTACCTGCGGAGGAGCTCGGGGAATCACATGCGTTGGCTGATTCAGAGTCCAATATATATGAAACGGATTCAACCCATTGCCTGGTCAGGGTGCGGATCGACGAAGATTATCTCAGGGTGGATGGCAGAAGCTTTGACATGGAGGAGATAGGCAAAATACAGTCGAGCCCGGGACCTTGTGAAGAAGAAAAAAAGTTAGTGTTTCGCCTGATGTATGACGAGGAGCTTACTTTCCAGAGCTATCTAAAGACCAGGGTCCTCCTGGCCGCGGCTCAAGTCGAGGTGGATACTACGGAGCTCGTTGAAACGTTAAAATAATTCATACATTTACAAAAAGCTCAGCCCTTGGACCAGATCAATTTTTTAAACATCAGCTTTCTGGATATTCTGGATATTGTTTTGGTCGCGGTGCTTCTCTTTTATGTTTTCAGGCTGATTCGCGGAACTGCGGCTATCAACATCTTTATCGGAATTGCCATCATTTACCTGATCTGGAAGTTGACCCAGGCCCTGGGAATGGAGCTTTTGAGTGATATTCTGGGAAAGTTCCTGGGTGGTGGGTTCATTGCCCTTATCATTGTCTTCCAGCAGGAGATACGGAAGTTCCTGCTCATGGTGGGTTCGACCAATATTGCCTCAAAAAAAGGGTTTTTGAAACGGTTTCGGCTTTTTAAGACGGAACTTGCGGCCAACAGCCATATCGATGACATCGTAAGTTTCTGTTCGGAGATGTCGAAGATCAAAACGGGTGTGCTCATTGTCCTGAAGCGAAACAACAGTCTCGAGTTTGTCAAAATGACCGGAGATGAAATGGAGATCCGCGTGAACAAGCCCATCCTAAAAAGTATCTTTTACAAGAACAGCCCGCTTCACGATGGGGCGATTATCGTTGAAAATGATGTGATTACCGCCACACGTGTCATTCTGCCTATTGAAAATACCATCGAAATTCCGGCCCACTTTGGTTTGAGACACCGGGCGGGGTTGGGAATCACTACACGGTCAGATGCGCTGGCCCTTATAGTCTCAGAGGAATCCGGACAGGTATCCTATATCAACAACGGGGCTTTCATCTTATATGAAGACATGGCGGAACTTGCCGAGATCATCAAGGAGGACCTCTCTTAACTGGCCTGTTTCTGAACGAATTGAATGTTGTAGAGTTTGCTGTAGTACCCTTTTTTCTTGAGGAGCTCCTCGTGATTTCCGATCTCTACAATCTGACCATCTTCCATTACAATGATCTTGTCGGCCTGTTGAATGGTAGCCAGTCTGTGGGCTATGATGATCGAAGTTCGATTCCTGGTGATCTTCTCTGTAGCGTCCTGGATGAGCTTTTCCGAGTGAGAGTCAATGGATGAAGTTGCCTCGTCGAGGATCAGAATGCCGGGTTTGCTGACAGATGCCCGCAGAAATGCGATCAATTGCCGCTGGCCCACCGAAAGCATCACTCCCCTTTCCTTGACGTTATAATCATAGCCACCTGGCAGGGTCATGATAAAGTCGTGTATGCCAATTTCTTTCGCTACCCTTTCCACCTCCTCCCTGGAGATCGTATCATCTTTCAAAGTGATATTGTTGTAGATCGTATCCGAGAAGAGGAACACATCCTGAAGAACCACTGCAATCTGTTCTCGCAAATCGTGCAATTT
>Ga0316191_10002975_pt1 | contig 12412 bp, 9 predicted proteins | sample Eddworburr2cm_MG_FD_204928 | JGI IMG/M metagenome (GOLD analysis project Ga0316191, IMG submission 204928) | Coastal sediment microbial communities from Maine, United States - Eddy worm burrow 2 cm | ecosystem: Environmental > Aquatic > Marine > Coastal > Sediment | place: USA: Maine | collected...
CCTCCGGGCTCAGATTGATGTCACTTTTGAGATCGGAACGTGAGCCTTCGGCTGTAACCTCGATAAGGCTTGGTCTGTCCCGGTGGAGCAGAATGAGCCGGTGGTCGTGCAACTGGCTGTTGGAGAGGATGCGTGCCAGGACATCCGGATTGAGACTGACAAAGAAAATACCCCGGTCTCCGGCCAGGTTCTGCCAATTGGCCATGATGTCAAAGTGATAGCCAATCGGGTTGGGGTGGATGAAAACCTGTTGATCTTCACCTGCGGCAAAATTATGGATATCAGATTGGCACAGGCTGGCAACCTTGCCCTCGAGATCATCCAGCAGCACCTCGCCCAGATTGTTGGTTATGGTATAGGCGAAGAAGTCGGGGAAATGCCGTATAACCGTGTTTCTGAACTGCTGCTGCAGCTCCTCGTCCCCAGGATGCCTGGACAGGTTGCTGATGATCTCGCCTTCTGCTTCAGTAAACAGGTCAACGCGTTGACGGACTTCCCTGATATAGAGTTCTATGATCCTTGCCGCACCCCTGGTCGACTGCTGCATCAGGTCCAACTGGCCGCTGAGATAGCTCGCATAGCTCCTGTCAACATACCAGGACAGGAAAATCCCGACCAGAAGCAGCGTAAAGACAATCAAAATCGAAGTGTAATTTTTCAACGGATGATTGCTGTTGTCTCAGAGGGGACTATGTATATGAAGTCAAATTGTATATATACGATACGCTCTGGTGAGTATATGCCATCGTGAAAAGCGTTTTTTACCTGAATTTCCACGCTTGCCTGGATAGCACGAACTATTCGGCATTGTGGGTGAGCGTCTGTTTCTGCGAACCGTCAGTCCTGGCTGTATGCTTTGGTACCTACCGCCACCCCGGAGGTGGCGGCCTAACCCTGATATGCCAGAAAACTGCCGCCTGGCCCCACACCTGCCGGTGTCCTTGCTGACAACGCCCATGATGCCAACATCATGTTTTATTTGTTATTTACTGTTTAGCCAACGTGCCATCATCTTGACTCCTGCTGCCATCGCCCTCAGCTAATACCTCCGACCGGTGGCCAACGCTAAATCTGGCTGCTATCCGCGCGCAAATAACAGTTGGAATAGCAGGGTTAATCGGGAAGATTCTGCTGCTATAACTACCTTAACCTTTACACGGGTCAAGCAGCAGGTTGTAACACATCGATTGTGAGTCCGCGTGACTGCGAGATATAGGGGAGCAGTTCATGTTACACCGCCCGAACTGGCGGGGCTGGCAGCGACAGTTGCAGCTACCTTACTGCCTGTAACCGCGTCAGGGCGAATACGCGCATCTGTCACTGGAAAGCAGACTGCCAATAATTACAACCACCAGTCAACAGTGGTCAGAGACACACTGCGGCGCACTTGGGGAAACAATGGAGGAGAGAAGATTATGGGACCCAGTCAATTACACGCCGTTGCTGGCAACGGATCATTAACACTCAGGATTAACGGCCCGATGGACCTGCTGCTGACTATGGCATTGAGGGAATACTGCCATGATACCGGCGCAGCCTACCGTCGCTATATCGTCGACTTACAGGATGTCAGTATCGTGCGTGATTCCGGTCTTGCACTATTACTCATGCTGAAGCGTTGGGCAACCCGGGCAGGCGCAACGTTGAGCGTGATCAATGGCAACCGCGACCTGATGCGCCGCTGCATCTCGCTGGGTATCGGGCCGGCCTGAGGAGAACCGGGCCGGACTACCCGCAACACGGCCCGGATTGATTCTTTCCTGGCCCACCGCCGGCATTAGGGCGCTGCAACGGCAACAGGTACTGTCGTGGTTGCGCGGCTACGACGTTGCCGGCGGGTAAACTGCTGGCCGATGAACAGGTCATCGTTGACGGTCAGCACATTCTGCAGCCAGCGAGTTGAAACCTCGCAGGCCGTGGAGTATGGCGGTTCCTTGCAAACCTCGATACTGCCATCAGCCAGCACATCGATATGCAGGCCCGGCAAGGGCCGTACCCGCATACCGTCCGGAGACTGCGTGTAGTCCATGATGGTCGATCCATTCAGGTGCAGCAGTGCCAGCAGGAGTCCGGGTATTTCGTAGATGGGAATGTTACCGGTCTTTACCGGACCGCGCGGACCGTCGATGATGATCAGCGGCGTGCTGACATAAAAACTGAACATCTCGTTACTGAAATCGCTGCGTTTCGATGCGAGCACACCGGAGTCTGCATAGCCTGCAAAATTCTCACCCATGAATGGCAGGTGATCGCCGAACAGCACGATAATGCCATCGGGGTCCTGCGCCTGCAGTTGCTCCAGGAACGACATCAGCTCACGCGACTTGTAGTACATCGTGTTGGCATAGCTACCGACTTCCTCGACAGCTGAAGTGGTCGTGATCGCATTCGGGCGGGCGTCGTTCAGTGGGTAATTCCAGTGTCCGAAATAGGTCACGATGTAATCGAGCAGCGGTTGCCTGGCGGCAGCCGGATCAGATATTTTCTCCAGCACCTGTCGGTACAGCGAGGCATCGGAAAGGAAATTCCGGTTCATGTCATCTAGCTGAAAGTCCAGCTTTGACCAGTATGTCTGGAAACCCAAGCGCCGGTATGCATTCACACGATTCCAGAACACCGGGACATTCGGGTGCGATACCACAGTGCGATAGCCTTGCTCGGCCAGCAGATGCGGCAGGCAGGGTGCATCGTTGAGCAACTGACGCTCGAACTTGACATTGTCCTCAACCACCGGGAAACCGCAGAGAATTTCGAACTCGGCGTTTGCGGTATAACCGCCGAACACCGGGCTCATGGCATGTGCATAACCGGTCCGTTTCCAGAGCCGGCGAAATGCAGGTGATAACGGGTTCTGGTTATAGCCGGCCTTTTTCAGCAACATCGGGTCCCAGAATGATTCGAGCAGCACGATGTGCACATTACGCGGTGTGAAATTGCCGGGCACGGCAGTGTTTTCAGCCGCATGATCAAGCAGTTCTTCCGCAGCGGACAGCGCCAGGTCCCGATCCGGCGGTATGTGGGCATCGGCGAAATAGCGCGCGCCTTCCTGCAGGCTGTAAAGCGTGGCGCCGCGATACAGGTAGTTGGAACGCTGGTCCCAGACCGAATTACCGAAGTGCCGGTCCAGCGGTTTCAGGATGGCCGCGGGTTTGTATACCAGGGTCATGCCAAACAGGATCATCAGCATACTGGACAGGTAGGCACTCCAGTGACGCAGCGTGAAGTTGAACAGCAGCAGTGCCGCAATCGCCGCCAGTGGCAGCGCTGCGGCGATAAAGTACCACCCGTCCAGGACCAGCAGCAGCGAACGCAGGGCATAGACATCATCGGGCATGATCGGTCCACCGAAGAACGATATCTTCACTGCGTTGCCAATATACAGCACCCCCATCAACAGTCCCTGCAACACGACGAAGACCCAGAGCCGTCGCGACAATGCAAACAGGATATACGCGACAAGCAGTTGCAACAGATAGTCAAACGGCACTGCCGAGGGCTGTATTTGCACCTCAAACTGCAGGCTGCTGATCAGGTAATAAAGCGCATAGAACACTGCCGTGGAAAAAACAGGCAGAAGTTTTTGCAGGACAATTTTGATTGTTGGCATCACCGGGTCCGTGGGAGATTGAGTCCGGGATTCATAATAACCGAGAACAGGTCAGCGATGATCGCAGCTGCAACATTTCGCGGCTTGTACAGTCTGCTTGCATCGCCGGCACCCTGTCAGGCTGCCGGCAAGTCACATGCCGGTCTGTTAGGGAAGGGTAGCGTAGCGCCGTCAGTCGACACTGACCTTCCTGCGCAGCAACTTGGCCTTGCCATGCCGGGTCTTCTGTTCCTGGCGCCGCTGTTTGGCAGCAGCGCCCACCCGGGTAGGGATACGGTGCTTGCGACGCTGCAACGCGCGTCTCACCAGCACTTGCAGGCGAAGCAAAGCCGCCTCGCGGTTTTTTTCCTGACTGCGATGTTCCTGCGACTTGATGACAATAACGCCATCGCGGGTAATCCGGTGATCCGGCAGCGCCAGCAAGCGCTGCTTGCAATCGTCAGGCAATGCAGAGGCCTTGATATCGAAACGCAAATGGATAGCGGTTGCCACCTTGTTGACATTCTGCCCCCCTGCCCCGCTGGCGCGCATCGCGCTGATCTCGATTTCATCCGGCGCTATCGTAATTGTTGGTGTGATTTTCAGCATGGCTCGGGTTTTGCTCAGCGGGGCATGCATCCCAGTCTGCCTGCCGGTTCGGGCGTTTGTCCATAACCGGGTTCTGGGAATGAACCGAATGGCACTTACTTAAGGCTAATCTTCTTTGTAAATGAATTATTGGCCACGGAATCCACGGAAGACACGGGCACACTTATGAATATTCCGTATTTTTCCGTATTTTTCCGTGTTTTTCCGTGTTTTTCCGTGGCCATTTACCTAAATCAGGCTTTGAGTAGTGCCATTGGTGCATGCCCCGAACCCGGTCTGGCCACCACCGCGATATGTAGGCTAGAGGTGCGCCTGCACCCAGCGAACGATATCGGCCGCGCCCATGGCACCCGGCTGGCGTGCGACCTCCCGGCCATTGCGAAACAGCACCAGCGTTGGAATGCTGCGGATACTGTACTCACCCGCGATGACCTGCGCCTCCTCGGTATTGAGCTTCGCCAGTCTCACCCGCGGCTCCAGCTGGCCTGCCGCCTGTTCAAATGCAGGAGCCATCATCTTGCAGGGCCCGCACCACGGTGCCCAGAAGTCGACCACGACGGGAATGTCATTGCGTTTGACATGCTGGTTGAAACTGCCTGCCTGCAATGCCACGGGGTGCGCCGTGAACAGGGCCTGCTTGCAGTTGCCACAGCGCGGGGAATCGGACATGCGTGCCGCAGGAATCCGGTTAACTGCAACGCAGTGGGGACAGACGATATGCTGTGATTCGCTCATGGATAACTCGCAATTCTGTATGGAAACGATTATCGGTTGGCGGGATGCCAATTGCCGGCCCGCGCCCCGCCGCTCTCAATGAGGTGGAGGCAGGCAGGGACAATTTCAACAGGGGATGCTGGCCCGGACTTCAGTGGGAGGTGGTTTTCGTGACACCACAACGGCTGCAGCGGTACAGTGTCACCAGGCGCCCCTGCTTGCTGTCGAAGCGGCTGTCTGTTGCAACCGTCCATTTGTGGAATCCGCGCCGGCAAAGGGTCTTGCCTTGCGCCAGCTGTGCTGCCGTCGGTTTTTTGAATCGGATTACATCACCCACGACAGCGCTCCCCTGTCGCGGTCCGTAGCGTCAGCCCCGCAGGACGCATGGTTAGTGGAGACGCGCTCTCTTGAGCTTCGTCCGGAAACGCTGCAGCAGGGACGGTGTCTTGTAGACCGGAAGCGGTTCGATGGTTTCCACCGCCACAACGGGCTTTTCCTTCGTGGGTAACAGTTTCGCCTTGCCCCAGTTGATAATGTGCGACTCCGCCATGAATCGCGGCGGCTGCAGCGGGTCCGCGCCCAGCGTGCCCACCAGGCTCGCCAGGTATTCGGGCTGCCCTAACCACGCCAGTTTCTGCTGCGCCGCTTCCAGCCGCCCGCTGATGCCGAGCCGCTCCGCCTCGTCCCGGTAATCTGTGTCTTCCAGGAATTGCTGCAGGCTGTCGACATGGCGTTGCCACAACTCGATGTCCCGCTGCTGCTTGACCTCGAGGCGTTCCTGGTACCAATCGGAAGCCAGCAGGTGCTCGCGGGTAAACATGGCACGGAAATCCGGGTGGTGCGCATCCATGCCCGAGTATTTGCCGGTGGCCATGATTAGCAACAGAGCCTGCAGCGGCGGGCAGGCATCCTCGACACTGCCATCTTCCAGGTACTGCAGAGCTACCCGCTGCTGTGCCTCAACGATGTTGTTGATGCCATCGACGAACACATCCAGGCCCTGTGTCTCCGGCTTGAGGATTTCCTCAGTGAAAACGGTGCTTGGATTGTCGAAAATCTTGCCGAGGAAACCGTGCACGAAACGTTCGGTAATGCGGTAGCCCAGGCGACTGGCAAGCACCTGCTTGCCATTGTGTTCGAAGTCCTCCAGCGGCTCAAGGCAACCGGACTCGACCAGAAATTCCGGCCGACGTTCTTCCACAGACAGGCGTGCCCAGATCTCGGGGATCAGCAGGCTGACGTCATGATCGATGCGAACGTTGGGCCCGATGTGCCCTGCCGAGCTGGAAAAACCGGGATAACCGGTGAGAATAAAGGACACCAGCGCATTGTTAAGATCAGCTGTAGCCCGCAAGGCGTTGAAAGGTCCCTTGGTCAGTGCGCCTTCCGTGCCCGCGCCGGTCGTCGAGGGTGACTTGCCGGTCAGGCTGCAGATGAAATCCATGAACAGTTCCGGCAGTTCCTGATAATGGATCGGGTTGTACACGGCTAGCGGACGTATCCCTGGCTCCGGCGGGTTGTTGCGCCGCCCCGCCAGCACCGCATCAACGGGATGGCAGACCGCGTCGTGCAGCCCCAGTTTGCGGTAAAACCGGGTACTCATTTCGGCCAGGTACTTGCGTTCCGGCCTGACCAGGTCGGGGCGTGTCTGCAGGTAGCGAGGGTTCTTCGACGGCGCACCGTCGACGATACGCGGGTGTGCGGACGAAACCACGAAGCCGCTGCCCCTGTCATAGGTCTGCTTCAGCAATGCCTGCATGGGTGGCGTGAACTGGTAAAAGGTGTGCACGTCTTCCACCAGTGCATTCAGTCGCTCGCCATGCAGGGGCTCGTAATTGGCCAGGAAATTATCCGGCTGAGCCATGTCCTGTTCGGTCTGCTTGTCGAAGCCGGGGTGGATCGCATCGTCGGGGCGCTGGAACAGCCGGTACTCGCAGTTCCTGACCAGCTTGACGCTGTGATCACGGGTATCTTCGGGACCACAGTAGGAGATAAGCTTTTGCGGCACCACAACGGAAGCGGTGATATCGTCTTCCATCTGTACCTTTTCGGTTGCGATATAGTCCTGGCGCAGCTTGAAGGTGCGCCACTTGGCGTCGTGATCAAAGCCTACCCGCAGGTACGACGCAATAATGTTCCGGTCGCGCAGTTTGAGTTCATGTGCCGGCGCACCATCGACCTCGTCAACCGACAGATGTTTCTTCCAGGCCTCGCCCCACTCCGGTCGGTAAAAGCGTTTAATGAGATATACCAGTGCAAGAATACGCGGGGAAATGGAAGCCAGCCATGCATTGTATTCGTCGGTATAGGTGGAAGTTGGCGTCAGCAGCTTGATCACGGAACCCAGGCTGCGTTCAGTGCTTAATGGCTTGCGGGTGGGATCGCGATCCAGGTTCTCGAACCCGCGATTGAAGCGCCGGGTATAGTCATGGTTGAAAATCTCCTCGACCTGGGCGAGGTCCTTCTGCAGGTCCTCCACGAACAGGGACCGGTAGATGACGGCATCGTTCAGGGATTTGGAGATCTCCGACTTGCCGCCACCGGATACCGTGCTAGGCTTGTGACAGAAAGTACCTTCCGGATCCATGCCAACAAGGCGCCAGGAAGGCGCGCCCGGATGTTTCTCCATCTCGACCTTGTAGCCGCTTGGCTGCATGTAAACCTTGCCGGGCTGCAGGCGGATCTTCTGTGTCTTGCCATCCCTGACCCAGGTGATGGTCTGCGCATTCAGATCCATGCGCAGTTTCTGCGGAACGTAGATGATCTCGGGGTAATTCCTGTCGATGCCGTAGCCTTCCGGCTGCAGCTCCATGACCTCACCGTAGCGCTCGACCATTTCCTCGAAGGAATACCCGGGCATTTGAGTACGGCTGTCGACGCCATATTCTTCACCGTGATTGCGACGCGGAAAGGCCAGCGCGCCGCCGGCATGTTCTTCCTCGGCGAGGCCGAACAGGTTGGCGGAATAACCGATCTGGGTTTTGACTTCCTTCTTGCAGTAGCCGAAGTAGTTGTCCGCCAGCAGTGTAACGATCACGCCGCCGGCATCCCTCGCAGTGAGTTTGAATGCCTGGCCGTCATTGTACAGCTCGGCCTCGTCCTTCCAGCACATGCCGGCGCGACGCTGGCGGTCAGTGGCCTTGCTGCAGTGCGGCAGTCCGGCTGCCTTCTTGGTCATGCCCACCAGGTGCGGCGCCAGAATCACGCAGCCGGTCGTCCCGGTCCAGTGTTCGACATCCAGCCCTGCATCAAACTCCGAAAGGTGCGGGTTGCCGCCATTGCCGAAAATGCTTTCCACGAAATCCAGGTTGCTGACCAGATTGCCCGGCGCCAGAAAATGGATCTCCATGGTCTTTTCCGGCTCAACCCCCGGGATCTCCGGACACACGATCGGACGCAGCAGCAGTGAGACGAACATGCGGGCCGGCACCGGCAGGTCCGCGGTAAACGGGATGGTCAGCAAATCCTGCGGGGGTTTGAGCGCCTGCGCCAGCATGTGGGCAAAGGTTTTCCGGGGTACGGCCTTCTTGTCACCGGGAATCGGCAGCCCATCCTCGGTAATATGGAACGACCCCTTGGTGGTGCGCCGGTCGCTCGCCGGGTTATGCAGCACGCCCTGTTCAATACGGTAGCTGGAAACGATGTCGGAGTGGAACTCGTCCTTCCCCATGGGCAATGAGAGTTCCCGTGCCACCCCGTGCCGGTCAAGCACGAGGGTCTGTGATGGGAGTGTCGGGATCTGGTCCAGTTCCAGATCTCCGAGGTAGCGCTTCAGGAAATTCTGGATACGGAGGTTGACCGGGCAATGGTAGTTGGCCAGCAGGCGGTTCTTCTCGCGGTAGCTCTTGAGCAGGTCACTGGATATGCCAAAGAAACGGGCGGCCGCTTCCGGTACACAGGTCGGCTGCCCGGAGGATGCCAGCTTAAGGTTGATGTAAAGCTGCAGCTTCTCGCGTTCTTCCTTCGGCGACTCGGGCACCTTGTTCAAGCCAAGGGCGTTGGCAAAGTCCATAAAGATTCTCTCCGCAATTGTTATTGCCGGAACGGCATCCGCTGACAAACGCGACAACCAGGACCGCTATTCTAGCCAATCCTGCTATGAAAATCAGCGCAGTTTCAGTGGATTGCTTGCTTTCAGGATCAGGTTACTGTCACATCTATTTGTTATATATGTATATATTGTGTAAATCTCATGCCGGCCACCGACACACAAACAGGCAGACAGGCTCTGTAAATCAGTGACCTGCGACCAGCTGCTGATGCCAGGTCACAAGCTAATGCGGCGGGGTAAACGCAACCGCCACCTGGCGGCGATATTCCTGGTCAAAAACCAGCTCCACCGACACCTCGCCACCTGCCTCCTCAATCCTGACTTGCTTAAGCTCGGGCAGCCGAATTGCAAGGTAGCTGCACATGGCTGCCGCCAGGGATTCGTCATCTGTCTTGAGGGCATGCACCAGGTTGGCGGCAGCGAATTGCGCGCGCTGATTAGAGTCCGGGTCGTGTACGGTTTCATTGCCGACCAGAATGCCACCATCCATCGTGGCGTCCATCTTGTCGAGATAGGCCACCTGGTGGGCCGGCAACAGCTTGTCGCGGTCGTACTCAATCTGTGCAATGCCGTTCAGCAGAACGGCCATGATGCTGCTCATAAATGACCTATCATCAACTGGCTATACAAAATCAAAGCACATGCCGAGCCGGGTGCGCAACCGGATTCATGTTACTGGCCCCGGCATTTTCTGCGCATACCAGCGACAGGCAGACGGTAGCCCGGATGAAGGCCGTCAGGCCGTAATCCGGGGTCGAGGCCGGCTCTTCCCGGATTGCGCCTTGCTGCATCCGGGCTACGATGCTGGCACGCAACAGGATTCAAGCGCCACCAAACTATGCGCATGCTGCGCAGCAGGCCTGGTGCATTTTCAACTTGTTGAGTATCGGTATTATGGCCACGGAATCCACGGAAGGACACGGAAAAGTTTCTGGAAATTGTTTTATCTTTCCGTGTTCTTCCGTGGATTCCGTGGCTATTCAGAAATACCGGCACATGGCCTGACTTGTCAGCATCCGTTTGCTTCAAGCTGAAAGAATACTAGCCGGCCTTCTTCATCCCGAGCCCCTGGCTGTCCAGGTAGTCTTCATAATTGCCGCTGAAATCAACCACTCCGTCCGGCCGCATATCAAGGATACGGGTCGCAATCGAGGACACGAATTCCCGGTCATGGCTGACGAAGATCAGGGTGCCGGGGTAATTTTCCAGGGCCAGGTTGAGTGACTCGATGGACTCCATATCGAGGTGGTTGGTCGGCTCGTCCAGCAACAGCACGTTCGGTTTCTGCAATATCAGGCGCCCGAACAGCATGCGCGCCTGCTCACCGCCCGATATGACATCCACCGGTTTCCTGATTTCATCCTGGGAAAACAGCAGCCGTCCGAGCGTGCCGCGAATGACCTGCTCGTCATCTCCCTCCCTGCCCCACTGGTGCATCCAGTCGTACAGGCTGACCTTCGATTTGAAGTCCGCCGCATGGTCCTGGGCAAAATACCCCAGCTGGGCATTCTCGGCCCACTTCAGGCGCCCCTTGTCCTTGTCGAGGTCCCCGACCAGGAGTCGCAGCAGGGTGGTCTTGCCAATACCGTTCGGGCCGATGATCGCAACCCGCTCGCCTGCCTCGATAGTCAGATCCAGCTTGTCGATTACCGCCGGCCCGTCGCCGTAATGCTTGCACAGCCCTTCGACGTCCAGCGCCAGTCGATACAGTTTTTTCTCCTGTTCGAAGCGGATATAGGGATTCACTCGGCTCGACGGCTTGATCTCCTCCAGCTGGATCTTCTCGATCTGGCGGGCGCGCGAGGTTGCCTGGCGCGCCTTGGAGGCATTCGCAGAGAAGCGGCTGACGAATGACTGTAACTCGGCGATCTGCGCCTTCTTGCGTGCGTTGTCTGCATACTGGCGTTCCCGCACCTGGGTGGCCGCGGTCATGTACTCATCGTAATTACCGGGATAGACGCGCAGTTCGCCGTAGTCCAGGTCCGCCATGTGCGTGCAGACGCTGTTCAGAAAGTGGCGGTCGTGCGAAATGATGATCATGGTACTGTTGCGATCGTTGAGCACGCCCTCGAGCCAGCGGATAGTGTTGATATCGAGGTTATTGGTGGGCTCGTCGAGCAGCATGATATCGGGATCGGCGAACAAGGCCTGCGCCAGCAGCACGCGCAGCTTCCAGCCCGGCGCGACAGCCGACATCGGCCCGTTGTGCTGTTCCAGCGGAATATCCAGGCCCAGCAGCAGCTCCCCCGCGCGTGACTCGGCGCTGTAGCCGTCCAGTTCGGCGAACTGGATTTCCAGCTCGGCTACCTGCATGCCTTCTGCCTCGCTCATCTCCGGCAGCGAATAGATGCGCTCGCGTTCCTGTTTAATGGTCCACAGTTGCTCATGCCCCATGATCACAGTATCCAGCACGCTGAATTCCTCGAAGGCGAACTGGTCCTGGCGCAACTTGCCAAGACGCTCGTTGGCATCAACCGAGACATTGCCGGAGGTCGGTTCCAGATCGCCACCGAGAATGCGCATCAGGGTCGACTTGCCGCAACCGTTGGCGCCGATCAGGCCGTAACGATTGCCCTCGCCGAAGCGCACGGAAATATTTTCAAACAGGGGCTTCGCCCCAAACTGCATGGTGAGATTGGCGGTAGTGATCATGGTGTGGTCCCGACGGTATGCAAACCGGCCGCGGTGTTTGGGCCGTAAAAGCCGGGTATTCTCTCACATTCGGGCGGTTGCCGTGCGACGAATAGCCGTCACCTCGCAACAGGCCGCAGCGGAAATGATTAAATTTATTTTAAATCAGACAACTGCAATCCATACGCGGCAAGCGAGGCCGGCCTGCGGCACCGCAGGCTAGTATCACTCGGCGGCCAGCAGGTTGCGAATGGTCTGCTCTACCTCAGGATGATCAAAGGCGCGCCCACCCACGGCACGGAATAGCACCCGGCCCTGCTGGTCCAGCAGGAAGGACGTCGGTAAACCCTTGACACCGAAATCCGCCGAAACCTTGCTCTCCGGATCGAACAGGATCGGAAACGACGGAATCACATTCAGGTCGCCCATGTAGGCGAACACGTGATCGGCATCCTCCCACTGGTTGACCGCCAGCACGGCAAACGCCTGGTCTGCGAACTTGCTGTACAACTGCTCCAGCGCCGGCATTTCGCGCCGGCAGGGCGGACACCAGGTTGCCCAGAAATTGATCAGCACGACCTTGCCGCGATAGTCCTGCAAGGCATGCAGTTCGCCATCCATATCCGGCAAGGAAAAATCCGGTACGCTGAGCGGCGGATCGATACGCGCAAAACTGTGGCTGAGTTCCTCCGCTGCAGCCAACGCCGTGGATTGGAACAGCAACAGCAATGTCACATACAGGCCGGTCAGCCTGGCCCTAGTGTGCAGGTGCTTCAGCAGGCGCACATTCCACCTCCTCTATCGTTCTGGTATAGGTCGTA
>Ga0316191_10002977_pt1 | contig 12409 bp, 6 predicted proteins | sample Eddworburr2cm_MG_FD_204928 | JGI IMG/M metagenome (GOLD analysis project Ga0316191, IMG submission 204928) | Coastal sediment microbial communities from Maine, United States - Eddy worm burrow 2 cm | ecosystem: Environmental > Aquatic > Marine > Coastal > Sediment | place: USA: Maine | collected...
TGCAGCATCAGCCAATCGCTTCTGATGCTTATCTTTCGGCAGGTGAAACCAGAATTTTAGCAGCAGGGTGCCATCGCGGGTCAGTTCCCGCTCGAATCTCGCCATGTGCTCAATCGTCGTATCTGTCTGCTGCTGGCTCCAGTCACGCTCCATAGCAGTGCGCACAAGCAGCGTTGGCCAGCCGCCAAGGAACAAACTGATCTTTCCATCCGGCGGCAGCTTCGACCAATAGCGCCAGAGCACGGGCCGTCGCTCTTCTTCGGGGCTGCCGCCTTCGAACATGATATTGGTTTCTATATGACGGGTATCGATCCACTCGTGCAGCGTCCTCGCTGCGGCAATCGCGCCTGGGCGATCATCGCCTGCCAGCAGAACGACCATCGAGAAATCTTTATCTTTCAGATCGAACTGCAGATTCAGCAGTTCAACTCTGAGTACTTCGAGGGCCTCATTGTAGGTTGCCTTGTCGACCGTATTGCCAAGCTCTGCCGCCGCAAAAATGCCACTGTGTTCTTCGCTCATCAGACGGATTCTAACCCGTCAAACCACATTTTGGGGGCTGGAGACTCAAGACGTATCAGAGCGGCTTTCGGCGAGCGCCTGATTCGACAGGGTGAGCAACGCCACCAGGGCACCGTCAGCTTCAATCCGTTCTGAAATCACCAGTTCCAGCACTTCTGCATAACGCTACAGCAGGCCGGGTTCGTTTCGGTCGATGTAACGCTGCGCGCCGGGATGCACAGGCAACATGCGATCCGCCTGCTGTGTCTGCAGGTGCGGTAGTCCGCGCAAGCGGGTAGACAGTACTGATCTGTGCTCTGACCCGCTCACTCATCTCCGCGAGCGCATAGGCCTGATCATCGGTCAGATCAGTCCTGGCCACCAGCACCGATGCCATCGGGTGCGCATTGATCGTAAGTCCGGTCATCTGCTGAAGGTTCGGCGGCGTGCAGCATGGCACTCGAAAGGAGTGCGGCCACCAGCACTATCAGTAACACCGCGGATTTGATCTTCCCGGATGCTGCAGATTTTCCAACCAGAACAACTTACTTCTGAGTGTTTGGTGACTTTGCGCGACTTTCTGCAAGCATCATTTCGAAATCTCGAGTCTTTGGCAGCGACGCCGAAAATTGGTTCCTGACGCCGCCAGAGTAAAAATACCGGCTATCGGTCTGTGTGGCCTCAAAGGGTTCGGCAGAGATTGTTCAGCTTTCGGCAGGCCATCGAGAACATCGAGAACTCCGGAATGTTCGAGTGCTGGAGTTCTTCGACAATTCGGCGCCATTCACGAACAAAATCCTGCTGCTGGTCCAGCCAGCCGGGCACATCGCCCGCTGTTTCGGTCAGACACCGGGCCACAAGTGCAGCCTGATGGGTCACCACCTCATCGGAAAGAGAATCACGCTCCATGGCCTGCCAGTGGCTTGCTGATGCAAGCATTCTGAGCTGTTCAGACAACCAGTCCAGATACAGCGCCTGGGACACTTCAATGAATACCCTGGCAACGACCAGAGGGTCTTCTCCAGTTTCATCAGCAACGTTTAGAATCGGCAACGCAACCACCATGTTGCCAGCTCCCGCCGAGCGCAACGCCAGTTCTTCGTTCACTCCGAACGCAACCAGCTGATCATGCTCCTGCTGCCAGTTGTCGTTGCGCATGGTTTCCGAGAGTTTGCTCCGCTCGGTAATGAGCGCTTCGACTCGGGGACCGTAGCTGACAATGAAGTCTTCCACCGTCCCGAACTCGTGCCTGTGACGAAGAATCCAGCGGGTACAACGCCTGCCCAGCCGAATCAGTTCGAGCAGCATGGACAGTTTCAGTTCCTCTTCGATCCCCGGGTGCAACGCAATCTCATCAATCCATCGCGCAAGGCCATAACTCTCAGCAAAAGCGACATAAGCCATCGCCACATCCGCTACCGTGCCGCCGACAAACTCCAGCAGATGGACAACGTAAGTCACACCCATATTATCGACCATGGCATTCGCCAATTGAGACGCGATAATCTCCCGCTGCAGCCGATGATTCAGTAGCGCTGCTTCGTAGCGATCCACCAGCTCTGACGGAAACGCGTCCAGAATCACTCTGGAAACATATTGGTCCTGATGCAGATCTGAAGTCACCAGCTGTGACTTGATAAAAATTTTCGAGTACGACAACAACACAGCCAGTTCCGGCCGGGTCAGACCAAGCCCCTGGCTGGACCGCTCCAGCAGTTCGTCGTCGGAGGGCAGAAACTCCAGCGCCCGGTCCAGGCCCGCATCCGTCTGCATGCGGGAGATGAAGCGCTGATACTCAGCCAGGCGCTCGGCTGAATGCCTGGAGGCAATACTGAGGGTACGCGCCTGCCTGTGGTTGTTGGCCAGCACCAGTTCCGAAACCGCGTCCGTCATTGACTCCAGCAGCTCGTTGCGCTGTTTGTTAGTCAGATCCTGTTTGGCGACAATCTCGTTGAGAGCAATTTTGATATTGACCTCATGGTCTGAGCAGTCGACCCCGGCAGAGTTATCGATAAAGTCTGTATTGACAGAACCACCGGCCAGATCAAATTCGATCCGCGCACTCTGGGTCATGCCCAGATTACCGCCTTCACCGAAGACCATCGCCTGCAGCTCACTGCCATCTACACGCAGGTGGTCGTTGGCTCTATCGCCGACCAGATCATGAGATTCCGAACTCGCTTTGACATAGGTCCCGATCCCACCATTCCAGATCAGACCCACCGGTGCTTTCAACAATTCGTGGATGAGATCATCCGGAGACAGATGCTCCGCCTCAATTTCAAAGCACGTGCGCATCTGCGGACTGATCGCGACTGACTTGGCCTGCCTGGAAAAGATGCCGCCGCCTTCTGAGATCAGGTCGCTGCCGTAGTCTTCCCAGGAAGACCTCGGCAGGTTGAACAGTCGCAGCCGTTCGGCGTGACTGGCTGCAGGGTCAGGATCCGGGTCGATGAAGATATGCAGGTGGTTGAACGCCGCAACGAGCTGTATGGACTGGGACAACAGCATGCCATTCCCAAACACGTCGCCGGCCATATCACCGATACCCACAACGCTGACAGGATCCTTCTGGACATCAATACCCCTTTCCAGAAAGTGCCGCTGCACCGAAATCCAGGCGCCACGAGCGGTAATCCCCATTTCCTTATGGTCATAGCCATTGGAGCCTCCCGATGCAAAACCGTCTCCCATCCAGTACTGATAGCTTTCTGCAACTGAGTTGGCGTCATCTGAAAAGGTTGCAGTGCCTTTGTCCGCGGCAACCACCAGGTAGGGATCATCCTCGTCAAAGCGCCGTGTTCGTGGCGGCGGCAGCAGTTCGCCCTGCACAATATTGTCCGTCAGATCCAGCAGACCGCTGATGAATTCACGATAACAGCCGACCACTTCCGGCAGATCGCCACCCACTCTCGCGGCTTTGATGACAAATCCCCCTTTCGCGCCGGTCGGGACGATGACGCCATTCTTGACAATCTGGGCTTTCACAAGCCCGAGCACTTCAGTCCGGTAGTCTTCATGGCGATCCGACCACCTCAAGCCACCCCGGGCAATCTTACCCCCGCGCAGATGAACGCCTTCAAAGTGCGGGGCGTAGACGAATATTTCGAACATTGGCAGCGGCCGCGGCATACCGGAAACCTCACCCGGAGCGACCTTGATGGCCAGGTAGCGTTTGCGTTGCTGCTGCTCAGTCTCCTGGAAGTAGTTGGTCCGCTTGGTCGCCTGCATCAACTCAAGATAACGCCTCAGAATCCGGTCTTCGTTGAGGAGTTCAACCTCTTCGAGGTCATCGAGAATCTGTTTCTGAAGCGAATCGCTTACCGCCGGGTCCTGTTCCGGATGAAAGTGCGCTTCGAAAAAGCCAACCAGCCGACCAGCCAGCGTTCGATGCCGGTCCAATGTTGCACTGATGAATCCCTGACCAAAGCCAAAACGGATCTGCCGCATATATCGAGCATAGGTCCGGAGCAGGCTGACCTGCTCCCAGGTCAACCCGGCGCCGAGGATGAGCTTGTTGAATCCATCATCTTCAGATTCACCGTGCCAGGTCCGAATGAACGACTTTTCAAAGCGATCATCGATCGCGGAGATATCCAGTTCATCGCCAAACAGCAGCGTGTACTCGTGAATCCACACCACTTCGCTGCCTTTGCGGCGTATCCTGAAAGGGTTTTCTCCGCTGACCCGAAAGCCCATATTTTCCAGCTTCGGGATGATGTCAGACAGCGGCAGAGGCCCCCCGGCATGAAAGATCTTGAGTTTCACAATCTCTTCGGGATCTTCTGGAAGCCGGTAAAAACGGGTCACCAGATCACGATCGGGTCCAAGCTGGCGAATACTGGCAATATCATCTGCAGCAAACGAGGCATCAAACTGCTCCCGGTATCCGGCCGGAAATGCGTCCGCATATTCCCGCGCCAGGCGGCGGCCTCTGGTTTCCCCAAACGCACCCAGCAGCACACCATTGAGTTCGGTTGTCCAGTCACTGATCAGTTCAGTTATCTGAGTTTCCAGCGCACGCATGTCCACATCCGGCTGGGAACCCGGCGGTATCCGCAGTGACAGCTGCAGGCGCACGTGAACAGATTCTGAAAAGTGGATGTCGAATTCTGCGTCCTCGGCACCAAATGTTTCTGTCAGCAGCTGCTGAATACGCATCCGAGCCGCCGTGTTAAACAGGTCCCGCGGCATGTACACCAGGCAGTTCACAAACAACCCGTAGCTTTCGTAACGCGCAAACACACGGATTCGTCGCCGTTCATGGATCGAGGTCACCGCCATTGCGGTTTCGAACAACACGTCTTCGTCAATCTGAAACAGTTCATCGCGCGGATGAGTAGCCAGAATCTGGCCGAGCACCTTGGCGTCGAAACCACCGGGTTCAAAGTGTGATCTCTGGAGAACGCTGGCTACTTTTCGACGCACGACGGGGATATCGGAAGGATGTTCCACATATACACGGGACGTATAAAGACCAAGAAAACCCCACTCGCCAATGACTTCGCCCTCGGCATCAAACTTTTTGATGCCGACGTAGTCCGGATACGCTGGACGATGCACCCGAGACTTTGTTCCCGACTTGGAAAAAGACAACAGCGTAGGCTGCAGCAGAAACGCCTGGGTAGATTCGGGTTGGTCAGACAGCTTCCGCTCGCTGGCACGGTTTCGTTGACTGAGTATTCCCAGAGGGGTTCCACACTGGCGGATCACATCGTCAACATAGTCGAATTCCCGATAGCCCAAAAACGTAAAGTTATTGACACTTAACCAGTCCAGAAACACCAGCGCTTCGCTGAGTTCTTCCGCGTCAACAGGCGGCGGATTAGTTTTCAGCTGAGCGACGATGTCGCCAAGCTGTCGTTTCATCGCAGCAAAGTCTTCGACCACAGCGGTGAGGTCGGCCACAGTTTTCTGCAATCGCTGGCTCACCGAGGCCAGTTCATCATCAGCAACCCGGTCAATCTCCAGATGGATAAACAGTTCTTTGTGGCTGTTTGCGGAAGCAGACTCCGGCAGCGCCAGGACACCGGTGTCGTCACGCTCGACATTGAACACGACATTATTTAGGTGGTGGGTAATGATGCCGTCCTGAGAAAGCGCTATCAGTGCAGAATCCACCATGAAAGACATGTCCGGACCCATGATCCGGACAACTGTATGGGCAGACTGCCAGCCGTCCCTGGCGTGCACGGGATTGGCGACGCTGATGGTCACCTCTTCACCACAACGCTCATCAAACTTCTTCCAGGAATCAATCGTCAGCCCGGCATCATCTTCGACGCTCCGGGAGATAAGATCCGCCTCGGGGGCATGACGCCAGAAGACGTTTGCAAACTGCCCAAGCAAACCGGGTTCCTGTTCATCGCCAAGTCGCAGCGCAATCCGCTTGCTCAATCGGTCGAAATATGATCCTGCTGTCGTATCCATACCCGGTCTGTCACCGCCTCAACTGTTAATATATTTCTTAATGTGTCTGTTTGTTCGTCGCTTGCCTAAACCATTGATCAGAACTTCTGATCCGGCTTCGTCAGCACAGACTAATTGTAGCTTCGCTCAATTCAGCTGCATGGCAGCAACCTCAATGTCTGGAGCGGCTATCATCGTGCAGCATGATCCAGCGCAGCACGTCTGACCCGCGAATGAGACCAACGACGTCCTCGCCCTGCAATACCGCCACTGGCTGATCTCCAGCTTCGGCAAGCAGCACTGAAGCATCCACCGCGGAATCGTCAGAACGCAGCGCCCGCAGCTGCTCCAGAGGCGTCATCACATCAACGACACCAAGCCGACTCCGGGCCGCCCGATCCAGCGCAATCACATCGGCGAGAGAAATGACCCCAAGCGTCTTGCCGGTCTGATCATAGACCGGCCAGAGCACCTGATTACTGCGCAGCAGCCAGTTCTCAGCAAAATCCTCCAGACTCGTCGCCGCTGCAACCCGCTCGAAATGCGTGCGCATCAGGTCAGAAACTTTGAGTGGCTGCAGTAACCCTGTGGTCAATGTCTGAGAGTAACTGGCCACAGCCAGATGACTCAGAAACCAGCCAATCAGTATCAGCCACAGACCGCCCGACGACTTCAGCACCAGCAGATTCCACAGCCCGAACGCCATCAGCAGCCAGCCAAACCATTTGCCGGTCTCCGCCGCATAGCGGGTCGCCCGCAACCGATCTCCAGTAAACCGCCAGACCAACGCGCGGAATACTCGACCGCCATCCAACGGAAAGCCGGGAATCATGTTGAAGATAGCCAGCATCAGGTTGACCGAACTGAGCCAGACGCAGGCGCTTGCCAGCGGCGTCAGCGCTGCCGCGCCTGCGTCGGGATCTTCGAGCAGGCTTTCCAACTGCGCGCCACCGACAAGACTGGCCGCCAGCAAACTGAAGATGAAGGATAACGCCAGACTCATTATTGGCCCGGCAATAGCAATCGAAAACTCCGCAGAAGGCGTTTCGGCTTCACTTTCAATTTCCGCCATACCGCCGAACAGAAACAGGGTAATTCTCGGCACCCGGATACCGTAGCGCCGAGCCACCAGTGAATGAGACAGCTCGTGGGCGAGCAGCGAAGCGAAAAACAGCAATCCGGCAAGCAGAGCAGTCGACCAGCTGGTCAACGGACTCCAGTCCGGGTGCCAGTCTGGAAATAACCCACTGCCAAGACTGTAGACAATGAGGGCAAAAATGAAGGTCACGCTGAAATCCAGGCGGATCTCGATTCCGAAGAGCGTCACAAGACGGAACCCGGACTCTCGTGACCGACCCGGTTCTTTTTTCAACTGTTCTGTCATGAATTCCGTCTCTGATGTGGTCCGACGCTGGTGTTATCCGAAATAGCAGCCACCGTCTGTGTTGCGCAGTTTATCCCTGGCAATCACCATTCGGTGCACTTCAGAAGGGCCTTCACCAATACGCTTCACCCGCAATTCCCGATACCAGCGTTCCAGCGGCATTTCCTGCGCAACCCCCATGCCGCCAAACATCTGGATAGCCCGATCAACAACCCGTCCGGCTGTTTCCGTGCCATAGAGTTTACAGACCGATGCGTCGACTTTCGCACCAGCCCCGGCGTCTACCTTGCCCGCCGCATCGTACACAAGCATTCGCGCGGCCCGCAGTTCGACCTCGGAATCAGCGATCATCCATTGTATGGCCTGTTTGTCTGCAAGGACGCCATCCCGCGTGGGGCGTTGTTTTACCCAGCCACAGGCCATGTCCAGTGCTTCCTGAGCCATACCGATGCAGCCTGCCGCATAAGGTATTCGCGCATCCACGAGCCACGATTGCGCCACCGCAAAGCCCCTGCCCACATCACCCAGCACGTTGCAATCAGGCACCACACAGTCTTCGAGGACAATTTCATAGGGAGAAAGTGCCCGGATGACGCCGATTTCGTTGAACGTTAGCCCCGGAGTATTCGTTTCAACAATGAACGCGGTGATCTGCGGTGGCTGTCCGTCAGCGGCGTCACCGGTACGGGCGAAGATGATGCCGAAGTCAGCGCCCTGGGCGCCGGTAATCCACATCTTACGGCCGTTCAAAACCCACTCATCACCCCGCTTCACGGCTCGCGTGGCAATATTATTGCGCGGATCAGAACCACCTGTAGGTTCGGTGATAGCGACAAAGGCTCGCAGCTGACCTTCCACACAGGGGATACCATACTTTTCAATCTGTTCGTCGCTGCCGCCCCAGATCACATTGGGCGGCCCACCACCAAAAGCACCCAGCGCGGGTGCATAGCCCCCAAGGCGACATTTGGCTGACTCTTCGGCAATGATGACCCGCGCCATAGCACTGACCGGATTGCCGCCATAGCGCTCCGGCACCGTCAGCCGAGTCAGGCCGAGGGCTTCGGCCTTGGCCCTCAGCTGCTGTCGGTCAGCTGATGCACAGCCGGTGGCATCGTGAGGCAGCTGATCTTCAACGGGTTTGACTTCTTCGCGCATGAATCTGCGGATCTGATCCCGTAACAGCAGCAGTTCTTCCGGCAGTCCAAAGCCATAATGGTCATCTGCATTCACAACTCACCTCGAACTCAATCATCAAATTCAGTGCTGAACAGCTATGCGTCTATCGGCTTATTTTTCGGCATGATGGAAATTTCCATTGGAGCAAAATGTTCCATATCCACCTCCACCAGATAAGGCCCGTCAGTGGCAAACGCTTTATCCAGCGCTGACTGAAAAGCCTCGACGTTCTGTACCCGCTCGCCAGGCACACCCATGCTCTGGGCCATCAGCGCAAAATTCATCTTGCCGAGGTCTGTCTCATTGATCCTGCCGAAGCGGGTATCCTGCAGCCAGCGCAGTACCCCGTAACCGCCATCGTTGAACACGCAGACCACCAGCGGAATCTGATACTGAGCGGCGGTCGCCAGCTCAGTGGCATGAAACATAAAGCCACCGTCACCGTGTATTACCAGTCCACGCTTACCCGAGCCAATCACCGCACCAATCGAAAACGGCAGACCGGGACCAATCGCTCCAGAGGAGGGATTGATCGAGGTACGAGGCTCATAAACCGGAAACAGCTGGTTACCAAAATTGTATGCGGCAATGGTCGAATCCCGGCACCACAAACCATCCCTGGGCAATCGCTTACGCATCGCATCCATCAACTGGGCGAAATCCGGTCCCAGCCGCTTCCGCATTGCCCCGTGCACCGCATCCCGGGTGCTGAACACTGCATCATTGAACTGCGCATCGTTGCCGGAGGCTTCCCGCAAGCCGGCATTCAGATCCGACAGGGCTGCTTTTGCATCCGCAATCACACCCAGATCAGCCCGGTGGGTGCGCCCCACCATATTCGGGTCAATATCAATCTGCAGGTGTTTGCCTGGCGGCTTGAAAGCAATTCCACCGCCTTCAACGCCGATCGCATATTTGGTGCCGATGGCGATGGTCAGATCCGCCTCCACAAGGGAGTTATAGATACCCGCGCTGGTGTAGTAGTTACCAATACACAGGCGATGATCTTCGGGAATCGAACCACGACCATCCACCGTGGTCAGCACCGGGGCATCGAGCTTTTCGGCCAATGCCACCAGTTCCGCACTGGCGCCGGCAGCAATCACCCCGCCACCGGCGATGATAATGCGACGGTTTGAATCACTGACCATTTTACGCATCGCATCACTGTCTTTGTCGCTGACCGAAAAATAGGGCTGGTGAATTTCCGGGAACTCAAACGGCTCACCGTCCGCATACTGCAGATCGATAGGCACCTCTAATGCACCCGGTGCCGGCCGGCCGGTATGCATATCTGCGACCACTGCCGCCAACGCCTCAGCTACCTGATCAATATGCCGCGGGCTCTCTACCCGTCGAGCAACCGTGGCCAGCATCGGCAGCTGATTCTCCGCCTCGTGCACATAAGAGAGGCCTTTCCCGTAGTAGCGGGTCTCCGCCTGACCGGTGATCACCAGCACCCGCGATGAGGAATAAGTTGCTTCGTAGAGGCCAGTCACCGTGTTGGTCGTGCCGGGACCGGTGCTGGCAATCATCACCCCCATCTCCCCCGTTGCCCTGGCATAGCCATCGGCGGCGTGGGTGCCTGCCTGTTCATGCCGGACATCGATAATGGCCGTTTTACCCAGACGGTTTATCGCATCCAGGATTGGCATATTGTGAATACTGACAATCGCAAACACGTGGCGGACGTTCCAGGCAGCGAGTCCCTGTGCAATGATTTCTGCTCCGGTCATGGTCATGCTGCCACCTCCAGTGATTTCAGATCGATTTGATAGAGCTCGGCGACGTTGTCACAGAGAATGGATTGGGTCTGCTCAACGCTCAGTTGGCGAGTCTGCTCTTCCAGCATGTCCATTGACCAGGGCCAGGTGGAGTCACTGTGGGGGAAGTCGTTTGCCCACATCAACCGACGCCAGTTCATGTCGTTGGCCATACGGAAAGCCACCCAGTCATCCTGAAAGGTGGTGTAGATATTTTCGCTGAAGTACTCAGAGGGCAGTCTGGCCAGTTCAACGCCCGGCGCCAGCCAGTTGCGATGGCGCTTGTAAGCGTGATCCATGCGATACATGTAATGCGGCACCCAACCTGCATCGGCTTCAACGCAAACCACCTTAAGTTCCGGGTAGCGTTCGAATACGCCCCCAAAAATCAGTGTGCCCATGATGTCCTGATTACCGCGAATGATGGACAGAAAACTGTTGATCCGCGGACCACGAACCGCGCCTGAGGGCCCGGTGAGAATATGAAAAGACAGCGGCAGCTGCAGTTCTATCGCCGCTTCCCAGAACGGGTTGTAGATATCCGAGTCATAGTCAGCCTCGGCCGGTTCCCCGGGCATCATCACCCCGCGCAATCCCAGCGCCTTGATCGCTTTCAGGTCAGTGATGCCTTCCGCCGGTGAACGCATCGCCGTCTGCCCGCAACCCAACAGCCGGTTCGGAGCAAAACTGCAGTACTCGGCAATCCAGCGGTTATAGGCATCAAAGCAGGCTTTCTTGTAGTCGAAATCAGGGTGGTTACACAGCACCATACCGACCGTGGGATAGATCACCTCTGCAGCCACACCATCACGCTGCTGGTCCGCCAGCCTGGCACTGGAGTCCCAGCCGCTGCGATGCAGATCGGCAAACTTCACGCCCTCAGTGGTGATTTCTTCAGCAGGTTTACCCGCCGCCGCAACCAGGCCCATCGCGATGGTCCGCGGCATCCCGTCGATCTGAAACAGATCGCCACGTTCACCACCATCAACCACTCGCGGCGCTTTGTCTTTCCAGGCTGAGTCGATGTGTGCCAGGTAGGTGTCCGGATGTTCGGTGATGTGTGAATCTGCCGATATCACCGGATAAGGTGCTTGAAATCCCATGTTCTCCTCCACGATATGTTCTCTTTCGCCAGTTAGCCTAATTGTCCGTTACTGCACGTTTCCGCAGGTGCTGCTCGCAAACTTGCAGTTTTACTACAACTCAGAATAAGCCCAAGACAATTTGGTAGCTTCTCATCATGGACGGCTTTAGGGGCCTTTGCTACCGTGGCCGGCTCTTCAAACAGCCTCGAGAGACCATGAGCCAGATCGAAGTCGAATCCCGCAAACGCAGTCTCGCCAAAGGCGTCACCTGGCGTGTCGTGGCCACCAGCACAACGGTGACCATCGCCTATATGATCACCGGCGAAGTCGATGCCGCGCTGCAGATCGGGTTCATCGAGGTCTTCGCCAAAATCGCGATTTATTACCTACATGAACGCGCCTGGGCCCGCGTACCGATCTGATTCCGCCGCCGCGCTCTCGGTTCTTCCCCGGTTGATAGTCACCGCCGGGTCAGCCACGCCGCGATCTTTTCAGCCTCTCCCCAGTTGTGCCAGACTCTGTTCCCAGGGAAAAGGGGACTATTATGAAATTCGGCATATTCTACGAACACCAGTTACCGCGTGACTGGGAAGAGTTCAGCGAACACAAACTGATCAAGAACTCGCTGGCGCAGATTGCGCTCGCTGATCAGCTCGGCTTCGACTACGCCTGGGAAGTTGAACATCACTTCCTGGAAGAATATTCACATTCTTCAGCACCGGAAGTTTTCCTGGCGGCGGCGAGTCAGCTGACTAAAAACATCCGTCTCGGCCATGGCATCATCCAGCTCACCACCAATCACCCGGCCAGGGTTGCCGAAAAAGTGGCAACGCTGGATCTCGTCTCCGACGGTCGCGTTGAGCTCGGACTCGGAGAAGGCGCATCCGTCACCGAACTGCATCCGTTCAATCTGCGTTTTCGTGACAAACGCGATGTCTGGGAAGACGCAGTGCGCTGCACGCTGCCGATGTTCTATAACCATGGTTGGGAATATGAAGGCGAGTTCTTCAGTTTTCCAAAGCGGGCCGTGATCCCGAAGCCGCTACAGAAACCGCATCCTCCGCTGTGGGTGGCCTGCTCCCAGCTGG